>SDBT01018968.1_pt1 | contig 10789 bp, 15 predicted proteins | sample 2277101 | NCBI WGS metagenome assembly SDBT01 (sample SAMN10404973, study PRJNA504765) | marine sediment metagenome | isolation source: marine sediment core GS10_PC15, 103 cmbsf | place: Arctic Ocean: Southern Knipovich Ridge | collected 2010 | reverse complement strand
AACTCACTCATGTCCTTCGGGGCCCAACCGGGTTTCAGTGCGTTAGGTAGGTTTGGATCATCCGTACCACCGTCCTCACGGGTAATAGGTTTGGCTGGAGCTGGTGCACCTGCTGGTGGTAGCTCGCCAAATCTTGCCTTATAAGCATCTAGCTGGGACTTAGTACCCTTGTGGGCACTCTCCTCCGTCTGCCACTTACTCATAAGTTTACTGTTCCTTTGTTCTAGTGTCGGCTTGCCGTCTCCAGTGCCTTCCCCGGTGCCTTCACCAGATCCTTCACCTTCACCGCCTTCGCCTTCACCTTCACCTTTGGCTGGAGTGGATTTGGAACCCTCACCTGTCCCCTCGCCTTCTTCGGAGTGTTGACCCTCACCTGTTCCTTCGCCCTCACCAGTGCCTTCACCGGATCCTGCGTCCTCACTTGCGGGAGTAACGACCCCTATTTCGCTTGCGTCCATTGCATTTGAAAAGGTTAGTTTTAATAGAATACCTCATAACTTCCTTCGACAGAGAGCTATGACGGCTGATGTGCCGAACAGAATATTCACTGGTGTAGAGAAGAGGGCTACACATAAGGGTTTCCATGAAAACCAGTAATAAAAGGTGAATATTCAATTCGGAACGCCAACCTGAGAATGTCTTTTATGAAAGAACTGTCCTATACCCTACGTTCTGTCTTTTATCTTCTGCGCTAGGGCCTCGTCCTGATCTATACCTGTAGACTTGATTACTCTATAGCGTGTAGAGCCATCACCATGTTCAGTAAACATTGTATCACGTCCTATCTGCTCTAGGTCAAATGAAACTGTGTACTTCTCCCCATCCTTCCACTTCTTCTGTTGAGGAAGAACATTGTCTGGGATCATAAGTGTCCTTTCGTCGTCTGCAAATCTGACTGGTATTTTTTGTCCTTTAGCCATGTCCTTTACAGTTCGCTTTTAACTGTAAGCATGTCTTGGGCACCCGGCATGTTCTCTCTCTCATCCTTGGTTAGCTCTTCAACTGTAGCTTGACCTGTGACTGGTGAAAGCCACGGCTTCTTCTTATCTAAATCAGAAGCTCTAAGATACACTCCACTTGATCTGTCAATGTGTGTGTAGTTAGGTTTTCGAGGAGCACTTGCTGGCTTCTTAGCTGGGGCTCTCTTTGAAGGAGCCTTTTTTACTTTTGCTGGCATGATTATACTTGTGCTGTTTCTCTATTAAACTCGACCCCTCCAAGCTGTTGGAGCTGTTCCTTCATTTGTTTGATTGTTGCCTTCTGCTGTTCTGGGGCCAACTTCTTGAATTCTGGACTGTCTACGATTTCCTTCATCTTCTTTCTCAGTTGTTGTATTTGGGCTGGATCTCCTCCCTCCTCTTCTCCCCCTTCTGGCTGTGGTGTGATTTGTTTAATCACCTCTGATGCCTCTTGCAAACTGGCGATGTCTTCATCATCTAGCTTAACAACCGAATAAGGATTTGTCTTGAACATCATAGCTTTTTTAGCTATCTCTACCGGGTTGTCGTAACCACCAGATTGTTCTAGGTATGTCTCTAAATCGATGTAGCCATTGTCCATGTCCTCTCGAGCCTTTTCTGCCCTAAACAATTTATCCTCTGGCAATGTCTGGCCGGGCACGATCTTTATTTCTATACCATCTTGGAGATCGTCTTGTATCAAATCAATGGTCTGGCCAGCTCTTGCGCCACCCAGAGTTTTTACGAGATGGCTCTCTGTGTACCGAACTTTAATCAGTTGGAACCACCAATTATAAAGCTCGCCTCCCACGTAGTCGACGAGATCTAGTATCTCATCTAGTCTTGTGAGCCCTTCTTGTCTCAAAATAGCCCTTCCTGTGGCAGTTTCATCTTTTCCACCCTCTCCCCGGAACGTAGCGGTAGTTCCGAATATAGCATCAATTTCGTCCCTTGAGTCCTGCATATCCTTGAACACCATGTCTGGGAGGGCGGTACCTGTTTCACGGGTAACACCTTTCGCAACACCGGGGCCATAAACTAAGCCTTCTGGGTCGTAGTGAAGTGCTCGAGCGTCAGCCAAATCCATATTAACAATGAGAGTGTCTACCTTTGTGATTCCATTAACGAAGTCCGAGTTGTCGGAGATCTGTCTCTTTCTCTTGTCTACACCAATTTGCAAAGGCTCAACTATTCCAATCATGGTGACCTCGCCAGTTGGCTTGTCTTCAACTTCTAGGATGGTTCCAAAGATATAAGGCTTCCTCGGAGCATCGTGGTGATTATATAAATATTTCTCGTACTTACCGGCATCGTCTGTTTTGTTTGCGATAGCCTCTTTTCTATTCGCTTGCTCGCCTTTAAACTTGGCGAACATCTGCCTTCTCCTTCTGCCGTTGAGTCTGGGCACTTTCTCGCCATTCACCTCCTCTGTCTCTTTTATTTGGGCCATCTCTTCTGCCTCTAGCAATAGGCCATCAAAATCATAGTAAGGACTCCTCTGTTTTTTGAGGACTGTACCTTTGTAGATCCAAGCCACACCATCCCCAATCCAGAATTCGTGGTACTTAACAGGCTGGTTGTTTATCATTGCGTCCTCTCTGGTTTTGCCTGTCTGTTTCAAAATCTCCTCCTCTTTGTCCGGGAATAGCTCTATCAAATCCATAAGTGTTTTGTCATCAATTTCCTCAATAGCAAACTCACTCTCCATCTCATTCGTTGCGTTCTTTGAAAACCTAACCTTCCTTGAGTCTGCAACCTTTGCGTCGTAGTTGTCAGTCTTGGTGTTCCAAAAAATTTTTATGCAAAACAGACTAGAGAAGTGGAGAAATCGTAGTCCCCTTTTCATTGTCTTTTTAACGCTCAGGGTTTGGTAGTCCTCCAACATTACAGTTTGAATGTTCTCCGCTATCTCTTGGGCTTCCACTGTTTCGTTTGCGGGGCTGACAATCGGTTTGAATGGCCTCGAGGTCACCTTGTTGATCTGACTCTCAACAGCCATGTGGATTCTGTTGTCTCTGATTTTAGAACGTCCTCGAGGAACCCTTGCAAGCCAATCAGGGTTTCCGCTCCATTGCTTTATGTTTCTCTTGTAGGTTCTATCAACTTTATCCCACAGACTTTCCGACTGTGTTTGTCGGTTGGTGAAAATCTTCTTTAGGGTTTTGTCCTCAATTGGAAGAATCTCTATCATGGTGCGATTATAGCATTGCAATGCATACAACAGAAAGATTGTCTATGGGGATAATCAAAGGTTTTGCCTTCTTAGGTAATCTTTGAGATCCATCTTCTGTCCTCCTTCTCCGTCTTCGACAATAAGCTCAATTTTATCCTTCTCTCTTTCTGCACTAGGAATGTAATCGACACCACTTCCCCTCGACCTAGCAATATTGAAGTAGTTTGTTGCGTGTACGTAGTGATCTTGTGCGTGCTCGGTGTTCTTGTCCCATTTGTACGAAGCCCTGCCCAGAGTATCGATGACCTTCTTTTTCACCATCACCAGCCAGTGTTTTATGTAAGCCTCGAGATCCTTCGGCTTCAAGGCAAGCTGGATGTCAGAATAAACAAGGTCTGTGACCGCCTTATCAATCGTTCTTGAGCGATCAGCGTAAACAATGCCGGTATCTTCTCCCTCTCCCCATTTGATTTTTACCTTTTTATCCTTGTCTGTCTTATAAAAACAGATCCACAGCTTTGGATACTTCACCCTGAATTCCTCTGCCCACGTTCTCTCTGGCCCTGCATCCATCACAACTGTAGGATTCCAGTGCACTATAAGCGCCTCAAGCTCCTGTCTGGTCTTGAGCTTTCCAATGGTGTGAATGCCATCCTTGTTTCCAATGACGTAGTGTTTTGTGCTACCGATGTCTACCCCCATGAATTGTGGCCCTGTGGTTAAATCATCTGGCACCCATGCGTCAATTATAATCTGCCGGAAGTCCTCGGCATCCCCCTCTCCGATTGGCTCTCCTAGAATGAAGTTATAGAAATACTCCTCATCTGTGTCTTCCTCCTCTTTGATGAGATCCTTGGCCGAAAGCCACGGGGCCATCATCTGACTGATGTGGTAACCACTAACCTCGCTTTCTGGGTTCATTGCCACCCACCGGCCCAGCCTTCTACACATATCGTCTAGCTCTTTCTTGCACTGTTTACATTGGTAGATTTTCCTGACGTAATCAACCTGCTCATGCCAGTTTATAATTTGCTCCAGCTTGCAGTAGAAGCACGTCACGGCCCACTCCTTCTGGTCACTTCTGCCCCATAAAATATCCACCCCCATGTTCTTTACGCTTGGGTTGGAAAGAGTCCATATCCATTTAAACTCTGACTTCTTAATTCTCGAACGGTAGGTTTCGATGTTTGACTGGTCTGACCTGTCTAGCTCGTCGTGAATCAAGAGGTCTGCCGTTGTCATAATGGCTGAGGTCTTTGAGCGTGTTCCTTTGAAATACCAGAACCTATCATACATTTCCTTTAGGTCTGTCCTGTCTTTGAGCTTGCTTCCACTGGTGACACCACCCTTCAATGCTGGGTTGGCCATAATGATTTTGTCTGTCTTTGTAGGTACAAACTCATAGACATCTGAGTCTGAGGGCAGAGTGTAAATAACATTCATCTGCTTGGTCTTCATGACGTAGGGAACTTTTATGTTCATCATGACCGACGCTCCAATCTGAGAGCACTTCTTATAGACCTGATACTGGCTGAAATCGTCGTAAGGCTCAAACATAAACATATGGTCTTGGAACGTCAAAGGTTCGCCTTTCTCATTAACAAAGACGTTTTCGTGCATCCATTTGTGTATACCCATGTCTGGTTCTCCCATATGGCTTGCCGAGGATTCGAACCCCGTACTCTCTTTTTCTAGTCACCAGACCTATGATCTCTGCTAGGATTCGCACCTACGACGTGGAATCGAACCTCCGTAGAAAAATGGAGACTAACATTGAGGTTGCTCCTGAGAATAATCCTTTGCAAGCCGGCTCTAGCTATTCGTTTGAGCCCTCACCGTTTCCCTCTCCTTCCCCTCCGCCATTTTCACCTTCACCGTCTCCTTCAACGGCTCCGTCGCCGTTTCCTTCTCCATCTCCATCTTCGACGACTTCAAATTCGTGCTCGTCTCCGACGGCAACACCAGCTTCCCCAAGTGAAGAGTCGTTATCAAGATCTTCTTGAGTAACAGGACGCTTCTCCATATTCTTTTCGTTTTCGTCTGACATGTTAAATTGCATGTTAGTTTCTGGTAAACGTCGACCTTTATCTATTATATCCTATCCGCAAACTCCTCCTTCAACACATCCTCTTCTGACTTCTGATCGATTGTCTTGCCAATCAGTCCCATTGCGGAGTATTTATTATAAAGATGTTCGTGGCTCCTTTGGTATTTCATATAAGCATTAACGTACGGATCTTGGTATAGAGTATTAAAACCATAATTCCCGGGCTGTAGCATGTCTTGAAGGTTTGCTCCCCTTAGATCCTTGATCTTGTCGCTCTTCAAATAGTAGGGATCCAGCACCTTGGATGTGATGTGACGATAGACCATTGCCTCACAGATTGGACAGTAAGAATGCCACGCTCCAGTTTCGTGGATGTAGCTCCATGTCTTATAGGCTGGGGCAACAAAATCAATCAAACATCTGTCGCACCAAAACTCCATCCGATCTGTCGTGCTGGGTAGCTTTTCAAAGGCTACAGTTTCTCTCCTCCTGTTTCTCAGTTTCTTGCGCTTGTCTCGGTCTATACCAAGATCTGTCTGAATGTCTTTGACCCTGCCCCTTAGCTGGTCTTCTCGCCTTCCCATGCTACTGTTCTATTCCCCTCCGCCTTAAAGCGTCTTGAATTGCTTCCTCTATAAACTGGTAGGGAGCTAACGGCCTCTCTCCTTTCCTTCGTGCGTTGGTACGGTATGTCTCTATCCCATCTGTGTACTTTTTATGTACGGGATAGAAGAAACCAATATCCTCCTTGGGAATAAAAGGGCCTCTTTTTTCTAGGTTGTCATTCTCCATCGTCTTCTGTTTCGTTTATTCTGACTAAATCTTCATGTCTCTTCGAGCTGTTCTCGTCTTGTTTCTCGGATTCTTCATCATCCATTTGGGTATAATGCTTGGCCTTCTTCTGTGCCTTAATAAGGTTCTTCATCATTGGGAGGATTTCCGAGGTCTGTGTTAGGTCACTAGAAAAGAGCTTGGCTGTCTGTATGATCGCAAAGCGGTACCCGAGCACTGCTCCGGCGATAAAACCTATTGCGAGTCCTGCTACGATTTGGAATATCATTCTCCTAATCCTTCAAGCTGGGCTTTCTTCTGGGCGATCTCCTTTTCAAGCACCCTTCTTCGGCTCTGGAGTGAGATCCATCGATTGACTGCTGGTTGGCCGTACTCCTTTATAAGGTTGACCATTTCAGCCGACAGACTTTTAAACTCAACCTTATCCTTCTTCTGTTGAGCTTCCTTCTGTTTCTTTGTTTTCGCTGGCATATTTTATTATAACTTCTTCGTTATCATCTGGTAATTTTAACCATCGACCTTTCTCTGCAAAGACTACACTTGTACTGATTTGTTTAATGACCATGCTTGCCTTCGGCATCTTTAGGTCTGTGTTTGGAGGAAAAGATCCAGTGCGGTGGAGTACGTCTATTACCTTCTGGTAGTAGATCCTCCTTTCTTCTGTCGTCTCTCTAGCGCAAGCCTCCACCTTCTCTGCGGTATATCTTGATGTATGTAGGCCCAGCCAATTTGCTATAAAGTTTTTCATTTCTTTGCTGTTATCTCAATACCACTGTAAGAAGGGTTCACCACTTTGTGTCGATCAATCCCAAGCATTGTATCCATGTAGTGATCGTACTGCTCCTTACTCATTTCAATATTGTGCTTAGACCGAGATAGATTCAACGACTTCGCCCACACCCTTAATTCCACAAAAGTAAAGGGTACCTCCAATGTTAATTTGACTGTTTCTTTTTCTTTGTTTTCTATGATTATAACTTCTGCATCATCCTTACAAAGTCTGTTGAATTGAACTCCATACTCTGTGCCATCTCTCTGGTCTAGCTCTAGGGCTCTCTCGTAGGCTTCATCCCTAGAATCAAAGCTCTCAGGTTTCTCATCACCTATATAGAGATGGTTCACATCATCCCAGCTTTCAGCCATGACGTTTTCAAAGACATACCACTTGCCCTTGTGTTCTTTAATTAGTGTTTGGTTGTTAGCGCTCATCACTCCAATTTCTTAGGCTCCTCCTTTGTCTCGGGCTCTGTATAGATTAGAGCTTCTGTTACTAGGAAGAGTCCGGCTACTGAGATCGACTGCTCGAGCGCTACTCTCTCCACCTTGAATGGATCTATCACCTCCTTCCCTAACTTATAACCTTTGGACAAAACTACCTCTGCGTTCAGACCTTGGTTCTCTAGGATTTGATAGACTGGCCTTTTGATGGCCTTTGAAACTGCTTGGTATCCGAATCTTATGTCTGGGTCTTTCTCTTCCTCCCTCATCTTGTCTAGCACAAGGCTGGCATTGTAGAGAGCGAGCCCTCCTCCAACTACCACCCCCTCCTCGATTCCACTCTTGGTTGCGTTGATAGCATCCTCAATCCTGAACTGTCTCTCCCTGCTGGCCTCCTCTGTGATGTCTCCCACCCTGATGACTGCCACTCCTCCTTTGAGCTTTGCAAGTCTGTGAGTCAAATTGTCTATTTTATATCTACTTGTGGTGTCCTTCAGTTCCCTCTCAAGCATGGCAATTCTCTTCTGTATGGCTTTTTTATTGCCTTTGCCTCCCACTATGACTGTTCTGTCTTTATAAGCGATAACACGGTCTGCTCGGCCTAGCTGTTCAATCGTTGCGTCCTCGATGTTCTTCCCCAATTCTTCGGTGATAAACTCTGCTCCGGTAATGGCGCAGATGTCTTTCATCGATTCTGTTTTGCTGTCTCCGAAGTCTGGCGCTTTAACAACGAGAGTATCCATGTATCCTTTTAACTTGTTGAGGATGATGGTTGCGAACGCTTCACCTTGAGCATTGTCTACAAAAAAGACCACGCTCTTGTTTTCCTTCTGCATGATTTCATTCATGACAGGAGCAATCTCTTTGTTGTTTCTCAGGAGCTGGCTAGTGACAATGATGTAGGGTTTGTTTACCTCTGCGAATCCCCGGTCTTCGTTTGTTTGGAAATAAGGAGACATCCATCCACTCCCCACTTCCATTCCTTCCACTACCTCGTAGTCTATACCAACCTGTTTCGTCTCCTCTGTAGTGATGACTCCATCCTTTCCGATTTTGTTATAGATCTCACTGATGATTCTCCCAACCTCGGGATCCCTCGAGCTAATCGTTGCGATAGCTTTCATCTGGGCCTTGGTGGTCACCGGAGTTGTGTGTTCCTTCATGTATTTCAAAACAATCCCCATGGCCTTGGTGTAAGTTTCCCGGAGTACGAGAGCGTCGATGCCCTGCTCTATTCCTCTCAATCCTTCCCTCGCTAATTCCCGAAGTAGAATTGTAGCTGTTGTGGTGCCATCTCCTGCTTCATCGTTTGTGATCCCTGCCACGTTCTTAACCAACTGCGCTCCAGCATCTTCCACTGGATCCTTTAGGCTATCTATGTCTTGGGCTACAGTCACTCCATCAAGCGTAAAGATTGGGACTGCCTTCAATAACAAAACGAGCTTTCCTTTCGGCCCCATTGTAACTCGCACAGCGTCAGCAACGATGTCGATTCCCTTCATTAGCTTTGTTCGAGCTGAGCTCGAGAATAATACTTTCTTACTCATAGTTAAAAAGTTAATTCGATAAAGACCGTGCTGTCTGGCATACACTCACCCTCTACTCCAAGCCAGTCCTTCCAGTATCCTCCATCTTCTTCACATAATATTTCCCTTATTTCATTTTCTGTCACATGGAATTGATCTACCGCATTCCATATCCAAGGGAGGACATGAAACAACCCAACGAGAGCGAGTAAACACAGCACCACCATTCCTGTCATCCAAATTATTTCTTCTTTTCTTGTCATGTCTTCTTAGCTTAATTTTAATACTGTGATTCTCTTTAAGTAGGAGGCAAGGTTGTATACTTCTTGCGACATACCCTTAGAGTATGTCTGGCGGGAAGTGTATTCTTTCCACTGTACAGCGCCTTGTTAATTCAAGGGGAATACCGTCACCCCTACTACTTAAAAAGAACCACTTGGTAATTCTCTGAGGTGTAGGGGCGAGCTTCTATTTGGTTCTACTCGCCGGGCTTATGGAATGACCAGTGAATTTCAAACACCGCCACTTTACCCTTGCCTACGCTTCAAAGAACTACCTGTTCCTTATGGGCTTGTGGGGAAATGAGGTGGATTCGAACCACCGACCTTATGCGCATTAGCCCGTTCCAATGCATTGAAAAAGCACGCACACGCTCTAACCACTGAGCTATCATAGCCTATGCCCATACGTACGTATCAACATCGACCCCCCCACAAACTCACAAAGAACTACTATCTTTTACTTAACTTCCTTCTTCTCTTCTACCGGGAGCAGATCGTAGGCCAAAACTGATTTGTCTAGCTTCTCTCCTTCTTCTACCAACATCTCTTCTATAACTCTCAACATTTCCACAGCCTGATTGTGGTGGATGATGGTCATTGGCCTCTTCTGTGAAACCTTGATCTTCTTTATCACCACCTCTCCTCCGGGCATCTGTATTGGAGTTCCATCAACAACCTCATTGTCATCAAGAGTCTTGAAGAGATTGAGATTTATCCTCGCCATCAGTAATTTATTCAGATGTGAGTTGTGATACTTCCTAAGCATAGCAACCCTCGACACTAAGTGAGTGTTGGGGTTATGAATAGTTGTATCTACTGCGCTATTTGTATCGTCCATAAATTGCGTTGGATCCAATTACAATCGTTTCCTTTCCATCGTACTCTACCTCGTAGGCTACAAGGTGAGGATTATATAAAACAGAATCTCCGGGCTCTAACCCTACCTTCGCTATTGTTCCATCGGCTAGGAATCTTCCCGGGCCAACTGACAAAACTACTCCTTCTGCTGGTTTAGGTTTTGGGCCCACTCCTGCTTCCAGAATCTTGTCCTTTTTTACTTCCTTTTCCCTTTCCATTGGAAGTATCTGTACGAAGTCGTTCAGAGTCTGGAACTTCTTTCCCTTGGTTTCGAATTTGGTCTTCATATAATTTTCTAAGGTCTGAATTGTAACTTTCTTTCAAGTTAATAATAAACTGGTTGAATTGTGGGCCTAATATAGTAGGCATTGGTATCGACCTTTCAGGTTCTTTATTCTCGAACTCTTCCAACCACAATCTAACTCTTTGTGCGTCTGCATGCTCTAGTGTCTTATGATAAAAGGCTCCTAGTATGTTCTTTGTTAGGCCCTTGAAGAAAGTCTTGGAGTCATCCGATAGTCCCGACTCTTTAATCTTTCCCTTCCACTCAGATAGAGTTGCTTCCCTTACGTTAAACTTCTTGGCAAACTCTTTCTGGGTCTTAATAGATAAAAGCTCATGGGCGCTTTCGTCATGAATTCCTATCTCTCTCAAATAGGCAGGAGTCTTTCCAAAGTACACAGATGGCATGCTCTGCCAAATGAAAAACATTTTGAACTCCTTGGTTTTTTTAATATCTTCAAGTTCTTTCTTCTCATCAATAACGGCTAGGTTTCCCCTACCTTTATTGCCTTTTGTTGCGGAACTCTTTTTGGAGGTCTTGGCTGTTTTTCCTGTTGTCATTATACTATATTCTTTAAATAAACGGGTTAAGCGCTGTGGATAATTCTATGTCTCTCTTCTTTTGCAAATCTTTTAGCATTGTTTAACATTGT
>SDBT01018967.1_pt1 | contig 10790 bp, 10 predicted proteins | sample 2277101 | NCBI WGS metagenome assembly SDBT01 (sample SAMN10404973, study PRJNA504765) | marine sediment metagenome | isolation source: marine sediment core GS10_PC15, 103 cmbsf | place: Arctic Ocean: Southern Knipovich Ridge | collected 2010 | reverse complement strand
AGGCGGCGGTAACAGCAGCGGCTGGCAGGATAGCACCACTTACGAGGATACAGGCCTAAGCGAAAGCACACAGTACACTTATCGTGTCAAGGCGCGTGACAAAAGCAGCAACCAGAATGAAACCGCCTACTCGACAGTTAAATCCGCAACAACCCAGACTGCTGGAGGACCCACTCCTACCGGCTGGTGGAAGCTTGACGAGACCAGCGGCACCACGGCAGCCGATTCTTCCGGAAACGACTATGACGGTACGGTGACCGGTGCAAGCTGGACAAGCAGCGGGTACATTGACGGCGGCATAAGCTTCAACGCCACAAGCGGCCAGCGAGTGGAGGTTCCGACATCGGGGATGTCGGCTTCAGCAGGAACCATTAGTCTGTGGGGCAAGGTATCGTCCACGACAAACGTGAGGTACTTCTTTGGCCACACCTCCAATCCTGTCGGCTGGGCAGACAGAATCCAGTTATATATGAGTGACGGAGACACCCAACTGGACCTTGGTTTTGGCGGCAGTCATACAACAGCTACCAACATTGCTACTTTAAGTACCGGTACGTGGTATCACATAGCACTGACCTGGGACAACGGCGATTACGTTGTGTACGTTGACGGTGTCAGCAAGGCAAGCGGTACATATACCGGCTTAAGTACGCTCGGGTCCATAGCGGATATCGGCAACAATGGCAACAGCAGCGACCGCACAGAGCCGTTCAACGGCGTAATCGATGATGTGCTTATCTATGACCAGGCTCTCGATGCCGATGAAGTCAACGACATCTACGAAGGTGTTACCGAGATAGCCACCTCACCGAATCCCGCAGACCAGGCAACCGGTGTGGCCACAACCGCTGTACTTAGCTGGACACCCGGCGACTATGCAGCCAGCCACGATGTCTATCTGGGCACTGACTATAATTCTGTGGCGGATGCAAATTACTCCTCGTCGGAATACAAGGGTAATTTTGACACCAACAGCTTCGACCCGAACGGCCTTGGCTCCAGTACGACCTACTACTGGGCTGTCGATGAGGTTAACGGCACAAGCCTGTGGCTTGGCGATATCTGGAGCTTCACGACCGAAGCTGCACCTGATACAACGGCCCCCAGTCCCGACCCGATGACATGGGCAACCGAGCCGTATGCTACGGGCAGCTCGTCGATATCGATGACAGCAACAACGGCAACTGATGCCAGCGGTGTTGAGTATTACTTCGAGTGTACAGCAGGCGGCGGCAACAGCAGCAGCTGGCAGGACAGCACCACTTATGAGGATACGGGTTTGTCAGCCAGTACTGAGTACAGCTACCGGGTGAAGGCGCAGGACAAGAGCAGCAACCAAAACGAAACCGCTTACTCGACAACCAAATCAGCCACTACCCAAAGCGGAGCTGACCCGAACCTTGAAGCGTGGTGGAAATTCGACGAAACCAGCGGCACAAGCGCATCTGATTCATCCGGCAACAGTCATACCGGCACGTTACAAAACGGTGCCAGCTTTACCAGCGGTTACCTTAACAATGCTGTCAACTTCGATGGCAGTGATGACCGTGTAGCCTGCGGCACGTGGAATGTGACCGGAAGCGCAATTACAATCTGTTGCTGGTTCAAGGCCGACACATTCACGGGGTCCTACTATGACGGGCGCATTGTCTCCAAGACTACCAGCACTGCCGAGGCAGACCATACCTGGATGCTCAGCGGTATAAAAGAGGGCACCAGCAACAAGAGACTTCGTTTCAGGCTCAAGACCGGCGGCACTACGAGCACCTTGATAGCCACCTCCGGTAATATGTCCACAGATACCTGGTATCACGGTGCGGCCGTTTACAACGGCAGCACGATGAAGCTGTACCTGGATGGCGATGAGGTCGGCTCAACAAGCAAGAGCGGCTCTATAACCACAAGCAGTTCCGGCATAGCAGTTGGGCATAATCCTGCCGATGCCGGAAACACACCGTGGGATGGTTTGATTGACGATGTTCGCATTTACGACCGTGCATTGAGCCAATCGGAGCTTGAGGACCTGGCTGGTGAATAGTCAGCCGTAATAGTGACGAATGTTCGCAAGTTGATATTTGGGGCCTGTGACATATAAACACAGGCCCCTTTGGTTTGTGTGATAGCAATGACAGGGCAAATCTCTTTCCAGATATATTCACTATCACCTGTTTACAGGCTTTCCGGTGTTGTCAGCTTTCAGTGCTTTCGGGGCTTTGTTTTACGGCGCTTACCGGAAGCTTTTGTCTTATTGCAGGCTATATAATCCTCTGGGCAGGGGATTTCGTCCGGGGACTTTTCCGGTTTCGAGGGCAAGGCTCTTCGCAACAGCTCCAACATGTGGTACTGCCAGCCGTGCAGGGTCTTTAGCTGGTCTATGAGTTGTGCAGGGTCGGGCAAATATTGCGGTTTTGCCTTTTCTTGCCTGTCAGCGGCAGAGGTCTTAGCTTTGCGTTCAGCCATGTTTTTATATTCCTTAAAGTAACAGGTATTTACCGCTTGGAAGTGCGCCGCTGGCGGCGTTTTGGGCCTTCAGGTACAGCCTTTTTAACAGTAACATACTGCTGCGGAATGGGTATCTTGTGCGCAGCCATAAAGCGGGCAAGTTCGGCGATAGGGATACGCCGGTCCCTGCTGCCGGGGATGCGATAGCCGTTAAGAAGGCCATTATCGAACCATATTGAAACCATACGAGGAACAACGTTGCAGATTTTCGCCACATCGCCCGTTGTCAAAACATTGTTGTCCTTTGACATAACTTCTAAAAACCTCCAAAGAAAGTTCGTAGTTCAGAGTTCGTAGTTCATAGGATAGCGGACAGCGCAGAGCGGGTAACGGACAGAGAAAATAATCAATAACGGTCAATCGGCAATCGCTTATTTATAAAAGCGGCCTCTCCGGTCTCAAGAGCAAAAACTCCAGTTCACAAGGCCACGGCCGAACCGTCAGGCCGGAGAAGCCTCCTCGCCGAGAAGCAAACCAAGTATTTTCCTTTTATCCTGAACCGCCGACACACGGATTTTCAGTCCGTTGATGAAAAATCACAACCTCAACAAAAACAAACACTTATGCCCACCCCTGAACAGCGCTTACAAACCAGCTTACAAAAAAATTCCGAAAACGACCAAAAATCAGCTTATAGTCTGCCCAATGATTTAGCGAAAATTGTAGCCGTTTGGCCTTCACTGCCTGAACATATCAAAGCTGCAATTAAGGCAATGATAGAAACGGTCAGGGTAAATTCAAAGTAGCGATTATGTGGTCAGTATGTGTGCAGAATCCTTAATGATTTCGGCAAAAAGGAAATAAGAATATGGGAAGATATTATTTCGATGCAAAAACCACAGTAGAACAGGCAACGCAGCTTAATATATTCAAGCTAAAAGAGTTTGGCCTGTTAGATGGCTTTTATCATAGCACAACTCTTTCATGGACTTGGAGGCTGTCAGGACACAAAAGCTCAATCGGTATAGCTGTTGATACTGAAGACCTATACGCAAAGGTCAACTACACCAACACAAAACGAAGCACCGGTGAAAAAACAGATTATGATTACAAGATCAGCCTTACGACAACGCCCTGCAACTTCGGCAGTGTTCGGTATTGGTTTATTTGTCCCCTCAGCAAAAACGGTGTATCTTGTGGACGCAGGACAGGGACGCTTTACCTTGCATCAGGTGGGAATTATTTCGGCTGTCGGCATTGCTATGACCTGTCCTACGAAAGCCGGAATGAATCACGGCTGGGACGTTTTGGCAATATTGGCTATACCATAGTAACAGATCGCAAGATAGAGGAACTTTACAGCCAAATCAAGCGGTGGACATATAAGGGCAAACCAACGAAAAAGGCCAGAAAATTACAGGCGCTTGAAGCAAAAGTCCATGCCCATCTGGACAGCCCGTCAATATACGATCTGCTACTTAACAAAACTTAACATTTACAAAAGCCGGAACTGGCAGAGCATATCAAAGCAGCAATCAAAGTAAATAGAAAAAGGGATTAAACATGAATGAAACAAAAGAACTAACAGCAAAAGAAGAAGCTTTTTGTGTTGCCTATACCACAATAGGCAGTGAAACGTTTAGCAATGGCACAACGTCTGCTATAGAGGCAGGTTATGCAGAGGATTCTGCAAGGACTCAAGCATGGCGTATGTTGAGAAAAGAACACATAAAAGGGCGTATTCGTGAACTATATGACAAAAATATGGAAGAGAATATGGTTACTACCGGCAGTGTTCTGGCTAACCTTGCCCATGACCGCCAAATGGCCAGAACGAACCACCAATATAGTGTCGCTACACGATGCACAGAGCTTGAGGGTAAATACTTGGCTATGTTCACAGATAATATAGCTGATAAGACGGAGAAAGTCCCTGAACCCCTGACTGATGAAGAAAGAGCCATATTAAGAGAGGCGGCAAAGAAGCTAACCGAATTAGAGCTTAAAGGGCATAAACCTGGGCATGGTGAAACACCCGAAGAACGCAGAGAAGAAATTGCAGAGCGAAATGCGGGGTAGAACCTGCAACTATACGAAAATATACGGAAACTACCTTACAAAACCTTACTTTTGAGCCGTCAAACATGGTAAGAAATAGTAAGGTCTGATATGGCAAAACAAGGCAAGTTGGGGGCTGAAATGTTGTCTAATATTGGGTAATATTGGGTTCTGAGCAGGTTAAAATTGTTCGATATTGTTAGATGAGCATGACTGTAAATGATTGTATTTGATAGTAAATGATAGGGTAGAGTGTTCTGTAATGTTCGGGTCTGAGGCTCTGGCAGTATACGATAATGTACGTGTGCAGGGTATGAAAATGTATGATGGACTATATACTAATAGCAGGGTGGGCAGTGTATGAAAATATATGATAATATTAGGATATTGGCTGGCAAAATGGTAAGAAATGGTAACTTTCAGCAGGGTTACGACCGGAAAAGGCCGGATGCAGACTGTGGGACAATGTGGGACAGAATATGGTATGAAGCCTATATTACATTGGAATAGACCATGGAAATGAGTTTTTTACGTCGCCGTTGCAGGTTTTCTGGAGTTAATAAAATATATTTATGGCAACAACATATGCAGAAAACGTGTCGACAAAACCAAAAAACGTCGACACGACATGCCGAGTGAGTAGTTTTTTTTGCAAAAACAGTAATATGTCGACAAAGCACAATAGTTTCGACATATCTCTTTGCAATGTTTATGACGGCAATGTATAATGTCGACATGTTCATTAAACACTGATTTGTAAACATATGATTTTGAAAGTTCGACTAATATGAAATTTGATAGACTAAAACCCTATAACGGCTTACCTCTTTTACCACCCAAAGTGGATATTGAAAGCAAGTAAATACTCAAGAAATGTATAACTGCCAGAAGTGCATTGTCTGCGCTAAAACAGGCTGGAGACTTAATCCCTAATCAAGCCGTGCTGATAAATACAATACCATTGCTTGAAGCTAAGGTTAGCTCGGAAATTGAGAACATTGTAACTACTACAGACAAGTTATTTCAATTTGCATCCGGCAATAACGCCAAAGCAGATTCTGCCACAAAAGAAACTTTACAATATCGGGAAGCACTATATCAAGGGTATTCTTTGATTAAGGAAAGACCTGTTTGTACATCGACAACAATCGAGCTTTGTAAAACGATAAGAAATATTGACATAGACATCCGAAAAGGACCGGGGACGGCATTGAAAAATCCAGCCACCGGTGAGATTATATATACGCCACCAGCTGGGGAGAGTGTTATTCGCAAAAAGTTGGCTGATTGGGAAAAATTTATTAACATTAGAAACGATATTGAGCCGCTTGTTCGCATGGCAGTTATGCATTATCAGTTCGAGGCTATACATCCTTTCACTGACGGTAACGGAAGAACGGGAAGAATTCTAAACATTCTATTTTTGCTGCAAGAAGATCTCCTTGATATACCTGTTCTATACTTGAGTCGTTTTTTTATAAATCATAAGGATAGATATTATTCTCTGTTACGAGAAGTCACTGAAAAAATGAATTGGCAAGAATGGATTATCTATGTTCTTGAGGCGGCAGAGGAAACTGCCTTATGGACAACAGAAAAAATTAATAAAACCCAAGAACTGATTTCTCATACTTGTGATTATGTTCGCCAAGAGACGAAGATATATACACATGAACTCGTAGAGGCCATCTTTGAACAACCATACTGTCGCATAAGTAATATTGTTGAGAAAAAAATTGCAAAAAGGCAGGCAGCCTCTGTATACTTAAAAAAACTTGTTGATATTGGTGTTCTCGAAGAGATTGTAGTAGGTAGGGAAAAAATCTACATTCATCCTAAGTTCCTTAATCTACTTACAAAAGAAGGCAATTCATTTGAACCTTATGCTGTTAAAAAAGCAGGATGACGGTTAATTTTTTTGTATGAAGGCCACATCACACTTTCTCCTCTTTTTCTAAACTGCAAAAACCTACAACAATTGTACAGTTCTAAGTCCCCGTGTCAAGAAAAAAGTGGAGGCTGTTTAACTATTTTCTGGGCAGTCAAGAGGTAAGGAAAAGGCCCAGGCGGTCAAGCCCAGGCCCAATTTTTACTGATACAAGTCGGTAACGCCATTCTGCATATCCTCAAAAGAGATGTCAGCATACATATTGGCAGTAGTTGCCGGTGATGCGTGACCAAGCTGTTTTTGGACTTGCCGCAAATTGCCGGTTTTCTTGAGCAAGTGAACTGCCATTGAATGTCTGGCGCTGTGTATTGATAATTCTTTTGGCAAGCCTGCACGTTTAACGGCGCTTTTCCATATCTGCTGTAAGCCGTACCTGGTCAAGTTTCCACGTTCACCGACAAACAACTTGCCGGTCGTCCTGTCTTCAATATACTCTTTGAGATGTTTTATCAACTCTGGACTAATAGCCAAAGAGTCAACGACTTTCTTTTTGCGTTTTTTCCGTTGGACTTTGATAAAACCACGTTTCAGGTCGATGTCTTTTATCTGGATTGCTGTCAACTCTGATACCCTCAAACCAGTTGCCAGGGCCAGGTCGATTACCATCCAGGCCAGGATTCCTGTAATACGTCCTTTGCGCAGGTCAACGATTGCCCTGGCCTCTGTTACAGTCATAAGCTGTTTTACTTCGACGGCGTTCATATATTTTGTTCTGTCAATAACCATAGTTTGTCCCCTTAAAGCATATAACCGGATTCGATTTCCTGTAGCATCATACGGCAGTTATTTTTAGACCTCTGCGCCAGCTTGATATACGATTCTATCGGCTTTCCGTTAAGATTTTCCTTTGTAGCAATTTGCCTGCAATGTTCAGCAAATACTTTGGCAAGTCCCTGGTTTGTCAATTCGATTTTAGCGCACCTGCTTAGCAGTGGACTTGCGTCTATTTGGTCTTCAAACAACCCAGATTCGCCCTCTTTGGTCGTTGTGAAGATAAATACTATATGGCTCAGGGATTCGCTCCAGAAGGCCCAGCAGACGCCTTATAGACGCCTTGCGGAGTCCGTGTGCTTCATTGATAATAATCGCTTTGCCGCCCTTGCCAAAGGCTCTGTAGTGCATATCAGATTCTATCTTGTCCAGAGCCGATACCGAAAGCTGGTCAGCACAATCGAACTCTTGAACGTATAAATCATCGGCGATACTGTCAGCGATTATCCTGGCAAGAGTTGTTTTGCCTGAACCGCTTATACCACTAATCCAAAAACAGCGCCCCCCAGCGCCGTTTTGGATTAGTCTTGAAATAGTTTTGACTGCCTTGTCTTGACCGATTACATCGTCAAGAGTTTTGGGCCTGTATTTTTCATATAGCTGCATCAGGCCACCCCCAGTCCGGTATTTACATAATCTTCTAACATTGTGGTTTGATATTTGTCCCAGGGCCTGTAACTCCGTGCTGGCTTTGTCGGTAGCCCACAATTGTTTGCCCACTGACCACGCCGCTTTGACCATCGAAAACCATTGTCTTTTAGGGCCTGCCTGATGTCCGCACTGGGCTTGGATTCAAACTTGATCCACACCCACCTGCCCACTACACGCGCAGGCAGGTTCTGCGCTTTGCAGAACTCCAAGACTTCGATAATCGACTTGCTTTTTGACTTGTTTTCTTGTACTGTTTCCATTGTTATTGACTTTTGAATATTGAATGGAACGTTACTGTACAAACAAAGCAAAGATGTCATTCCCGCAAAAGCGGCAATCCTGCCGTTTTATCAGCGTTTTCTGGACTCCTGCTTACGCAGGAGTGACAGTTTGGGTGTTCCATTGCTTATTAAAACATCAATAAGACCTCCGTATTAGGTTTTAACCACGGCGTCGGATATTGATAGTATCGCGGCGCCACTTTATTAAGAACATCCTGACAATCAGGACGTTAACTTATTCACTTGTCAAAACTCACTATCTTACTAATAACATACACTATTTATCGACAGGAAGTCAAGAGGAAAATAAGCGAAATTCACAACTTTTCTATATTTTTGTAGTGAATCCCTGTTATTGACTCATAGGGACAGATCATCAGCAAAAAAAATATCAGCAGCAGACAGGTCAGGTCAGCCAGGACTACACGCACGAGAATCCCCCAGGATGGACTAACGCCGGCTGACTGGGCTTGCTTTGGTGATCTGCGATGTCTTTACCTGGACTTTACAAGTACAATATCGGCGCTTTCACAAATCAAGAAAGCCAGTCGAATCCTGCAGAAAAGACAGGGTAAACATACAGGAAAGCAAAGCAAAAGACTGCATATATAATGCCATAAGCGCTGTTTTAAGCCAAGGGGGGGCATAAAAAAAGGCATAACCCCCCAAGCCCCCACCCATCGCGCAGGTCATAATTAGAGACCGACAAATAAGTCGTTTTTCAGAATAGAGGGGGGTGGGGGAGGGGGAAGCACCCCCATTGACGAAAAGTAGTACCTACGACAGTAGCATGTAAGCCGATTTTATAATTCTGGATAATTGCAAACCATAACCTCTATGCCCCGACAAGGGGGTGTAGTCGAGTGCAGGTACAGGAAGATAAAAAGGGGGTCATGCGAAATTTTTCTGGTATTTTTAACAAATGTGGATAATGCGTGTCGACAAGCAATAGGGTGATAGGGCTAATTTTTTTGGAGTCCATAAAAAGGGGGCTTGCGGAACACAAAAAAACACAAATCCGGAATTTGCAAGCAAATTATAAGCAAATTCCTTTTTTGGGCTGAAAACGAATTTTTACGCACTATAAAAAGAAGGGGTTTTTCCGGATTTTAGTACAAAAGGCAAAAAATCGGATTTATTTCAGGCTGGTGTGACAGGCGTCTGTCACAGTTGAAATAAAAACTTTTGCAAGGCGCCGTTTTGCGGTGCCTATATTAGGCAGTTGTCAAAGGAAAGAACAACTAATTACAGGAGGCGAGAAAACGGTTGAATCACTTCTGATCAAGTCGTTGTTTTATCGGTAATCGTAACCAACATTATTAACCCAGGGGGAAGGAGAAGTCATGAGTAAGAAATGTTTTACCTTAATTTCCATTTTTTTGGTGCTTGGCTTTGCAGGGAGGGTCTCAGCGACGACTTTTTACTGCGACCCGGCCACCGGCTCAATGAGCAACGACGGCAGCTCCGGCAGCCCGTGGAGCACACTGCAGGCGGTGTTCGACAACAACAAAATCGAATCCCGTGACAAGAACCTTAACACCATCAACTCAGGCGCGCCGGTAAAGGCCGGCGACACCATTATGCTGCGAAGCGGCAACCACGGGACAATCAACGAGCTGGGCGGTTATCACAATACCAGTAACATTACAATCGAGGCACAATCGGGTCATACCCCGAAGTTGGCACGATTGATACTCGACTATGCCTCGAACTGGACCTTCAGGGGCATAGAGTTTCCTTACGGCATGGGCAGCGATGCTATATATATTGTCGATATTTTGTCAGGTTCAAGCGGAACCGCCACACACGATATTACCATCGAGGACTGTTACATTTACACCCAGGAGGACTCAAGCGGCTGGACAACAACCGAGTGGAATAACGTACCCAACGGTGTGCGTCTTGCCGGCAGTGGCAACGTGATTTTGCAGGACTGTACCATGAAGAACATCGAGAAGGGCGTACATGCCAACGGCAACACGCAGGTTATCGGCTGCAAAATCCAGAATTTTGCCAAGGACGGCATAAGATGCTCTGGAAGCAACATCACTCTTGAGGAAAACGAAATCCTGGATTCTTACGCTGTCAATACCAACCACGATGATGCCGTCCAGGTGTATTGCGGCTATACAAGCGCCTCTAATATAATAATGCGCGGCAATCTTGCCATGAACGATACCAGCGGCGGCACGCGAAATTACATAAGTTTGATGGAGGGTCTTTGCAGTTTCGACGATGTTATCACCAATTTCGTCATAGAAAACAATATTGTTATTTGCGGCCATTACCACGGTATAACAATGCACGAGGCTAGCAACTGCACCGTTGCAAATAACACCGTATATAATCCGGGATATGTTGCCGGGGAAAACGACAAAAAGACCTGGATATCAGTTAGCGGGGGCACCGGCAATACCGTCATCAACAACCTCATGCACAGCAGTGCCAGCGGCTCAAATCAGCAGGTTACACCGACCAATTACACCCAGTTTTTCGTCAGCACCGACCGCAGTAATCTCGACCTGCACCTGAAAGCAGGCAGCCCTGCCATTGATGCAGGCACCAGCAGCGGTGCACCTTCGGTGGACTTTGACGGCGTATCAAGGCCACAGGGCTCAGGCTATGATGTGGGAGCTTAT
>SDBT01018966.1_pt1 | contig 10791 bp, 22 predicted proteins | sample 2277101 | NCBI WGS metagenome assembly SDBT01 (sample SAMN10404973, study PRJNA504765) | marine sediment metagenome | isolation source: marine sediment core GS10_PC15, 103 cmbsf | place: Arctic Ocean: Southern Knipovich Ridge | collected 2010 | reverse complement strand
AAAACATATCAGTCACCTCCTTTTTTTACCAGTGGCAGCACCCATGACATTGTCCATTGCTCGCCGTGAGCTCCGCTACCGGTTGTATAATGCTTGCCGTCCTCGTGTGATTCTCTCTCGCATTGAAAGGTTATGAACGGCTTATTTTTTAGGGCGAGAGTCATCGTGAATCTAGCTGCACATTGTGGCATTATTTCTCTTCCTTTGTAAGCATTGTTTCCAAGATTGTGGCCACGCTGACCTTCGCTCCCTTCCTCACTATGTACGGTTGGAGCTTGTCCGATATCACCAGCACACCCCGGTCAGCTTTAAGGCTCATAAACTCTTTGGCAATATCAGATATTCTTTCCATATCTTTCCCGCCTCCCTCTACCAAGATGATCAGCTTATCACCTGGCCTCACAACCTTGATGTCTTTGATTTTTTTTGGCATTTATTTCTCCTGCATTTTTATGTACTTGCTGATATAGAGTTCCCGCGCGCTGTTTAATCCTCTTCTCTGCCACATTATCAAGATCTCTCCCAGCATAGAAAGCTTAGGCGCGAACAATGTTTCTTCCCCTTCAATGGGGAGTAGATGATGCTGGGGTCCCGTGAGGAGCCAGCCATTGCGTATTTCTTTGATTCTATAATCGCTCCCCTCTCCTCTCCTTTCAGGTTTGATTTCATTTTCATCTACCTTGATGTCTTTGATTTTTTTCTTCATAGATTCATCTCCTTTTTGTATTGCTTATAATCCCGCTTATCCCAGACTCTTGCTCAACAGTTTATTCCTGGTCGATATCGTAGACTTCCATTTTTGTGTACTATCAATTTTCAGTTGGCGATAATAGCCTTTTTTAATCATTCTTCCGAGAAGCGTCAAATCTGAATATGCGTCCCGATTTTTCTTCTTTCGCTGTTTTATTTTTGGAAGTTTAAGATAAATACCTATTCCCTCTTGTATTTCATGTAATAAATCTCGCAATTCTTTTTTAGGGGTTGGCCGGAATTTTGCTGCCTGACTCATATTTCTCCTCCTTTTTATTTAAAAAGTTCCTTTTGATGGCCGACCTGAGCGACTCTACGTTCAGCCATTTTGATATATTCTTCTTTTATGTCGATTAAAATAAATCTACGTCCAAGGCTCTTGGCCACGACACCGACCGTCCCGGCTCCGGCAAAGGGATCGAGGACTATGCCAGGCTCGAGTCCAGCATCGCATTTACAGGAAGTCCAGCCGATAGTTTTGGTTGATGTATGTAATGCCTGTTCTATTGCTGTGTTCATGTGCCTACTTCTTGGATTTCCTCCTTCCTCCGCTCCATGTGAATCTTTATATTTTGATTCATATTTCGGTTTCCATGATGGGTCTATTTTCTTTTCAACAATCCTCTCCCTTGCCTTCCCACACTTCTTACACACCTCCTCCGGACACCCTGCCTTTATCGGCTTCTCGCATAGCTTCTCAGGAAATACGGCAAAGTGAGCTTCGGGGAATGGTTGGGTGGCTATCTCAAATACATCGCCTGGATTTTTGCCATCGGGATTCAATTCAAGTAATTTCCTGTCTGGGTTATCTTTATTTTGACACCATGAAGCTTGACCTGATGCACCTTTCCAGTCAGACAAGGGATACTTGGCTCTCTCAACTCCAGATGCAGCATGAGGCTCCCGTACCCCATCCAGGTCAAAATAATATCGCTGATTCTTGCTGAATAAAAATATGTATTCCCAGCAATTACTGAATCTATCTTTCACGCTAGATGGCATGTGATTTTTCTTTCTCCACACAATCTTATTCCTGAGAATCCAGCCATCTTGGATGAGCGACCAAGCTAGGCGTTCTGGGATCATACAAAGGCATTTCGAGGGCAATCCAGAATTTTCTTTTCCTAATTGCGATACTCCTGTAAATTTATATTTAATAGCACCATATTGAGGACAACTATCCACGCCTTCTTTTTTCAATTGTTCCATGCCACCGCTTTTTGTTGCATAAGTATCTCCCATGTTCAGCCATAGCGTTCCCTCTTTCTTCAGCACTCTCTTGACTTCATTGAAGATCTCGGTCAAATGTTCGATATACATTTCAGGAGTCGGCTCGAGTCCGAGCTGGCCTTTCCAGGCTTGGCATTTTTGGCAAAGGCCGGATTTTTTGTCGTCGTATTTTTTAATAAAAGTTGTCATTCTTTTTTTATGCGCATGTTCTTGTGTGCCGGTTATTAAATTTCTGTTTTCATGTTGTAAGCTCATTTTTTCTTCAATCCATCTATGGCCACAATCTTTATCTCCTCCAAATATCTGCTCGTTGCCATAGTCTCTGAGTCCCCAGTCAATAAGGTGGGGATGTTATTACACAATCAATAATTTCTGATGGCCATGTTTTCATGATTGTTAAAGCATCTCCACAATTAAAATTATTGATTTTTGGCATCTCCACCATGTGGCATCACCTCCTTTTTAATAAATTGACCTCACCATAAAAATTTGGTATTATTGGTATATGAAGAAAGGGGAATTGATTGCTTATCTTGCTGGTATAATAGATGGGGAGGCTTATATAGGAATCAAGAAATCTACCTATGGAATGAGAAAAAGGGAAGATACAAAAAGCCCCACTTATTCTGAAAGAGTTCAAATAAGAATGGGCAATGAAAAAATTCTTGCTCTTTTCAAAAAAACATTTGGTGGTCATCTTCGAGTGGAACCTAAGGTTTATCAAAGTAAAAGTGGATTTAAATCTCATAAAATAATGACCCTTTATCTGGCAACTGACAAAATGGCTTCTGAGATAATTAAGGCTGTTTATCCATTTTTGATTGAAAAGAAAATTCAAGCACGATGTATTCTTGAACTCCGCAAAAGCAAGGAAAGCAAAGAGGCTCATTGGCGTGGAGGAAGAAATCAACGAAGAGTAATGTCGCCAAAAGTTCTCAATAAAAGAGAATCTCTTTATCAGCAAATTAAATCTATTCATCATCCTTAAATGGTTTTATGCTTACCAGGATCTGATCTACTTCGTCGCCGATGTGCTTGCGGGATCCGTCGTGGCTTTCTATGAGCGAGTCATCTTCCAGGATCAGACCTTTCACGAGTGCGTCCTCAATTCCTTGATACAGATTGCTCAAATCATACTTCCCTTTTCTCCGAATGTAAAATATGAAAGTCACCTGCACGGGATAGTCAATCGGCTCCCATGGCCCCGTCATGCTCGCTTGGTACTGCATACGCTGCACCCAGAGCTGATCTACGACCCCCTTTTCCCATTCCTTGTATCTCGTTGTCAGCACTATTCTGGGCATCATGCCGCTGCGATTCCGGCCGATAGTCCAGTTCCGCTTCTTGCTCATTGGCCGTCCGTCGATTATGAAGCTGAATTCTTTCATTTTTCCTCATCAAGCCGGTTATCATTTGTGTTGAAACACCGGCCATCAAGCGTGAATTGCGCATAGGCGACTATTTCATCTGAACCATGCATCCAGACCCATATGGTTCCTCGCTCGGGATGAAGATCGATGCTCACATGATGAAAATCTGCGTTCTTTAGTTTGAGTACTTTTTTTGCCCTGCGTACAAGGTAATCAATGAGTTCCTTGACCGCTGGCAGTGGTTTGATCTTTTTTTCTTGTTTCATTTTGTCTCCTTTTGGGACGGGCGGTGATGTTGCCGTCGTAGGGCTGCCGCTGGCCAAGCGACCATCATTTTTTCACTCCGCTTACAGGAGCGCCGCCCATAATTTATTTTTTGGCCCATTATCACTTTCCCTCCAGCAGTCGGTCGACATTCTTTTTTAATTTTATTTCTGTTATGGTGCTGAGCTCGACGACCAGATCCTTCAGCTCCTGGGCCGTCGGCTCTATCAAATTATGTCCTTTGCTGTCCGCACCGATGCTCACAAATGTCGGATTAATTGCCTTTATCCATCTTGAAAATATCTCCAAATCAAACGCTACAATCGGTTCTATGCTCACCATTTTCCTAAATCCTTGGAGGCAACGATCTACAAATGCAGCTGCACGCTCAGCTGGTAATGGTGCATGTATGCTTTGCCCATATTGCCGATTTGATTCCAGCGTCGTCCCCAGAATTGTCCGAGGCCGGATTTTCTCCGCAAATTGAAAAAAGCGGCTGGGGTTTTTGCTTTGAAAAATATATGAATTCTGCGACCATTCGGAATGTGCGTCAATTATTTCGAGCACCCGGAGGATCCATTTATCTGGGACCGCCGGCGCCCACATGTCCGTGCTACTGCCCACAAATATCGTCCGGTCATATCCCAGGACATCCCTCAGCGCCTTTTCGTCCAGCCGCAGGGGTCCTACGTCCCGGTCCTTCATAAAACAATATACACAGCCGTGTGGACACTTTCCCCGGATCGGATTCCAAGTGTGAGTTATCCAGGGATACATATTTCCTTTTGATTTATTTAGGGTCATCGTCCCTCCTTCTCCTTTTTCTCGAGTTCAATTATCGGCTTCAATAATTCCATCCGTTCCTTCGCCTGGTCGAATAGCTTGAATCCGTGCTGGGCTATGAAGGTCGGGTCCAATAGCGGCAGGATCGTTTGCTGCTGCTGCATGTAGAGCTCCAGGGCTTCCATTTCAGTTATGGTCGGGGCCAGCTTCCAAACAAACTGGATTGCACGGTTTATCTTACACCCTATCCCTATTAATTCATCTTTTGTTGGTCTTTTCATTCGTCGTCCTCCTCCTTTTTTTCGCCTTGCTCAAAGGCTAATTTTAGCGGTCCACGTGGCAGCATCTTCCAGTCCTTTGTTTTGAGTGCCTCCAGGACCTTGGGCTTGCAGTCGTCATGGCAGTGGAGCATTGCTTCTACGCCTTTGCACTTAAATGGATTGACTGATTTGCTCAGCCCGGGCAGGATAAAATCCCCGCAGATATCGCATGCTGCTCCTGATTTTGTTATGGTCATTTTATCTCCTCCTTTTGCGTTACTCAATTTTTTTCTGCAGGATCTTGGCCATGATCAGATATCGCTTTTCTGGTAACTCTCGAGCATTTCCTTGAAAGATATTTATTATAAGCTCTAGCGTGTGCCATCTTACACCGAGCTGAATGAAAGCCATCTCTCCCCACAGGCTTATGCGCCTTGTAGGGCGTGCCACACCACCTGCAATGTTTCGTCATCTTGTGATAGTCGCGCCATTTTGTCATGTTACTTAATAATCATCTCGGAAAGTCCGAGAAATAGTTGCCCTGAGATGGAGTAACGATATTTTCATCTTCTTATTTTATTTCTTTGGTCTTAAATCATTAATTATCGAAGTGACAATATCCAGGGAAAGCCCCAAATAATGAAGGCTTGTCACTGGGTCGCTCAGGTCTTCATCCTGTGCATCCTTAACCAGGGCCTTGATTTCCTTGGCCTTCGCATCGGTCCAGGCTTCTGTTATTTCTGGTAGCTCCGAGGCCTTAGCGTCTTTTAATCCTCGTTCATATTCCGCCACTTTTATCTCGAAAAACTCATCTACTGTAGGCCGTTCCTCAAGCATTTTTTCGAGCGTCTTTATGGTGTCCTTCATAATGATATTGTCTGCGACCATGGAAGGAGGATCCGCATTCGTTTGCATATCAGCTATGTAGTCCTGGACGGGATCTGGGAGCGCATTGATATTCTCGGCAGTCGGCAGCCAGCCCTTTGTTATCTCTGGCTTCTGCATATAGCGAACAATATTTTTTGCTGTATGCAAAGGCAATTCATCATGTTCTTCTTTTCCCCGACGAAATAAATCCATTAATTCTCGCGCTTTTTTCTCTATGAATGCCTTGTCCATGCCTATCCTCTGCAGGATCTCGATCAGCTGCGTTGTGGCCTTCATCACATAATGATCGTTCACGGCAGTGGCAGCCTGGTTTATTCCCTGCAGCCATTCTATCAGCACCGGCCGCGAAATGTCTTCTTTGATTGGCCCGCTGGAGATCTCTTCTGCAAAAAATATCTTTATCAATTCCACGATTCGCTTATAGACTCGGGCATCTTTTTTCGTCCAGAGCTCAGCGAGATAAATCTTCGCACAGCTCCGCCATACCTTCAGGCGCCCTAAAATATCCTTTTCTTCCAGTTTGCTCATTGGTCCTCCTGTTTGACGTTGTTATGCGATACTAGCCCTTCTCAAGTTCTAAACTACAAAATGGGCAATAACATATTTGCATACTGGTTCCTCTTTTATCATCTGTAGTCAAACTAATGAAATAACTTTTATTATAGTAGGCAATGACACCCTTCTTTAACGCCGCATATCTCCTCTCACACTCACAATGTTTTCTCACTTTAACCTCCTTAGTTGACATTCTCCAACCATAAACCTTTCCTTTTCCGCTTGATGTAGATGCCCCTCTAGATGACCCTCCGGATGCCTTTCTCCGACTGCTAGAGCTTGGTCGCCTATGTCTTTGTTTTCCATCTGACTGAAATTGACTGACCCAACTTTTATTTGCCATTTTTTATCTCCTATTTGACATGGTTTATTGACATAATGTTATGCGACGCTGTCGTCGTCCTCCTTCGGCGGATCATCAACGCAGATAATCTCGAGGCTGTTTCCGCCGCCTAAGTCTTGACCATCCTCGCAGTGCTCGCGTGGATCTATGTTATGCTCTGCGCAGTATTTTTGCCATTCCTCCCAATTAAGATAGATTGTAGGTAGCATCAGTCCTCCTCATACGGTACGTTAAATAGGCCCTGGGCTCCCTTGACGGGCCAGGGTCTTATCCTCCGGACGTTCTCAAGGATCCAGGCAAAATCCCGACCGACTCTCACTACACAACAGGCTCTCTCCTCATCTGCTTGAGTAGCTTTTTTGCAATAGACCAATTTGACAATGGCCAGGGCAGCTCCTGCAGGTGGTATATCTGGCAGCGCACTGGAGCAGATCATCAGATCGCCCCGGTATCTCGTGCGCCAGGATCGGAGTTCGATCGTTTTCTCTCCCCTCGCGATCATGTTCGCCCAGGGCTGTTTCACGGATAGCGCTTTCATTTTTTTATTAATATCCATTCATCTGGATTTCTGATTGCGATTGTTCGCACTCCAATATGCGTTCTTACTCGGCCAGGAGGCATCTTGCCATCTCGATGATGAAGCGTATGGTCCACAACATAAGATTCTCCGCTCCCTTTATTTTGTAATATTGCCCCTCTCTCAATTCTATCAAATTCTGTTTTTTCCATTTTTATCTCCTCGCCCATCCCGGGCATTCCCATAGATCACATCCCTCGCTGTCCAGGAAGCCGATCGCCTTGGCCGTTCCTTCGGCTATTTTGTCGCCATAAATCGAGGCCGCGCATAGCTTCCTTTCCCAATCACAGAGGAATCGGTTGGCCTTTTTATCAAATCCTTTTTTGCAGCTGTCGCAATTCCGGGCTATCCAATCCAAGGATTGCTGACGGGTCGCGAAAGGTTTATATTTTTTGGCCATTTTTTTATTTACCTCCTGATTTTGTTTTTCCGTTTTCCTCCTCCGTTGCTTTGTGCCGTTCGTAGGCATTCACGATATTCTCTGCGTTCTTTATGGATTTAGCACCCTTTGCCGTTGGCTCTTCTGTGCTTATTGTGAATTTCTTTACTATTTTATATAGGCATTCACATGGCCGTGCTATGGGCTGTCCCTTCTCTCCTTCGACAAGCACCCATCCTGTCATATTACATGCCTCACAGCCCGCTACGTCGGCTTCTGCGTCCGATTCTCGCATTATCCTTGCTACCGCTCCTCGTATTTCAGGGACCGATATAAGTGGGGTGAGAAAGGGATCTTCCGGATCCCGATCCCGGATCGCTTGGTCTATTCCTTTTATCACGATTTCCAATGGGAGATCCTGCAGCTGATTAAAATAAGCGTCGATATCCTCACTATCAATAATCCGGCTGAGGGCCCTGGACATCTCTTTCATTTTGTCTGCAAAATCTTGTTTGTCAGCGTCGTTCATTTTTTATCTTCTTTTGGTTTATCGACCCAATCTTTTATACCCTTATCCCTTTCCTCTTTTTTGGTCATGCGTTGGCCGCTGGGATGTGTTTTATATTTTAGTCGTCCCCCTTTGTCCTGTTCACGTTTAAACCAGTTATTTAAAAATTGCCTATAGTTTGATTTTGCCCTTGTAGGATTCGCCAGGAGCCATTCCCTGGCGATCCTCAATTCTTGTTCTATATCAACAGCTGGATATGCGTCTCTCCACCCAGCTTTATCTTCGATTGTAATATTAAGGAATTTTCTCCCTTCGAAGTTGAAGTCGATGTGTTTGATTTTACTTCCTTCACCTTCCTTCCTTAAACTTAACCTTAATCTTAAATATAAAGCAGGAGTTGGTCCGCCCTTACTCCGGACCGGGTCTGGAATTCTCGAGGGAGCTTCGCGGTCAAGGCGGATCCCTACTTGAAAATCCTTAAATTTTGTATATTTGACATATGCGTAGCCATCGATTTCATATAATTTCAATAGCCCGATGTCAGATAATTCGATTATAGACTCCGCTATTTTACGCAAAGAATATTTTAATTTTGGGCAGCAGTCCTCTTTTATCTCATCCGGATCGCCGGTGAATTTTCCCTCCACATCCAAATGCGGGTAGATCATAAAATAAATTACGCGCGACCGGTCATGTTTCAAGGCCGCCAATTTTTTCGATTTGCTTATTCTTTTGTCTATCATCCGTCCTCTCGCCATAGTATTTTATCCTTTTTTAAGCGGCGCCCCGGCGGGTGAAGTGGAAAACCTATTCGGGGGTTCCTTGTGGGCCTCACCAGGACGCCACCTATTTATTTCTTCTTGTCCTTTGTGAAAATCGTGGGGTCATAGCCTATTATATTTCTTATGTGTTCTCTCCATTCAAAGAGGTCAAAGCCCAGGGTCTTTTTTTCGCATCGCAAGAGCACCTCAGCCATCTTCTCCTTATCCCAATACTCTGCATTAGGCTTGTCCGCAAAACGTGCTACAACGCCGTCACCGCATTCTGGGCAGGATAAATAATCAGCTGTCCAGACCCTGTATACCTCTTTGTTTCTCTGGAAGAGCTCCTTGACCAAAACACCTGATCTGATGTTCTGGAATTCACGACCGCATTGGGCGCAAATTACACTTATCTCGCTCATGGGCCTCCTCTGTGCATGCTGGTGCTCTTGTAATAGTTGCTGGGGATTAGGCTTCTGTTCTCGATTTCCCAATGCCATACTGGATAAATCTTGATCCCAGGCAACAGTATTTTCCCTTTTGTTCTTTCGACGAATTGGTTGATTTTCTCTGTATCCACGATTCGCTTTAGGCTCAGGCCCGCCGGTTTCAGGTAGAGGTTATCTGGCAGCTTCGAAGGGGGTGGAATCTTCTCGATTATCGCATCCGCCTTTTTTTCCTTGCCTTTGTCTCGTAGTTTTTGGGCCCGATCCAGGTCGTCGTTCTCTTTTTTCTGTCGCTTCTGCTCTTCCACCCTCGCTTTTTCACCGGCCTTTCTTTGGATCTCTGCTTGATCCTCGAGATAGGACGTGACGCGGCGCCTGGCTATCCAGATGCCTGCCTTCAAGGGATCTGAATATTTCTTTTTCTCCGCTTGTGCGTGCTTAATAATAGGGTCATATGAGCTGTCTATCTCCTTTAGCCTTTCCTTCGCGGTCAGAATAAAATTATTCGCGAGCTCGAGGGAGACGTTGTTGTTGACAATAAGGCGCTCCGCCTTCTTCGGAAAGCCGAGCGCGTCCTTTTTAAATTGTTCGGTTTTTTCCATATTTTTTCTCCTTTAATTATTAAGGGCTTGATTTATCAAGCCCCTAATATTCGAATCTCATTTATTTCTTTATTCTCTGGATGACGGTCTTGACCATTTCCTCATCCTTGACCCGGTATTTGTTCTGGATTGTAGCCAGGATCTCCTTTGGGATCTCGTATGTCTTTTTTGGATAGCGCGTTGTTTTGAGCTCAATGTTTCCGGTCAGCCCATCCTTGCCACGGTATTTCCCGGGCTTATCTTTGGTGCCTAGGAGCCGGGCATGCAGATCATCAAATGCTTTCTTCCCCTCCTTGAGCTCCAGATAGAGATCGAGTTCCATTTCATCGATATCAGAAAGTTCGATGAGTCCAGTCGTTCTGAGCGGGCTGCAGATATGGTCAAAATCGCACATGCCACAGATCGTCGGATCGAAAGGCATCGGTGGCGGATACTTTTTCTTGCGTACATAAGAATTGACGCTCTTCACAAATATGCAATCGGCCTCCCAGAGCTCCGGATCGAACAGCATCGGTATGATCCGCGGCCGCTTGCCGAACGTGCAGAGGATGAGCAGGCCACCAGGACTGTGGGTGAAAACCAGATAGGTGTTCAGCTGGCTCGGGATCTTCTGGATCCAGAATTTGGAGTGCCGCTTGATATCCTCGATTGTTTTTGTGGAGTCCCAGAAATGGGGTGACGTGGATTTGACTTCGACCGGGATCTCGCGCACGTTCTGAAAGGCATCCGGCAGCTTTCCATTGGTAGCAACCATGCCGTCAATTTTACCGCTTATCTTCAGGGACTTGAATTGCTTCAGAGCGGGGTCGTCCGTATTCCAGTATGCCTGCGATTGCGTGATTTCGTAGCCGACATTTCCGAGCCATTTTTTCACCGCCCATTCTTTGTCGATTCCCTCCTCGACGCGCCACATCCCATCCAGGTCGATCCCCTGCCGCTTCTGCCAATCCAGCCGGCAGTGCACCAGGAATTTCTTGCAAGGGTGATGATATTCGCTTGCCCAATTAAAAGGTAGGTGGTTCCTGGGCTTCCATGGTTCCTTGTCGGCATCGAGCTTGGATGAGATCTCAAGCGC
>SDBT01018965.1_pt1 | contig 10791 bp, 9 predicted proteins | sample 2277101 | NCBI WGS metagenome assembly SDBT01 (sample SAMN10404973, study PRJNA504765) | marine sediment metagenome | isolation source: marine sediment core GS10_PC15, 103 cmbsf | place: Arctic Ocean: Southern Knipovich Ridge | collected 2010 | reverse complement strand
AAGCGTTCACCTGATTCTCAACGGTATTGTGGGACTCTTACTTGGATGGACTGCTTTTCCGGCTATTCTGGTTGCGCTAACGCTTCAGGCCATAATCTTTCAGTTCGGCGGAATCACTACCCTGGGAGTGAATACGATTATCATGGCATTGCCGGCCCTCATCTGTTATTATTTATTCGGACCGCTGATTCATAAGAAGCCTTCCATTTCGGTGTCCGCGTCTTTTGCCTGCGGTTTCTTTTCTGTTCTCATCAGTGCTTTAATCGTTGGGGTTGCCTTAATTTTCACCGAAGAATATTTTCTGACGGTTTCCGCAATGCTGGTAATCGCTCACCTTCCTGTGATGATTATCGAAGGAATCGTCACTGTTTTTTGTCTGGCATTTTTAAAAAAGGTTCAACCTACTATGCTTCCCGGATCATCAACGATGTAATTTTTTTATCATGAATCTCTGTGAACTCTGTGTGCTCTGCGGTGGGTAGAAGAAACAAATGCAAAGAAATTGTCTAATTAAGAATTATATTTTAAAAGGATGGACCGCTGGTTTTATTGTTTTTTTAATGCTCTTCTTTTTCGGAACCGGTCTTGCAAGAGCCCACAAAGTCAATGTATTTGCATGGGTGGAAGGTGACGCTGTCTTTATCGAATCCAAATTCAGCGGTGGAAAACGGGTAAAAGGAGGAATGATCACTGTTTCTGATTTGCGGGGCAATCAACTTCTGAGTGGAAAGACAAATAATCGTGGAGAATTCTCATTTAAGATTCCCAAGAAGACAACTTTAAAAATTGTACTTGTTGCGGGCATGGGACATCGGGGAGAATGGACGATTCCTGTGGAAGAAATTGAGATGGTTAGTGTAATAGAAATAAGAGAATCGGGGCAACAGGAAACCGCTGAAAACGAGCCAAAAAGCATAATGCGGTCAATACCAGCGCCCAAACCTTGTTCAGACGAAATCCAGCTGGCTGTAGAAAAAGCCTTGGACAAAAAACTGAAACCTATTATGAAACTGCTGGCTGAATCCCGGGAACAGGGTCCCACCTTTCATGATATCTTTGGTGGTATCGGCTATATTTTTGGGTTGGTGGGTTTAGCAACCTATATTCATTATCGACGAAAGAAAGATTAATAGTACAGACCTTGTTAAGTAGTTAAGTTGTTGAGTAGTTAAGTTTTTATTTTTAAAAGGTTTTACCGTTCCGGCGAGAATAAATATACTCAATAGTATCAAAAAGAGAAGGAACAATATTTTTGATTCCCTCTCCTAATGGCATGGTCGTAAGATTAAGAAATAAAATGTTTATGATAAGAAAATATTGAACGGCAGAGTAAAGCGTTTTTTGAACGTCGAACATCGAACACCGAACGTTGAACATCGAATGATGAAATCGCTCGCGCAGCGCAGGCGCTTGCGCCGCGTGTCGCTCCGCCAGTTTATAAATTGGCAGAATACCTTCTTCAAAATTCGACGTTCATAGCCTTTTAGCTTGACGGCTACGTCCTTGATATTGGATTGTAATCTGCAGGAATCGCGATGCTTTTAGACCCCGTCGAGGAGTCTTCATCAAACCACCCGTTCTACGGGTGATAGGTGATTTTTTACGAAACTATCAACATTACTACAGACATCGTCAAATAGTTGAGTGGTTAAGTGGTTGAGTAGAAAAAGAATTATCATTAAATCAATATGTTAATATTTGTAAACAGTTGTATGTCCAATTTTTTTTGCAAAACGGCTATTATTTTTATCATTACAACTACTTAACTACTCAACTACTCGACGACTTAACGAGATCTATACTATGATCAATGAACCTTTTGCAGTCGGAAACTCACGGATCCATCAGCTTGAACCGAGGGTCAAGGTCATTTTCGCAATAATATATTCATTTGTTGTTGCACTTTCATCTCAGTTCTCGGCTTTGCTCGCAGCAGTTTTCCTCTCGCTGCTACTGGTCCGCATGGCCGGTTTAAATTTTTGGAAAGTTGCCAAAAGATTGGCAGTCATAAACGGTTTAATCATTTTTTTATGGCTGGTATTACCCCTGACCTTTGAAGGAGAACCGCTGCTTAATCTTGGACCCCTCACCGTGACTCGCCCAGGTGTAGTCCTTTCTGCGCAGATTACACTCAAGTCAAACGCTATTCTACTGGTAATTATCTCTCTAATCGCTACGATGACCCTTGCCACTTTGGGGCATGCACTTAATCATCTTCGGATTCCGGAAAAAATTGTTCACCTTCTATTGATGACCTACCGTTACATTTTTGTCATAGAATTTGAATATTTAAGGCTTATTCGGGCTACGAGAATCCGCGGGTTCCGTCCCGTAACCAGCATGCATACTTATAAAACCTATGCATACCTTATCGGAATGCTCTTTGTTCGAGCTGCGGCCAGGGCTGAACGAGTTTGCCAGGCAATGCAATGTCGCGGATTCAAAGGTAAATTTTACTGCCTTCAAGAATTCCCAAAATCCCGGGAGAATTGGATCTTTTCGATGCTTATGTCAGCCGTTGTTATCGGTCTGATCTTTTTAGAAAGGCACTAAGGCACCAGGATTATTAAATATTATTCTTCTGTTTTTTAATTGCAATGCGTTCTTCTCCTTTGTGTCTTCGTGTCTTGGTGGCTAAATAATTATTATGACTTTAATGGATATGAAAAAACCTCTAATATATCTCGAAGACATAACCTTTAGTTATCCAGGCAGTTCTCCGGCTATCGACAAGCTTAATTTGAAGTTTTACCGGGGAGACCGGATCGGTTTGGTTGCGCCGAATGGAAGCGGCAAAACGACACTTTTTCATATCATAATGGGGCTTTTAAAACCTTCCTCCGGTAATATGGAGATTTTTGGAAAACCCGTCAAAGAGGAAAGAGATTTTTTAATTGTGCGCCAAAGAATCGGCTTACTTTTTCAAGATGCGGACGATCAGCTTTTTAGTCCTACAGTTCTTGAAGATGTTGCCTTCGGTCCGTTGAACCTCGGAAAGTCAAAGGATGAGGCCATAGAAATTTCTAAAAGGACTTTGGAGTTCTTGGGGCTGGCTGGGTTTGAGGATAGGATTACATTCAAACTATCCGGAGGTGAAAAAAGGCTGGTTTCCCTTGCCACGATTCTTGCCATGGAGCCTGAAATCCTGCTTCTTGACGAACCTACCACCGGTCTTGATAACGAAATTAGGGTAAAGATCGCACAAGTTCTTTCCGACCTCGATATTTCCTATATCTTAATATCCCACAATATAGATTTTCTTTCCAATTTAACAGATTCCATCTATACAATGGAAAAAGGAAAGATTCTGTTGGATAAAACCGTACATATACATGAGCATTTGCACGCCCATCCCCATGGCAAATACCCGCATGAACATAAGTAAAAAGCTGGAGGCCACAAAGTCACTAAGACACCAAGATTATAGAATAATTTATATTATCTTTGTGCCTTTGTGCCTTAGTGGCTGGCCATGTCTGTTATTCATACATCGCTTCAATGAGATCTTTAAAGGCCTCATTTACATATTTTCTTTTCACTTTCATGGTCGGAGTGACTTCGCCGTCTTCCTCATAAAGTTTTTTGGGTAAAATTGTAAACTTCTTCACTTGCTGAACCCGTGCAAGTGACTCATTTACATTATTGATTTCCTTCTGAATCAACTTTATTATTTCGGGGCTTTGAGTCAGGTCTTTATAAGTTGAAAATTGGACTTTATGATCCTGTGCGTATTTGACCACGTTATCTTCATCAATCATAATAAGAGATGTAAGGTATTTTCGACGATTTCCAATTATGACGGCGTCATTAACATAAGGGCTGAACTTTAACTTATTTTCAATGTATTGGGGAGTGATATTCTCGCCGCCGGCAGTCACAATAATATCCTTTTTTCGATCGGTGATCTTTAAATAGCCGTCTTTATCTATTTCCCCCAAATCTCCGGAATACAGCCACCCATCTTTTAAAATTTCGGCAGTCGCCTTTGGGCTCTTGAAATAGCCCTTGAATACTGAAGGAGACCTTACTAATATCTCGCCATCTTCGGCTATTTTTATTTCCGTACCGGTAAGGGGTGGCCCTACGGTTCCTAACTTCGCTTGTCCCATTCTGGATATGCAAGTTGGGCCTGTGACCTCTGTCTGACCATATGCTTCTATAAGATTGACTCCGATAGATTGAAAAAAATGGAGCACATCCGGCGATATGGGCGCAGCGCTGGATATTGCAACCCGCATTCGATCTAATCCCATTCTTTTCTTTATTTTTCGGAATACGGTAAAGTAAGCCAACTGGTAAAGTAGCTCCAGATATAACGGAACCTTAAAGAATTCCATTTTCGAAGTGGTCCTTTTCTGTCCTATCTTAAGGGCGCTAAAAAATACAAACCTTTTAAACCACGTGGCATCGGACATTTTTATATAAATAGCTGAAAAATATTTTTCCCAGATCCTTGGAACCGCATACCCCATAGTAGGAGATATTTCGATCATATTTTCTGTTACTGTGTCCGGTTTTTCAATGAAGTTTACGATGTATCCCTGTGTAATATGACCCATAACGGAAAAAAGCCGTTCAAAAACATGGCTTAGGGGTAAAAAAGACATGATTTCATCCGTATCATACATGGGGTTATCCGTGGTAGCTGCCCGACCCATCCACATGAGGTTTTTATGGGTTAACATCACCCCTTTAGGCGGACCGGTTGTGCCCGAGGTATAAATAAGCATTGAAAGATCATCAGGTTCAACTTCATCCATCCGTTCTTCGAACCACTTAGGGCTCTCTTCAGCAATCCGGCGTCCTATTTCAAGAAGCGCTTCAAAAGTCATGACCATGGGATCCTTAAAATCTCTGAGGCCTTCTAAATCCCAAACGATGACCTTTTTCAAATGCGGCGTATTTTCTCTAAAGTTAAGCCATTTATCTAACTGTTCTTCATTCTCTACAAAGAAAAATTTAGATTCTGAATGTTGAATCACATATTCCACCTGCTGCCAGGCATTGGTGGAATATATTCCGGTGGTCACACCGCCTGCACATTGAATACCCATATCTATGATCACCCATTCAGGGCAGTTGTCACCAATAATAGAAACGCAGTCACCTTTCTCAAGACCCATGGATATCAAGGCGGAACCCACATAACCGGCTTGTTTAAAATACTCTTTCCAGGAAATATCATGCCAGAGGCCGTATTCTTTTTTTCGCATGGCTACACGGCCGCCATATTTTAAGACCGTATCTTTAAAAGCGCGAGGGACAGTTTCTAAGGCCACTATATTATCTCCACCCCTTCTTTCTTTTCCACCTCTGATAGCCCTTTGCAGATGCCTCGGAACGGACACCCATATAAAACTCCTTAACATCCTTGTCTTCCATCAGATCTTTGGAATTACCTTTCATTACAAATCTGCCATTTTCCAAAATAAGACCGATATCGGAAATGGACAGCGCCATCCGTGCATTCTGTTCCACCAGCAGAATGGTTACGCCTTCACCATGAATGGTTTTAATTATTCTAAATATTTCCTTAACCAGAATAGGAGATAAACCCAGGGAGGGTTCATCAAGGAAAAGCAGGTTTGGGCGGCTCATAAGAGCACGGCCGATTGCAAGCATTTGTTGCTCACCACCGGAAAGGGTTCCGGCCAATTGATTGTCTCTTCCTTTAAGTTGAGGAAAGTACTGATAGATCCGCTCAAAGTCTTCTTTAATGTCTGTCCGATCCTTACGGGTGTAGGCGCCTAAAAAAAGGTTTTCCCTGACCGTGAGCTCTTCGAAAACTTCTCGTCCTTCCGGAACGTATGATATTCCCATCCGAACGATTTTTTCGGTATCCTTACCGTCTATCCGTTTGCCCATATACTCGATGGTGCCCTTGTCAGGCTGATCATCCAGGAGTCCCATCACTGTCTTTAATATAGTAGACTTACCCGCTCCGTTATTTCCTAAAATCGCAGTAATGGTGTCTTTTTCAACGGATAGTGATGCGCCACGGATAGCATAGATCAGATTATAATAGGTTTCGATATTTTTTATTTCAAGTAACGCGCTCAAGAGCCACATCCTCTCCTAAATAGGCTTTAATTACTTCAGGATGTTTTTGCACTGCTTCGGGAGTTCCTTCTGTAATGGAACTCCCAAAGTTAATAACAAGAATTCGGCTTGAAATGTCCATTACCATGGTCATGTCATGTTCGATAAGCAGGATGGTTACACCCAGCTCATCCTGGATATCCTTAATCCAGAATATCATGTCCTGTTTTTCTTCCGCGTTCATACCCGCGCAAGGTTCATCAAGGAGAAGCAGTTCCGGCTGCAATGCCAGGGCTCTGGCAAGCTCCACCTGTTTCTGTATGCCGTAGGGCAGCCCTCCCACCAGTTTGTTTCTTACGGACTGTAAATCCAGAAAATCAATAATTTCCTCCACCTTCCGCCGGTGGGCTACTTCTTCTCTGCCTGCAAATGAACGTTTTCCCCACATAAATGCACCATGAAACAGGCCGGCTTTAATATAGATATGACGACCCAGCATTATGTTTTCCATGGTGTTCATATGGCTAAAAAGCTCGATGTTCTGAAAAGTTCTGGCTATTCCAAGCTTGGCAACTCGATCCGGCTTCCTTCCCTGGAGTTTATGATTTTTAAATAGAATTTCCCCCTCATCAGGACTGTATATTCCGTTTATGCAATTAAAAAGAGTTGTTTTCCCGGCGCCGTTGGGGCCGATTATCGCAAATATTTCTCCCTTATTTACATCAAAGGAAATATTGTTCAACGCCACTAGGCCGCCAAATGAGATGGATAGATTATTTATCTGAAAAAATATCATAGAAATTTAATTATTTTATTAAAATAGACAGGATTTACAGGATATACATGATATTACTTTTTCTTGCCTTTCCGACCTCTATCACAAGAAGGTTGATGGTAGGAAATTTAGAAACCAAAATCATGTCAATCTTGTTCATCCTGTCTAAATTAAAACCCGCAAACTGTAACGTTTCTTATTTGACCGTCATCCAGCCGGTTAGCTTCTCGTACTTGCCGCCTTCCAAGCACTTGACTAAAAAGACCTGGTTCGTTCCTAGTCTGCACATAGGATTTTTGGGGTCAAATTTACTAAAATTAATCTCTCCCGAGGTTCCTTGAAAGTTCCTGATCCCTTCCATTTTTCTTACAAACCGCTCCCGTGTCAAATTCCTACCGCATCGCTTTAATCCCTCTATCATCGGCTCTACAAAAGTAAAACCCGCATAATAAAAAGGACCCCATCTTTCCTCTTTTGCAGCATATTTATCGAAAGCATCTCTTTTATATTTCCGCATCAGAGGGTGGTCGGAATCCGGAAGCTCAGCAAACGTGCCGGCTATCACACCTTTCCACAGGCCTTTGCTGATTTTATACATCAAAGGAAAATCAGAACATGTACTTGTACTCATCCATTGGGGTGCGAACTTCATGGCCGCAGCAGTTCCAATGATACGAACTGCGTGTGTCGGGCTTACCCATAAAAGAACCATATCAGCCTTAGACTGCCTCAATTTCATCACATGGGATTTCATATCCGTATCTTTAAATTCCACGGGAACTTCGGCAACCAGCTTCAAACCATGTTTAATTAGCTCATTAACAGCACCTTCAATACCGTTTTTGCCATACGCATCATTCTGGTATGCAATGGCAATCCGTTTACTGCCCAGGTTTTCTACCGCATATCTACAAAGGGCCATGGCTTCGTTAAAATATAACGGATAAGTTGCAAATTGGTATTCTTTAGGAGGTGTGATCCAAGCGTGGGAACCTGATGCAACTCCGACCCAGGGAATCTTTCTTTCCATGAGGTAATTCCTCACCGCCAGGCCTGGAGCCGTGCCTACTCCGCAAGCCCAAGCAAACATTCCGATTCCCTCCTGAAGTTCTTTCACGCCTGCCATTGTTTTGGCCGGATTGTAGGCATCGTCAAACATATGGTAAACAATCTTACGTCCATGAATGCCCCCTTCCGCGTTGATCATCTTAAAATATGCGCCCGTCCCACGCGCTACTGAACCCCATGGCGCCGCCGGTCCGGTTTGGGGGCCCCACTGACCGATATGAATCTCCGTATCCGTTACACCCTCCTCTGCTATGGCGCCAAAGGTTAAGCCAAAAACCAATGCAACACCTGCCAATAATGCAAATAAACTTATCTTTTTCATTTTTTTCCTCCTTTTGTTAATATTTTAGACCTCGTTAAGTAGTTGAGTAGTTAAGTTGTTAAGTTGTTATTTTTATGCCAATATTTAGCATTTGGATGAAAATTGGACGCTCATTGTTTGGATGATTACAACTTTCTGCATTTTCAATGATTATCTTCCCATTCAACTATTTCGTACTCAACTATTTGACGATATCTGTATTTAGAGTTAAATATTCCTCCCTAAACTTTCTTGATATAATGCCGGGCAAATAACCCGCTGGGTTTAATACATAGTACCAGAACGATTATTGCAAAGGCAACTACAGATTTGAACTCAATGGAAATATAACCGCCAAAAAGATTCTCAATGATACCGAGGATGTAGGCGCCAAATACCGCTCCGGGCAGGGAAGTCATGCCCCCCAACACAGCTGCGGCGAATCCTTTAATCAAGGGATCCCACATCATATACGGCTGCATGGTGGTCGGCGCGATGAGCAACCCGGCCACACAGCCGATCAGTGAGGAAATTCCCCAGGCCATCATTAAGATTCGATTAGTGCGGATTCCCATGATACGAGCGGCTATTTTATTTTGCTGTGTGGCTTTCATGGCCACGCCCAACTTGGAGTATCGAAAGAAAAGAAAAAGAATTATCATTATAATCAGCGCCACAATAAATGTCAGCAACTCCAGGGTACTGATAAACACTTCTCCCAATGCAAAGCTGTCATAAGGAGATATGGGAAAAGGCATAACTTTAGGGTCGGCACCGAATTTCCAGGATACCAGCCCCAAAAGGATCATCTCCAATCCGATTGTGATGATTATCATACCAAGGATATTTGGCTCTTTTGCTCTGCGGAGCACTGCAAATTCGAGGATACATCCCAAAAGCACGGAAAAGATCAAGGCGGCCGGGAATGCCACGTAGTAAGGAAAGCCATGGTATTCAAGGATCATAAATGTGAAATAGGTAGAAATAAGGGCCATTTCACCCTGAGCGAAGTTCGGCACTTCAGAGGTCTTGTAAATAATGACCATGGCAAGACCCATTAGAGCATAAGAACTGCCTACAGCTATCCCACTCGCGAGCATTTGTAAAAAATCAATCATAAATAACCTAACCCGGACAAGCCGGTCGTAGTGCAACGGAGATCCCGCCTGAGCGGGGTTGGAGCGAAGCGGAAATCCCGCTTTGTCGGGGAAGAGTTAATCGTAATTTGTTATCAGTTATTAGTTGATGAATTCGTAAAAAATCAGAAAAGCGACCTTTTTACAAGAGTGTTTTGTATGATGAATTCGTCTTTTTACGAATTCATCTAAATCAAAACGGCCAGGTTTTCCAATAAATTTTCGTACGGATCCAGATTCCGTAAATTCCAAGCGGCTCAAACAGTATGATCAATATCATAATGAGACCAAACACGATGAACTGGATATTCGATACACCTGTGATAGAAAAATAGCTTTTAGACATGGCTTCCAGCCACTCTCCAACATAAGGGATACTTAGTATGTTACGCAGCTGTAAATCCATCCAGCTTAGCAGACTGGCTCCGGCAATAGACCCCATAATGGAACCTAGTCCCCCTACCACCACCATGGCAAGAAACATGATGGACATCAACAGGGTAAAAATTTCCGGTTCAATGAATCTTAAGACAAAGGCGTACAGGCCGCCTGCAATGCCCGCGTAAAAGGCACTTACGGCAAAAGCCAGGGTCTTATAAAACACCAGGTTGACGCCCATGGTTTCTGCTGCAATATCTGCGTCCCTTATTGCAATAAAGGCGCGTCCTACCTTGGTTTTGATCAGATTGCGTGCAATTAGCGTCAGCAATACCGTAATTACAATCAAAAGATAGTAAAAATCCCGGTCGGAATTTAGATTCCAGGGGCCTATTGCAAGCTCCGGTGCATGAAGCCCATGCCTCCCTCCGAAAAACTCTATTCTACCTATAACCTGGGTAATGGTAAGTCCGAAGCCTAAGGTTGCTATGGCAAGATAGGGTCCCTCAAGACGGAGGGCTGGTATGCCCAATAGAAAGCCGAACAGAGCAGCAAAGATTCCCGCCAAAGGTAGCGCGATAAGAAAGGGAAGATGTGCCTTAGTCATGAAGATGATTGTTCCATAGGCGCCGATTGCAAAAAATCCCGCATGCCCAAGAGAAATCTGTCCTGTATACCCAACCAGAATATTCAGCCCTATAACAACAATAATATTTATGGCGATATAATTGGCAACGTACACATAATAATTTTTAACCAGGAATGGGAATAATGCCAGAAATGCAATCAATACCATAAACCAGAAAAAGACTACGCCGGATGTAAAAAACTGAACGTCCTCATAATAGTCCCTTTTCATGTCCATGGATAGATGCTCCTAATGAAATCGTTAGACGTAAGATATTAAATATTCCCACTATATGTCAAGAATAGACTTTATAAACCTTTCATCTATTTTTATCCAAAGCATAAAAATAGGCCCTTGATATTGGCCATTTTGGTTCAGCACCTCATTTTATTATTATGGATAGCGAAAATCTGTGGATTAATATAGTCTTTCATGGGCGTTTATGTAATTTGAAAAAACGACTCAT
>SDBT01018964.1_pt1 | contig 10791 bp, 14 predicted proteins | sample 2277101 | NCBI WGS metagenome assembly SDBT01 (sample SAMN10404973, study PRJNA504765) | marine sediment metagenome | isolation source: marine sediment core GS10_PC15, 103 cmbsf | place: Arctic Ocean: Southern Knipovich Ridge | collected 2010 | reverse complement strand
CTTCTATAATCACATGAAGGCGGGAAAGGAGGACCCGCCCCGTTAACTGTACTTGGATCCATAAATTATCTGAGTTCGGGTAACTTATAAAGCTTTGCGTATGCAGCGACTATACACACATACACAAACAACGTTATGCTCTATATCGCTCAGGCTTTTCGCTATGCTCAAAGCCTTCGCTCTTAGACTATATTATTAAACACCTACGCGCCGCTCCGCCTTCAGCTGCGCGTCGTGCGACCGCAACGCAGAAATGCCACCGCGCTTGCGCGCGTCGGCTATTTTCTGCGTGTCGGTCGCGCGCGCGGACATACCGCGCGCGAAAGTATGGCGCGCTGCGCGCGCCGAATTATTAAAGGGTGGCGGCGCATCCGCGCCGCACGGATTATATATATTATGCTCGCGCTGCGCGCTCGCATCGCGCGCGCTTCGCGCGCGCTAGTTTAAAGAGTGGCGAATTAACAACTCAAAAAATCGCACTCAAAATCGCACTCAATATAACTAAGAATATAACTCAAAAAACAACCCAATATATCACCTCAAAAATCGCCCCCAAATAGCCCTCAAAATCGTCACCAAATCGTCACCAAAATAGCACTAAATATCGCCTCATATATCGCCAACAAATCGCACTCAATATCACACTCAAAATCGCACTCAATATCACACTCAAAATCGCACTCAATATAGCTTCATATATCGCATCCAATATCGCAACAAACCCGTAACAAATAACACATAATATCGCACTCAATATCGCTCCATATATCGCCCCAAAATAGTCCAATATATCGCTCTCAAAATCGCATCCCATATCGCACTAAATATCGCCTCATATATCGCCAACAAATCGCACTCAATATCATATAACAACACAATATATCGCCTTCAATATCGCTCAACATATACAAACATCACTCAACATACATCCAACACACTATCAAATCGCATCCAATATAGTCCCAATATGTACTGATTATATCGCTCCCAAATCGCACTCAGATCGTACTCATATCGCTCCAACATCGCTAACCATCCAATTATATCGCTTCATATATCGTATAAAACCCTAGCTTCTGTTAAGGGGGTTGTATATACAAGAGCATGAAAACAGCAATATTTTATACTACTAAATTCAATATATTTCATGAACGGAAAGGAAATTTTAAAAATTCTAGAAAAACAAGGAACTGTTTTAGATAAATGGCAGAAAGAAGTTTATGATGAAACAGAAAAGAATATTATTATTAAATCTGGTAGACAGGTCGGCAAAACATTCACAATAGGAATAAAAATAGTAAAGGAAGCGATAACGCGCCCGAAAACAACATGGATGATATTGAGCAGAACACAGAGACAGTCCGGCCATCTGTTTGATCATGTGAAACAACTATTGCGCGATCTAGACATAGAACTACTGACCGAACCGACCGAAACAAAGGCAAAACTAGCAAATGGGAGCATAATTTACTCACTACCAAGCGGCTGGACAGGCGCAGGAATTAGAGGGTACACATTGAACGGAGTAGCATTTGAAGAAGCAGCATACATCCCAGACGAAGTGTACACAACAGTAAGACCGATGATAGCGACAACAGGAGGACAACTAATTTTATTTTCAACACCAAACGGGCCACAGGGACAATTCTATAAATCGTACCACGACAAAACATATAGAAGATGGAATATACCAAGCAAAAATTGTAAAAGAGTACCACTAAGCTTTCTAAGAGAAGAAAGAAAAGCAATGACTAAAATAGAATATCAGAGAGAGTATGAGGGAAGGTTTACTCACGTTCAGGACGGACTGATAGATATAGAATTAATTCAAAGACAAATGGAAGCAGGAAAGAACGTTAAGTGTAATCCATCAAACATTCATTTCATAGGACTAGATATAGCAAGATTTGGTAGAGCAAATACTGCGGCAGCATTTTGTGAATATAATAGAACAACAAAAAAATCGCACATCTGCAGAGTAGATTTAATTAAAGGTAGGAAAAGAACAACGCACGTCATGGGGTATATAGTAAAAATGGTAGAAGACAAATACTATAAGCTAAAAAAGATCATAGTTGACGAGACAGGAGTAGGTGGGGGAGTCGTGGACGTGCTAGTTGAAAGATTTGGAAAAAGAAAGATACTAGGAATAAACAACGCTTCAAGACCAATAGACCAATCAAGTGAAGGGCGAAGAAGAAAATTTATCAAAGAAGATTTATATTCAAACTTAATAAGAATGTTAGAGAAAGATTTGCTAACTCTAGACGACGACATAAACATTCTTAGGTCCCTAAGGAACGTAAGATTTGAATATACAAGCAAAGGAACTCTAAAAATATTCGGACCAGATCATGACGTAGCAGAAGCAATCGTGAGAGCAATATTCCCTATGATGTTCAAAAATATAAAGAGGCCCTTTGTTATGGGAATGAGCAACTTAACAGACGCAGAAAGAAGGTACGACTCAACATATCAAGATAGAAGAATAAAGGATAACATTATAAGGGAACGGAATGTAATAATTAATCAAGACGGAAGTTTGATATAATGGGAAGAATGAAAGCATTCCAACAGATAAGCCTAACAGAAGGGCAAGAATCGCAGCAAGATGTTAACCAAGGGATTCTAGCTAGTTTTGTTAGAGATGCAGTTTAAAACGAGGTAGCTCAGTTCGGCAGAGCATCGGGTTCATGCCCCGAAGGTCATAGGTTCAAATCCTTTCCTCGTTATGAAGTGATAATATGACAGGTGTAAGAGTAGCAAGAGCAAGAAACAAAAAATTCCACCCTTCTCAAGGCGTAATAGACAATTAGGCGGCGATTGAGTGGCTGAAGATAAAGTCTTAATGACACGAGTGAAAGAACACATAGCGGACGCTGCAAAACATGGAGGAGCGGGACACTGGAAAAGAACAGGAACAACTATAGAACCAAAAATAGCAGAAGATTCAGCAGAAGCAAAAAACTTATTTCTAAACGGAGCAAGCGGAGTCTTACCATTCACAACAAACGGATTTATAAAATGGAGTGGGGGTTCTGGTCTATCAGAACAAACAGTAGCAAGCGGAGGACTAGACAGAATGTTATATACTCCAAATGGGGACAGATTTGAAATTTTAAATGAAGCAGGAACAGATACTATTGCAGGATTTCATGGAGCAAATTCAGCAACACCAGACAGGTTTACATTGTTCAAAGAATTAATATCAACACAAGATATAACAACAACAGGAAACGTGGGAATAGGAACAGCAGCATCAACTCTAAAACTAGACGTATTAGGAACGCACGTGAGCGGTAAAGGTGTAGCAAGCTTCAAAGGAGACGCAGAGTTCGGATTCTTAACTTTAGATACAACAACAGGAGGAGCAGGTGATGAAGCAGGATACTTATTGAATCTAGGAGGGGTTCTAGTTGGGCAATTTGGTGTGAGAGGTGACGATACAGTTTATATTAAAAATAGAATATTCGGAGAAAGTGATGTCATGACAATAAACTCAGACGGTAATGTAGATTTTCACGCAGGAAATTTAACAACTACAGGAAATATAGTGCTGGATAGTGATATTAATGAGATAAAAATTGGGGATGATCAAGATTTAACACTAAGATTTAACGGAACGGATGCCGTCATTAAAACAGTTACTGGAAATTCAGCAAATATAATTTTAATGCCTACGGGAGATTTTGTTCACCAAAGAAACACTAACAATCATACAATTCATTATATCTCTTCTGGGGGAAATACAAAAGCGGCAGGATTTTATCTTAACAATAATGCAAGTTTTCCAGCATCATCAAGTGAATCTTCGTATGGTATGTTAGCTTCATCAACATTAGATTCTATGCATGAGTTTATTGGATTACCTGTAGGAAATCAAAAAGTATTTACTCTTTTGTCTAATAGAAATTCAGACCACGACCATTCAACACAAGACAGACCAATAATTTATCATCACTCAAAAACTAATCCAGACACAAACAATACGGAATACGGACAAATGTCACATACAGGAACAGGAACAGGAAACGGAGCTTATGAGATATTAAGTGGAACAGGAGAAATATCGATGGGAGATGATAATCTCACAACTACAGGAACTATTATAGGAGGAGGGGCAAAATGTCAAATGACCCCAATAGGAGGTTATGCTATTAAGCTAACAAACACAACAGGAGCGAACACAGTAGCTGGTCAACTGGTTAAAGCAGACGCAGCAACAAACGACGCTGTGATATTAACTGCTGCAAACGAATTAGAATGTTTTGGGGTGTTTTTAGATTCAGGAGTAGCAGATGATGCAGAAGCATGGGTAGTTGTAAGTGGAATAGCAGATGTAGCCATGGAAGATAACACTACATCAACAAGAGGAAACTGGGTTAGAACATCAATCACAGAAGCGGGATATGCAGATGCAACTAATGCAGCAACACCACAACCAATTAATCAAACACACTTCACAGAGATAGGACACTGTATAGAAACTGTAACAGCAACAGGAGAAGGAACTCATGTCTCAGCAAGATGTATATTACATTTCAATTAGGGGGGTAAAACATGGTAAACGAATATGAATACAAAGGCACAAAATATTCAAAAAAGGCGAAAGACACACTAGAAGCTATACAAACAAGAGAAATAACACTTAAACAAATAAAACAAAATATTGCAGATGTTGAAACAAGCAAAACAAACCTAGAAGAAGGCCTTAAACAAGCTAACGAAGTTCTAGCCTTCTGGCAAGAACTTTATAAACTTGCGAACGAGTAGATTATTATGGCACCAACTTGGACAGACGCAACAACCGTCAGAGAAAGAATAGACTGGGGAACAGCTACTCTTATCAGCGAAAGTAAGGCAGCAAACCTGCAATTAATAGAGCACGTGCCAACAAACGCTGAAATAAATACAATGATAGAAGAAGCTGAACAATATCTGTGCGCAGTTGTAAGAGATAATTTACTAACATCTTTAACATTTGACGCAACCAAACACGGAATACTTAGTAACTTCACAAACGCTTACGTAGCCGCTATGATCGTAGCAGAGAATCCGGGTCTATATGATAGTGCAAGTGAAGCATCACTAGCCGCAGATATACAATGGTCCCTAGCGAAAGAAGCAGAAGAAATTCTAAAAAACCAAGACACGATATTATATTTGAAGGGATTATAATGGTAGGTATAGGTGTAGGGCAGAAGTTCAGACGAACCTATTCCGACAGGCTAAGCACAACAGGATCAAGAATTGAACATACAGTAGAACGAATTATTGAAAAGAAAATACGAGAGATTAGATTTGCAATTTCTACACCGCTTCTGGTGGTGGCTGCAGTAGACAGTAGAAATAAAGAAGGCGCTGATTTCCATTGTGACGGTGTAAGAGACGAATTTCAAATCAATAAAGCAATAAGAGAAGCTGGGAAAGGCGGCGGCGGAGAAATAATTTTACTAGAAGGAAACTACTCTATAAGCGAAACAATAAAGATAGAAAAACACAACATAACTTTATCAGGAGAAGGAAACTTAACAATTATAAAATTAGCAGACAACGCAGACACAATAATGATACAAATAGGAAAACTACCAAGCACAAACGCAGCAAACAATTTCATAATAAAAGATATGGTACTAGACGGAAATAAAGGAAATCAATCAGGAACAAATGATATTTTAACACTAAACGAAGATGAAGTTTTAATAGAAAGATGCACTATAAAAAACTCAATAAACGACGGAATATCAGGAGCAGTAGACGTAGATTTCGTAACAATAAACAACTGTATAATAAACAACAACACAAAAAGCGGAATATTAATTAAAGGACAGCTTTGGAAAATAAACAACAACTGGATAAAAAACAACAGCGACCACGGGATAAGTGTTGTAGGAACAGCAGGCACAGTACAAACAGGATTAATAAACGGAAATCATATAATATCAAACGGAGATGAAGGTATAAGATTAGAAGCAACTACAGGAGGATGTGATTTTTTTATTGTAACAAACAACATAATACTAGGAAATGATGTAGGGATATTATTGGTTGATGGTGGATGTAACTATACAACAATAATGCAGAACGTAGTTGTTACAAACTCATCAGCACAAATAACAGACAACGGAACTAAAACAATTCCAAACGGAGCACGTGGTACAAACAGCCTAGCATTAGACGACCACAATCAGATAGCATTATAAAGCAAGAAAACAGTGATAATTATGGGACTAATAAGATACGCAAATGCGGAAGCAAACACATGGTCAGGCGTATACAGAAACGAATTTTTAGAAGCAAGAGGAATGGTAGAAAGAATACCTGTACTAGCAGCTATGATAGACGCAGACTCAGAATCAACAGTTAGATCATGGAGAACATACGGACCTAATGCAGAAGGACTAGCAAACATTTTAGACACATGGCGAGGAAACGGAAAACAAAGTTTTAAACATATCATGTATGGAATGGTAAAGACTGCTAAAATAGGCGGAGACAGCTTCGGAGAGATTGTATACGGCGGGAAAAATAATCTAGATATAAAGAACGTTCTACAAATGCCAGCAGATAATATTGAAATTCATGTATCAAACGGAGTAATAAAAAAATACAAAGAAATTGATGGAAACAACGCATGGAAACCTCAGGAAGTATTTCATTTAGCTTGGAATCCAATGGGCGCATCTGTTCATGGAACAACTGTAATTAAGAGATTGAATGATCTACTGATAGCACGTGGACAAGTAGAAGATGATGCACGTAAGATATTTCATAGATATATTAAACCTATTCATATTGTCGAATTAGATACAGACGACTCAACAGAAATAGAAGAATTTAAGGCAGAGTGGTCAAAACTAAAAGACATACCAGAGTCAGATATATTTGTACCTAAAGATTTTGCAACAGTTAGCAGAGCATCTATACCTCAATTTTCAACTTTAGACCCAAAGACATGGTGGGATTATTTACAAAGAAACATGGTGATGTCTACAAGAATACCAGAGGTAAGAATAGGAGAAGTTGGTCAGGCATACAGTGAAGCTACAGCAAGAATTGTAGATGCAGGCTATAGAGATTATATAAGATGGACACAAAAATGGTTAGAGGATGCTCTAGAAATACAACTGTTCCCTCAAATATTTCCACAAGGAAAGAACAAAATTAAATTCACACAAAAAGGCGAAACACCAGAAGACGAGTTTAGCAGACTAGCCCAAGCCTTTGTTAATATTTCTTCAAATGATTCATTAGGAAAAGAAAAGAACAACGCACTAATAAACATATTGGAGAAAATGAAATTGATAGGTGATGAAGATGGAAAAGGTACCGAGTCCGACAAGCGAAGCGGACCAGCATCAAGAAATGGCTGATAAAATAAAGGCGATACAAAATGGGAATAAACCGAATACGCAGGAAACAGAGGAGAAGGGAATACCTAAAACAGCAGAAACCGACTCAACTACAACTGAAACAGGAAGCTCTGAAACACAAACACAAACAGGAAGAACTACCACTGAGCAGAGCACAGAAACACCAGATAATTCAGGAACAGAAAAGCTCAAAGAGTTTATACGAGAGGAGCTTGGAAAGTTCGGAAAGGAAGTTGAGAATCTCAGAAAGGAAACAGAAGCAGCAGTAGATACTCTATTAAAAGGAGCTGCACAGGGCAAATCGTTCAACAAAGAAACTGAACAAGAAACAAAAGAGATGATAAGAAAGAAAGAACTAAAAGAATCTCTAGAAGGAACAGGATTGCCAGTAGATTTACTTCCTTAGGTTTATGCGTGTGAGTGAAAAACCTTTATATACCTATTCCTGAGAATATATTTTATGGCAACAACAGTAGCTGAAATAGCAGCACGTGATACTCATGTAAGATTCGTAACCGTAGACGACGGAACAGGATTAAACAAAGGTACTCTTATGGTTATGGGATCAAGCCCCGACACAGCAGTAGCTCATTCTGCATTAGATGAATTACCACTTGGAATTCTAGTTGAAGATAAAGTCGCATCAGACGGACAGACAAGAGTAGGAATATGGGTACGTGGAGACTTTGAAATTCTAGCAGAAGGTTCAACAACTCTAGGAAGCATGGTAGTTCTAGCAGCTACAGCAAACAACGTAAAAAGTTCATCAGGTACTCTTTCAGAATTAGCACTAGCTAGAATTGTAGGACGTGCACTAGATACAGGTTCAGGCGGAACCTATCATACAATAAGATTAATGTTAGCGTGATTATTATGATTTACACAGGTGAAAAGATCAAGGCACAGAAAGCGGATAAAAAGAGGTTTTAGAAATGGCATTTGAATCGGTAGGACAAGACACATTACGTGCAGAAAACGTGGATAGCTTAGTTAAAGGTTTCGCGCTTCAAAACTTCGTGATGAAACAAGTGCTGATGACTCCTAAAAGTTCTTCATGGTTAGAATCATATTATAGAGAAACTGAAACAGACCTAGTAGCAATAAGAGGTATACCAAGATTAGCAGGATTCCCTAGTGATGATGTAACATGGGAAAAAGACACAGCTTACATGAAGAAATCAGGTTTGGAATCTGAAATTGCTATTGAAGATGTACTAACTAATAACATTGATGTTCTAGCAAGATCTCTTTTAAGAATTGGTAGAGGTGTAGTCAAAGTTGTTGACGATGCTATTTATGCAATTCTAGTAGCTGATGCAGGACAGTCAGACACAGCTTCTGCAACATGGGATTATATAACAAGAGCAGACAGGATTCCTCATGAAGATATTGCTAAATGTATGGGCAAACTTTCTGGCAAGAACTACATGGCAGATACAATTATACTTCACCCAACAGACTTCATATATTTAATAACAAACGACTACGTCATGGATAGCTTTGACGCTAGCGGTCCAGACATTATGAAGAATGGAAACATGGGTAAGATACTAGGACTAAAGATATTAGTTACAAATTCAGCAACAGAAGGAACAGTACTTATTGTACAAAGTAAAGTCTGCGGAACATACCGAGAAGTTGTACCAATGACAACATCTGTTGAAGATAAAGCTGGTATTTCTAAAGTTGTAAGAGCATGGGAAATTGGTGTACCATTCGTAACTGATCCAAATGCTATCTGCAAACTAACTGGCGCTTAATTATAAATACCCCCGACCCTACTCTAATTTATGGTAATTGATATTCTGCGAAAGCATACGAGGGATTGGCATATACTACATACAATAAGCAAACCAGTGATCAGAAAGATACTGAAATACGTAGCAGATTCTTACAAACCAATCATAGAAAGAAAGGATAAAGAAGGGTTTGTTAATCCTGAAATGAAAATATTTTATGATGAATGGACTGAACTAATAGATATGCAAACAGACCAATGGACAGGACCAGAAGATAAAAACTGCATCATGTACCATCAACTAAGAGATATAATGTGCTGCATATTAGACGAAGACAGCCATTATCTATTGCGCTTTTTCTACCTTATCGAAATGATATATAGAGATAAGGAAAAATACAGATTGTCAATGCATAAGAGCAGAGCCTACTGGCACAATGAAGATGAAAAAAAGAAACTACATGACATCATGAATTGGCCAGCAGTCTTTGATACAGTCAAAGGCAAGGCTATGAAAAAAGGATATAAATGGAAGGGGGGTTTACCATAGAATTCACAAAAGAAATCCTTCTTGGGATGTTAGCTATAATATGTATTACTATATTAGAAGCAACCAATCTAATCATGGGTAACAACGGAGGTCTATTTACAGTATGTGTAGCAGTAATAGCAGGTATTGCAGGATTTATAATCCCGTCACCACTCCAGAAGTAGAATCTACAAAATATTCCTCACCACAGCAATAGCACATTATCCAGCCACCACTAAAAACATAGTTGTACGTAGCTCTGCACATAGGACAAGTAAACTGAGGCATTATGAAAACCCCATAACTGGAGGAACCCATTTTTGTTTTTTCATTTCTTCATCTGTGAAATCTGCACAAGCATTAACCATAAATTCATGTACAGCATTTTTAATTCTTAAAAATAAACTGGGCCTATCTCTACTGGCCCAAAAACTACAAAAACACATCCTACTCACCGTCCACTATGAACTTGTAGAATACTTTAGCCTTTTTCAAGATGTCTTCGGCACCTTCTTTAACAGAAGATACGTTAGATGCAGAAATCAAGGCATGACTTCTGAACTGCATTTTGTGAAAAGGTGAAGGTTCGTTATCTGCAGGTTCTGGGTCATAGTTCCTATCAGAACTTGTTCCACCTAGCTTTCGGATGCTTGTAGCTTTAGGATAATCGCCACCAGTATGTGTAATGACTACATTATCGCCTTCTTTTACATCCTTTACTACGTCTGCTTCCCAGACAAAGTACCCCTCACCGTCAATACGAACGAGGGTATATTTTGTTCCTTTTCCAGATTCGCGCTGTTCAATTTTTTCTATAATTCCTTTTGCTTCTTTCATTTAATCACCTATTTATTTTCAAACTTCTTAACAACTTCGTCATATTTGGTTGTGGATAGTGTTCCTATAACATCTACACCAGTTTTTCCACAACTACTACATATCCAACTTTGTTGTGGTGGATTCGAACACAACATAAAGTTTGCATACACTTTACAATGAACACATGTCATCTTATCTCACCACCAAGAGTGTCTGACCACGCCGTATCAAATGATTAGTTTCAAACATCAGTTTGAGATATTTTACGACAGTTCTATCATCCATACCTGCATGCTTCTTTATGAAATTTTTCACAGCAACCATGGTAATAG
>SDBT01018963.1_pt1 | contig 10791 bp, 13 predicted proteins | sample 2277101 | NCBI WGS metagenome assembly SDBT01 (sample SAMN10404973, study PRJNA504765) | marine sediment metagenome | isolation source: marine sediment core GS10_PC15, 103 cmbsf | place: Arctic Ocean: Southern Knipovich Ridge | collected 2010 | reverse complement strand
ATGATTTGATTGTCAAGTATTCTGAGAGTAATTCTCCCAACCGATTCCGTTCATTAAACCTTTGGATATGTTGAGGAGCGATTGAATAGACTGGGAAAAGATCAAACAAATATCTGTCCGTCACGGTAGCTGGATCAAAGATGGTCCACTTGTCCCGATCTAAATCTATGGCTTCGGCTCCCGATGTGTTTAACCAATACGAGCCGACCTCACTCCACCTCGTAAAATATGATGTCCCGTTGTCATCCGAAGCCCTGACCCTCCAAAATCTCTTTACATTATTGGTTTGTGAATCGGTGAATATATGGGCCGTCCCTGCAACTGTGGTGTCGAGGAAAGGAGCGTTAAAGTCAGCTGTCAAAGAAACCTGGAGTTGATAAAGATCGGCTCTTGATCTTTCACACCATTTTAATTCAATGGATGTCGTTACAAAAAAGATCGTGTGCTGAGTTGGGATGGCCTGGCTTACGGCTAGATTATTATTCCAGAGGACCGTGTTGAATTGTTGAGTGTTGAACTGTGTCATACAGTAGCCCCTCTCTTTCGATTAAATGGCCCAATAGGAACCGACTGGGTGAACCGCCTTATCTCTGGCACAATGACTCTCTTAATTAATTCCTGCCACTTGGTTGCTGACCCCTCTATAAATGAACCTTGGATATTGATGGTTAGATTCATTCCCTGGCCGCCACCGCCTCCACCTACCCCCGCCCTGGCCGCCGCTTGGCCCGGAGGAAGTTGTTGGAGTCCCCCTGCGCTCTTTTGTGGAACTATAAATTCAGGCCCGGACTCTCCGGCAAGAGCCGTCTCACCTGTCGCTAAATTCCTTATGATGGATGGGCTGTTGATCACTCCTCCATGAGCAAAGCCAAGGAATTTTGTAGCCGCCCCAAATCCTCCGGCAGATCCTCCCGTAAGGATCTGAAACGCCAGCCACTTGGCGATCATTTGAGAAATAAGGGAGATCACACTCCGAGCCAAATCCTTCCAGATGCTTTTAATCACTTCTGAAAAACGTCTCCCCTCGATAATCATATCAGCAACGCCGTCTCCGAATTGCTGGAACATCTGTTGGTTAATTTGCATCACAAATTTATTCCGAAGGAAGGCGAACTTTTTCATATTCTCATTCAATTCATTTCTGATCGCACCTTCTTTTATTGCCTGTTGGATTCTTTCATCCGAACTTATCAGGTCATGCTGTGTTTCAATGTCAATGAACTGTACAGTTGATTCGGCCTTAACCCCCTTGGCCTCTATTTCTTCTTTAGTAGCCGCTACTTGCTTCGTCGATTCCTTTAATATGTCAGTCCTTAATTTCAATTCCTCTCTCAGTCCAGCCCCGATTGACTCAAAGGCTCCCAAGGAAATGCGATTTATAAACATATTCAGTCTGATCTGAGTTTTTAATTGTGCGATTCTCGCCTTTGTCTGTCTTGCTGTTTCTTCATTGACCGTCAACTCTCCAAGTTGGCTCTTGATGGTTTCATCGGTCAACTTTAAAACAGTCTTAAGCCATGTAACCAGGGCAGTCCCATCCTTTAAGAGGAATTTTCCGAGGGTTGCAGACAAATCCTTAAAGGCTGACTGCAAACCCTTAACTTGGTTGGCAAAACTTTCACTGGTTCTCGCCACATCCCCCTGGGCATCCTCCGTCCCTTCCAGGATCAATTGATAGGCCGCTGTCACTCTCTGAGCGTTTGTTATCTCACTGGCTTGGCTGGCGATCCCTTGATTCAAAATCCTGTTCTGGATGTCCGTGGCCTTCAACACCACCCCATACTTTTTCATGGTCTCGAAGTTTCCGACAAGGGCCGACTGGATATCACGCATGACTTGTTCGGTGGGAAGGTTATTGAATGATCCGAGATCAGCGGCGAGCTTTACGACCTCGAAGGATATCTCTTGAGCGGCATCACGCATGAGGCCCATCGGAACTAAGGTGTCTTGAATGGCGGCGAGATTGGCTTTGGCGGCTGTTTCTGAAAGGAGAAATGAATCTTGAAGTATCTGGGCAGACTTTTCTGCCTCTACTGTAACCCCACGGAACACGGTATTAAACTTGGCCTGGGTTTCTTCCAGGTCCGAAGCGGCTTTCGTCAACTTAAATGCGATAGCCGCAACCGCCGCCCCCGCCGCCGCTATGGCCAATTTGTGCTGTTTGACAAACCCGACCATCCGCTTGCTAAAACTTCCCACTTCCTTCTGGGCCAACCCCATGTTTTTCTTGAAGTTGCGTATGTTGGCCTGAAGGTTTACGAATATTGTTCCCGCATTTGTCGCCATTATTTTTTCCTCACTGCCTTTCCTTTCTTAAACGCAAACCCCGATCCAGAAAGGCTCCCTGTCGTTTTATTTTTTAACAACCCCTGGACCACCATATCCACCGGAGGAGCTTCTTTAATTCGTTCCATCATCATCCAAATGAAAGGCATGGTCAATTTGTCCACATCCTCTATGGTCCACTTGTAAGTTAAGCATAAAATATGGTAAATCCGGCCTCCGGTTAAGGGGTCATCGGGGCAAGGGGTATCGGTTCCACCGGATTCTTCTTTTGAGGTTCCACCTTTGCCTTCGGCTTTCTTGTCATCTTTGAAAAAAAACTTGTTAGCCCATTAATTTTAATTGCGTCCTCGAAAATTCTAACAGCTAAAGGAATGTCTATGTAAGTATCGATCCACTCTTGGTCTATAAATCCATAGTGATTCATATCGAACATCAGTGGTAAAAGTTGATCGATGTTTTTCTCGATCAATTCCGGCATCTTCCGCATGAAAGACGAATCGGTTTCCCCTTCGTCCCCAAGTTCATCAAATGCATTGAAAACTATTTTCGTTATTTTTTTCAATCTTCCATAGGGAATTGGAGACATACAAACATCCTTCCCTCCGATTCCATACAAGACTGAATCCCCGGCTTTAAGCTCTTTATTATTTTCGGTCATACAAGTTGACTCTCCTGTTTTTTTAATTTTGGGAACTTATTATAGAAACGTTCCTCATTTTTTTTCGCTTCAGTATCACTCTGACTTCCGTGTCCTCTAAAACCACGCCAGTAATGGTGAATGTACGTTTTTCGATCAACAAGGCACTGGTAACCTTCTGCTTTGGCGATTTCGCAAAAGTCTCTGTCCTCATAACAGCCGCCTGAATATTGTTGATCAAATCCCCCTGTCTTATAGAAAACTTCACGTCTAAAAATAAGACAGAATCCTGATAGATGAGGCACAATTGCCTGTGAATGATCTCTGAAAGATGTTTGATATTGATTTGCAATGTTACTTACTGGCCCCGCCAAACCTACGTTGTTTTCCTTTCTTGACTCCAATGCCTCAACCAAATTTGAAAGCCAATGAGGTTCTACCACCAAGTCTGCATTGAGGATAAGTCCATATTTTACTTGAGGATTGCGGAAAGCGAAACGCAAACCCAAATTAACTTGAGCCGAGAAATTGAATTCCTCGTCATATCGAAGGATATTAATGGGGTGATTCTTGGCCAGGGCATGGAGATATTTCTTGGTCTTGAATCCACTCATGTTATCAACGATGGTGAATGTGTAGGGGTAATCCGTGAATGATATCACGGAGTGAAAGGCCAATTTAAAAAAAGGCAGTCCATCCCGCATCGGCATCACAATCCCCACTGAATTGGGGATAGGATTGTCCTTATAGGGTGGCGTAGAATTCAACAAGTCGCTTGGCGATTGCCTCATCACTCCAAATTACCTCCATGAATTTTCTACTTCGATCTCCAATCGTTTTCCGATACCCAGGATTCTTTAACAAATCCCCGATCTCCTTGACCAAATCTTCGTGTGTTCTTGCAACCACCCATGGTAAAGGATCGACCCCATCTATATTAAAAAATTTCTTTATTGCCAGTTGAGTATGGCTCGACAATCCAGCCACCACAGGTTTGCCCATAGATAATCCTTCCAGGGATGAGAGCCCATAATACCCCTGGACGTGATCAAAGACGATATGGGACGACCTCTTGGCCAACAGGGATATCTTGTGGGTAACGCCGGAGACTTCATGCAAAAAGACCGGATACGTCTTGGCGAGGTCCTCAACCACATCCCTTATCAATTGGCAGTCTTTCAATAGGGCATCGGTGGGTGTTTGGACAATGCAATATTTTTTAATTGTTGGATTCAGACCCTCGATCAAAGCGTCTGTTTCTCTTGGTAAATACAGAGGATGTCTCACCGGGACCAAATTGGGGAAAAACTGAGCTTCACAGAAAGGTTTATACATCTCTTCCAGGTCCGGGGTCGAAGTCAACACCTTGGCATTTTTAGATTTATACCATTCCCCAGTCTCTTGGACCTTAGCTCTTTCATCGGTCTGACCATGAACGTGGTAAACAACCTTCTTTTTAGTTCCGATATTAAAAAAGTCCCCCACTCGGTAGACCTTCCGCTTCCCAGACTTTGGGCCAGTGATCTCAATCTCAAAATCATCATCAACCTTGTGGAGGTGAATTACATCGGCCTTTGTCAGTAGGGCCTCAATTTCCTCTCCCATGTCCATTAGGAAGTCAATGTCGCCGGGGAATTGGTAGGTGGATATCTTGTGGCTGGTGTAGAGCCTCGCTCGGTGGGGGGTATACTGATTGATGGCTCGGATCATGTTGTAAACCGACCCGGCTGGATCAGTCGATGTGACGTGGAATATCAGCATTATTTCTCCTGTGGCCTCATCTGGGCCTTTAATTTCTTTGTGACCCCGAAGGGTTCGCACCAAATTCCGTTCTTTGTTACCTTTTTAACTTTGAACCACATCCCACAAAATGGGAACTGCATCCCCTCTTCGACGAGATAATGTTTTTTCTTGATGTTGAAAACTCTTTTCCAAGTCTTCACAACCCAATCGATGGGTATAGATATATTGACGCTTTTAATACGCACTCTGAAAAAGTCCTTGTTCCCCAAGATTCCATCTTTTCGGCTTTGGGGCCACATCCTTAAGGTGAGGGATGATCGTCCTACCCTTCGCCAAATCGCTGATGAAGTTTTTCATGATCATGTAATCGAGTTTTTGAGTCGGCATGAATTCTTGAAGGATACCACCCGGAGAACAATTGACCACCACCATGTTTTTTGTCCCTATGTGTTGAAGTATTGCCTTCCGGTAATCCTTAAGAGGTTCATCCGTCCTGTATTTATTTCCCTTGATCTCTTCGATGGAGGAAGAGGCCAGCCTCTCTTCGAGTTTGTACAGTGGATTCACAATCTCTTTCCATCCCGTATCAATGCTTGTGTCCCCTATTTTAAAATCCCGGCATCTGTATTGGTCAGTCTCTCCCTCTTTGTATGGCTGGTAACAGTAATCCATCCCGGCCATCAGGATCGGTTCGCACCCCATACCATCAGCGATCAACACAGCCATGTTCCCAACGGTTCCAGCGGCATCAATGCATCCAACATGGGGGTAAAGGTAGGGGATAATGTTTCCGGTGTAGAAATTGTCGTCTTGGTAGGCATTAAAGAAGATGACTGGCCCCTTCCAGCTCAAGTAATTTTCGGGGTGGGTGAATGTCGAAATTAAAAGAGGAATTCCGCTGGTATCGATTCCCTCCCAGACTGAGTACTGAGTCTTCTTGGCATCGAGGCTCACCACCAAATCGGGCGTGATCCCTTCTTTGATTAATCTTCTCACCACGGCATCAACCGCAAAGAGAAGGCCCCGGCCTTGAACCATTTTTAGGTGTTCTATATTCAGTTCAAGACTGGGGCCTATTCCCACAATGACGGCGGGAACGTTTATAGCGGTTTTCTCTAATGCCTTCACACCCCAGGACTGCATAATATAGGGGTAGTTCATGGTGGCGTATTTTGACCACCTTAAGATCCAATGTTCAAATACATTTTTTTTTGAATGATCGTCTGATTTATTCGTTTCCAATTTTGGCGACCCTTTGTAAATCGGCCAACCTTCTTTTTTCATCTCCTCAATTTGGGAGTCTAACGGCATATTGCCTCCTTGCCTCTTTCGGGCTTTAATTTATTAAGCGTCTTCTTGGATTAATTCGAATAAAGAAGTTCCTTCCGGCTTTGTCAAATCAACTAAACCTTTAAACGAAATATTGGTAACTGAAAAGTCGCCGCTTTCTCTTTCATTGAATGCGGTTGTCAGATCAGTATTCACCATGGCCTTAAATAATGTGATCTGAATCAATTTCCCGGTTGAATCTCCATGGGTGAATTTGACTTCGAATGTGTTCGGTGCCCTGCTTTCTCCCCCAAATTTCAATGAGTTCGCACCCACATCAGAGAAATCATACTCAGTGATCACAAAATCTAAACTCGTAATCGCACCAGCGGCTACTCTGGTAACGTGATTTAGGGCCGCACTCATCGTCCAATCGGCAGAACGAATATAAACGGTGGATCGATCCAGTTTGCTTAATACAACCGATCCAGCCGAATTAACGGTTTCACCGAGTGTCTTTGCTGTCGTCCCTGTCAATTGTAAAACTTCTCTTTTCCTCAATAATTTTGCTGTGGTCGTGTCCACTGCCTGATTGATTCCAAGGGCTCGTCTTAATTGAGCAAACTTGAAATCACAAATTTCGGCGGTTAATATAACTTCCTCGCTCGTTATTTCACCTTTTTGGTCAGCCACATTATTTCCAGCCCGTTGGTAGGCATAATTCCTGGTCGCCTGAAAGGTGACTGCACCTTTTAAGTTCCCGACAAAGGTATTGGCGATAAATAAATCACCAAGCCCAAGGAGCAATCTCCTTGATTCTGCGTATCCGTTGTTGTTTGTCATATTCTTTCCTCCTTGGATTAAATCGGATCAACGGCGGCAGGTCCTATGAAAAACCTAAACCTCATGTCCCGTCTTCCGGTTTTTAAATTCTCGTCAAATGTTGGTGGGCCTTCCCAATCCCAAACACTTCGAAGGCTTTTTATCTCTGTATAACTTGACGGCACAGTGAAACGATGGTCATCAAGAAGCCTTCTTATTCTAGTTAATATTTCCATGTGTCGATCTGAAAAAACTGAAAATTCCCAAAATTCCTCTATTATTTTTACTCGGTCACCGCCCAATTGATTCGGGGTCGCCGTGAATATCCAAAAGATCAATGAATTTTCCTGGATCTGTTTAGATTGGAATCCACGGGAGATCCTTCCCGAACCGCCCAAAAGGTCTTGGAGGTTGTCAGTCCCCGTCGTATCGCCTGCCAGACGATCATTGATCAGTTGAGAAACTTCTTTCATGGCCTCATAGCCCGGATCATCTGTTTTCTGAATTGCGATTGATTCTTTAATATGGCCGGGGCCAAGAAAGGGAATGGCCTTGACCTTGATGTCCCGAACTCAACAAAGCTGGCATATTGCATCAGGGCGGCTACCCTCGCCTCAACCCTGTCGTTTGTGATCACTATCCTGGCCGGACGAATGGAGTTTGTTAATGCCTGGGTACGATCCTTGAAAGGATGTTTATTCTTTGCTTCATTGACCACCAACGCCTGAGTAATTTGTACGCCCTGAACAATTTTGTTTAAAGTTTTTATTCTGAAATTCGATAGGTTTCTCAAAACCAATCTGTCTCCTCTGACCCCTCTTGTACTCATGTTCTTTTTGTCCTCGTCGCTTCCACGAATCGGTGAGACTCTTTTGTATGGACGGCCACAACGTCAAGCTCGAAAGTCTCCCCGGCTGGAATCAATTGATCTTCTGCTTGCATCTCAAATCCACCATGCTTCTGGAATACAAGGTGAGTGGTCGTTTCGTCAATCCCTTTCTCAAATCTAGATCCCTGACCCGTGGTTGGCTGAAGCCACATTGTTTCCGTGGCCTTGGTAACGAAAGCACCCGAAAGGCGACCACTCGACATCATTGTCGAACTGTATCTTTTGACCGTAACCTGGACTCCCCATTCCTGTATGAGCCCGGAAACGTCACTCCTCATTCCAGCTTTGTCAATTGTCATAGGTCCGGCTCATTCTTATAATCGGTTAAGTCTTGTCCAAATTCATCAATCCGGCCATTGACGGTATCCATTGATTCTTGAGGACTTGAATTGATCATTTCAATCAATTTCTTTTGTTGATCGAAAAGCATATTGATGTAATCCGCATGGTTGTAGGTGACCTGCCCAACCCGGTAATTTGGTTTTGGATTCGCCAGGGCCGTGTCAATGGCGGTCTGAATTAAAATTAATTGGGCTTGATATTTGGCGGCTGTGTTTCCCGTCGCTGAACTGGCCGCCACCACTGAACTTATTGTCTTGGTGTCTGCATTAAGCTTTTCATCTGTTATAACCGGAGAGGCTCCTCCTCGACGATAAATGACATAAGAATATTCAGCATCCGGGACCCATCCTGGGATCTCGACAAAATAATAACCGCTTGTCCCGATTTCTGCCATCACCAAATCATAAGAATCCCAACTGGCATCAACTTGAGTTTCAAATGCTTGGGTCCCAAAATTAGCGAAATTTTGATTGGTCGGTTTCACCAAAACTAAATAAACACTTAGTCCGGTGTCGGTGCTGATATCAATTATTCGGCTCATAATCTTTAAACTCCTGCCTTAAGAATGTCATAGATCAATTTGCTGACGATCCCGACGATTGACACGAAGGAAATTCCAAGTATCCAGTTAATAAAAATCTCACGTTGAATAATTCTGTCCATCTTCATTTTAAGTCCAGACTTTCCGTTCCCCCAAATTTCAGTACTGTGCGTCGTTACCCTCTTATCAATATTTTCCAATGTCTTGCTCATAAGATTGATGCTTCCATCCACCCTGGTTAATTTATTGTCCACTTCCCCCAATTTCTGTACGATCCTTAATTTTTCCAGGTTCATTTCGTCGCTCATTAGATCACCTTATAAATCGCAATCAACATTAATACGGCATTTAAAAAACATAAAATTCCAAGACCTATATTTTCTTTTCTTCTATTCATCAACTGAGCCGTCCAGCACACCCGATTGAATAGAGGATTTGGCTTGAGACAGGGTTCGGTCGGGTAGGTTAGGCAATCCGGCAACCCCTGTTTTCAGGGTGCTTAAGTTATTTGCGTCTGCCGTTGCAGTTTTAAAATCTCTTATCCACGTTCTGAGAATATTGATCTCATCCAGTAGAACGTCAACCAGTGATCGGAGAGCCAAGCCTTGAGCCTGTTGACCGTCGTATAGGGCCTGCGCCGAGGCCCTTAATGATGCTATCCGTTCCGTTACCTTGGACGCATCAACCGCATCCTTCTCGCCTTGGGTCATCTCAACTGGCTCGGTGGTCCACTTGGTATATTGACGGGGGACGGTCTTTAGAACACCCTTAACCCGGTCGTAGTCCGTGGCTGAGAAAGGAGGGATGGCGTATGTTACACAGATGGCGGTTGAACTGGACGGGCTTACAATGGCCCCACTTCCATTGTGGCACGATTGGAATCCTGCCCATGAAAGGCTAGGCAACAAAATTAAAACGTAAAGTATTTTTTTCATAAATCTCCTTAAGATTCGCACCATGCTGTCGGGGGGCCATCGCCTGAATTGTCCGGACAATTTGAACAAGTCCCGTCATTACCATTTCCAGATAAATCTTGGTAGGCATTGTCATCGTTCATAAGATTCCATTGACCGACAAGACCTTGGATGGGTTGGTTCATGCACTCCATCGCAATTAACACCTCATCAGCAGAAAGAATACGATTGTAAAGACGAAAATCTGTAATAAGCCCCTCATACCGACGATTATTGTCTTCATCAGAACCTATATATAACGCTTCGGTGAATTTTAGAATGCCACCCGTAGCATCGGCATTTTGGAGAACCCCATCTTGATATGCGACTCTGTTTGTTCCATCGTGGGTGTAGACCAAATGATGCCAAGTATTAAGCGATAACGTCCCCCCAATTACGTCGGGAGCTGTATTGTCTTGTCCTTGCCAAACTCCTGTAGCAAAAATGATAATCCCATATTGTGCTCCCGCCCCCCCTGAAACTTTGGCCTTCCATATTGGATTCCTATGATCCGCAAAATCTGTAGGATTGACCCAAATAGATATTGAAAATTGGTCAGGATTAATAGAAGCAGAATCGGGGACAGTTACAAAATCATTCGTCCCATTGAAATTCTTGCTCCCCGCCCCATAAACAGGAGTCAAAACCAAACACAGAAGAAGGGCGATTAACTTTCTCATGTCCTAGGTATCCCTATTGTGAATGAAATTCCAATCGCATCACCAACAAAATCATCAGTTCCGGCTGTTCCGTCACCATCTCGGCAGATAAAACCAGTAACGTAATCTCCGGCTACCCATCCCAAATTAGAAAGAGTTTCAGTCCACGCCGTTCTTGTTACTAACTTAGCTGTCCCTTGAACGGCATCTGAAGCGGCGTTTTCCTGAGTTAAATTCTGATCCCAATCTTCTCCTTCAGCCGCTACAACCCAAGTAAAGAACCATTGAACACTTCCTGACGTTGCGTTGGTTGAATACCACACAACGTCAAATCCGGCGGTCCCGGAAGTATCTACATCATCGGGGACATCGAACTGAACACCCCTACATTCATCGTCACTGTCGTCCGCCGAAAATCCTTGAACGCTTACAGTTGTCCCGTCTTGTTGAAAGTTCCCTGCTATACCGTCAAATGCAGCTAACTGTGGCCGAGTGGCTAAAAGAGTCGATCCCGCCCATGATTTTGTCCAGATGGCATTGGTGTCAGTTCCTCCGGTGGCATCCACCCACTCTGGGGCCAATCCCGTTCCGCTTGAAGTCCAGACCTGTCCTGCCGTTCCAGCAACTCCTTGTCCATCTAAGACAGCATT
>SDBT01018962.1_pt1 | contig 10792 bp, 7 predicted proteins | sample 2277101 | NCBI WGS metagenome assembly SDBT01 (sample SAMN10404973, study PRJNA504765) | marine sediment metagenome | isolation source: marine sediment core GS10_PC15, 103 cmbsf | place: Arctic Ocean: Southern Knipovich Ridge | collected 2010 | reverse complement strand
TTTGCAGTCCCAAATATAGTAATTATTGGATTGAATTTAATTTTAGATTTTAATGTTAGAAAATAGAATTTTCAGAAAGCAGTGGTTTTTACTATTGGTTTTTACAATAAGTTTTTTTACTTCATCGTCTCAAACACATATTAACTCACCTTATTCAAGATATGGAATAGGTGATCTTCAGTACAATAATAACGCCATATTTATGTCGATGGGAGGTCTCAGTTATGGTATCAGGACACCATCTGAAGTTAATTATTCAAATCCGGCCTCTTATACGGCATTTGACTCACTTTCGTTTGTTTTTAACGGTTCGGTACAATCTAAATTCCTTACTATGGAAACCAGTTCGTTGCAGGAAGAATCAAATTATACTTCAATAGGATGTTTGTTGTTTGGTTTTCCGGTAACAGGTTGGTGGAAGAGCAGTTTTGGATTGGTCCCGGTAAGCAGCATTGGTTATAAAATTACCGATAGTGAACACTCAACAGGCGTTGGCAATATTAATTATTTTTATGAAGCCACTGGCGGAATAAATCAATTTTATATTGGAAATGCGTTTAAGATCACAAAAAGTCTCTCTTTTGGGATTAACGCTGCTTATTTGTTTGGTTCACTAAATAATACCCGATCAGCTGAATTCGATTCCAGTTACCTCTTTAATACACGAATAACCAACTCAACAAATGTCGGTGATGTCATTTTTACTTTCGGCCTACAATATCACAAAAAATTAAAAAATGATTTGAAAGTTACAGCAGGAATTGTTGCCAACAATGCAACAAATATTGCGGCCAGAGATGATGTTTTTGCTATCACTTATCAAAAGTATGCCAGTGGCATTGAATATGTTATCGATACAATAGAAAAATCAACAAACATCAAAGGAAAAATTAAGTATCCCGTATTTGTTGGCGCCGGAATTGCTTTTGAAAAAGAAAACAAGTGGCTGATCGGAGCCGATTTTTCATGGCAAAACTGGGCAGACTATTCTTCACTAAATAAAAATGATTCTTTGGGTAATAGTATGCAAATATGTATTGGCGCGCAAATAACCCCATCATATACATCTGTTTCAAACTATTTGAAAAAAATTCAATATCGCCTCGGAGCAAGGTACTCTAAAACCTATCTCGAATTGAGAGATAACCAGCTGGATGAATACGGCATTAGTTTTGGTTTAGGTTTTCCAATGAAAAAAACCAAATCAACAATAAATATTGGTTTGGAATACGGTCAAAGAGGCACTACAGATGATGACCTCATCAAAGAGAGCTTTTACAGAATAATCTTAGGATTTTCGCTTTATGAGCGTTGGTTTATAAAAAGAAAATTCTTTTAACATCTAACTACAATCGATATCCACCTACAATGAAAAGAATAAAAGTTTTTACAATCACCACACTTTTATTTATAGTAACTTTAAGTTATAGTCAGAAGTTTGGCCCTACACCAGAAGACAGCATTGAGTGTATAAAAAACCTTTCACTGTATCGAGAATATTTTAAACAATGGCGCAGAAAAGGCTATACCGGTGAAACAATAAAAGATATCGTTCCTCATTGGAGATATTGCTTTATCAAATGTCCGAAAGCTACAGAAAATATTTATATCAATGGTGTAAAGATCTTTAGTCATCTGTTAAAAAATGAGCCTGACGCTGCAAAAAAAGATAAGTTCATTGATACACTAATGATGGTGTATGATAACAGAATAAAGTATTTCGGGAAAGAGGGTGATATTCTTGGACGAAAGGGTGTTGATTTATATAAGCTGCAGCCCGATAAGGTTGAGGAATATTATAATATTCTTGACAAATCATTTACCCTGCTTCAAGAAAAATCACAATATGTCGTATTAATCTATTTATTTCGCGCTACCATAAAATATGTTGCCGCAGGAAAAGCCGAAAATGCATTAATTGTTGAAGCATACGCCAAACTTAATGAAATTGCTGAATATAATATAAAAACCAACACTAAATATTCTAAAAAATATCAAAGTGCAAAGGATGATATTGACAGAAATTTTAAACCTTATGCTTCATGTGAAAACCTGGTCAATATTTATCAAAAAAAGTTTGAAGAAAACCCTACTGATACAAATCTGTTAATAAAAATCACAGAGATTTTAGATGAAAAAGAGTGCACCAAAGAACCTCTGTTTTTTAATGCTCTAAAAAATTTACACAAACTTCAGCCTGATGGCCTTTCTGCGTTTTTGCTTGGAAAAATGAGTGACATTGAGAATAATTGGAATGAAGCCTCCATATATTTACTAGAGGCTGCAAAATTGTTAGAAAAAGAAAATAAAAAAGCCGATGCCTATTTATTATTGGCCAATATTCATAAAAAATTAAGAGAATATAATAAAGCACGTGAATTTGCATTAAGCGCACTCAAATACAGGCCAAATGATGGAAAACCTTATATATTAATAGGCGACATGTACGTTGTGAATGCAGCAGAATGTATTGATGATGAAAGAAGAAGAGAGTTGGAATCGAAAGTCGCTTACTGGGCTGCAGTTGATAAATATAAAAAAGCTAAGGAAGTTGATAAAACAGTTGAAGAATTAGCAAATAATCGAATATCAACATATTCAAAATATTTTCCTGATGAAAACACACTGTTCTTTTTTACTTTAGAAAAGGGACAAACATATAAAGTAGGTTGTTGGATAAATGAAACTACTATTGTCAGATAACAAAATTCTTATTATATTGTAAAAATCAAGTACCGAAGAAAATAATTCAAATATTGAATAAAATGAAAAAAGGAATATTATTAATTTTTGCTATCATTCTCTTATTTAACAATATGAGTTTTAGCCAAAAATATGGAACCGACAGTTCCGAATGCGTAATTCAGCTTTCCTTATATATTGAAGATTATAAACTATGGCAAGAAGGCACCGGAAATGATGAAACTATGAAAATTATGACCAGTTCATGGCGTTGGGTGTTTTTCAACTGCCCGTTAGCAAGCGAAAATACGTTCATCAAAGGTGTTAAAATAATGAAGCATTATTTAAAAGATGCACGTGATAATGAAACAAAAGAAAAATATATCGATACAATAATGATGATATATGATTCCCGGATTAAACACTTTGGAAAAGAGGGTGCGATTTTAGGCCGGCGAGGTGTTGACCTGTATAAATTAAGCCCTAAACGTTATGAAGATGTTTATGATAACCTTGATAAATCAATTGAATTAGAAGGAAATAGATCAAAGGCCGGAGTATTATACTATTACATTGTGTCCACAATTATCAATGTTCATGCATTAAAGTCTGATACTTCACTTGTCATAGAAAACTATGATAAAATCAGTGATATTTTTGATTACAATATTAGTAATAATCCAAAACCCGAAGCTTATGAAAAAATCCTTGCCACGGTCGAGAATGTGTGTGCTCCTTTCTTAAATTGCAAAGACCTCGTCCGTATTTACGGAAAAAAGTTTGAGGAAACTCCGGATGATCTGAATTTATTGAAGAAAATAGCAAAAATCCTCAACAAAAAAAATTGCAACAATTCTGAATTATTCTTTAAAGTTACTGAATTAATCCATGCAAAAGAACCTACTGCTAATTCTGCCTACCTTATGGGAGTTATGTGCTATAATAAAAAGGAATATTCCAGAGCAGCCGAATATTTATCTCAGGCCGGTACATTATATGAAGACAACAAAGGTAAAATAAAAAGCTACTTCCGTCTTGCTGAAATATATAAATCTACTAATGAATATTCAAAAGCCAGATCAGCAGCATTAAAAGTGATTGAACTGGATCCAAATCATGGTAAGTCATATATTTTGATTGGAGATTGTTACGCTTTATCAGCAAAAAATTGTGGTGATAATGACCTCACTTCAAAAGCAGCTTACTGGGCAGCTGTTGATAAGTATATTAGAGCAAAAAAAGTTGATCCGGATGTTGCTGAAGAAGCAGCCTATAAAATCACACTTTACTCAAAATATTTCCCTGATAAAAGTATAGTTTTTTTCCACACTTTAGAGGAGGGAGATTCATATACCGTTGGTTGCTGGATTAACGAAAAAACAACTATCAGGGCAAGTAACTAAAATATTTTTTTAAAATATATGTCGCGAAAATTTTATTTTTTAACAAAAAGCACTGTTTTGATTTTTATCACTGTAATGCTTTTTGCCTGTAAAAATGATCTGAAAACAATCAATACCATCACTTTTGCTGACACACTACCATCATTATCGGCTAAAGATATTGATATAACTTATAGTGATTCGGGTATTGTTAAGGCCCATATTACGAGTAAATTAATGAATAGCTATGATGGAGATGAGCCGTATTTCGAATTTCCCGAAGGTATTAGTATTGAATTTTATGATACAGCAATGTACGTGAAATCTCAACTTACTGCAAACTATGCTATTCATTATGAAAAGAAAAAAATGATGGAGGCAAAAAATGATGTTGTTATCATAAATTTCGAGAAAGATGAAAAAATTAATACAGAACATATAGTATGGGACCAGCAAAAAAAGAAAATATATTCTGATGTTTTTGTTACAAGAACTACTAAAGATAATGTGTTGTTTGCTGATGGTTTTGATGCAAACGAAAACTTCACAAAATATTCATTAAGAAATCCAAAAGCGGAAATCTATATTGATCAGGATGAATAATATGAGTTTCGAAATTATATTCTTACCTTTGGTTATAATTTTAATATAACAATGCACGACTGGTTAATTATTATTATCACACTTATTTTATCTGCTTTTTTCTCAGGAATGGAGATTGCTTTTATCAGTGCAAATAAACTTAAAACCGAGGTTGATAAAAGTAAGGGCGTTTTTTCAGCTAAAATCCTTTCAGATTTTAACAAAACACCTTCAAGGTTTATTGGAGCAATACTGTTAGGGAATAATATTGCCCTGGTTATCTATGGTGCAGTAATGGCAACGGTTCTCAACAGGATACTTCCAATAGACTATTTATCTGATACAGCTATAATGATAATGCAAACCATTATTGCAACATTACTAATACTTTTTTTGGCCGAATTTTTACCGAAAGCATTGTTTAGGATAAAACCTAATGCAATACTCAGTTTTTTTGCTGTTCCTGTATATGTTTTTTACTTAGTTTTTTATCCATTCATATTTTTGTTTATTGGCTTTGCCGAATTTGTTTTGAATCTCTTTTTCAAAGTAAAGTTTACGCACAGCAATTACGTTTTTAGCCCTGTTGATCTTGATAATTATTTTAAGGAGTTCTTCCCGGGAAAAGGGAACGAAAATGATATTGATCAGGAAATTCACATGTTCCAAAATGCAATCGATTTCCGTAGTGTAAAACTTCGCGAGTGTATGATTCCACGTACAGAAATAATTGCTTTGGAAGTTAATGACTCTATTGAACTATTGAAACAAAAATTCATTGAAACCGGCCTATCAAAAATATTAATCTATAAAGATTCAATTGACAATATTATAGGTTATACACATTCATATAACATTTTTAACAACCCAAAAACGATTCAATCAATATTAAAATCAATAATTATAGTGCCGGAAACAATGCTCGCTAACAACGTGTTGACAATGTTTATTAAACAACATAAAAGTATTGCTTTGGTCGTTGATGAATTTGGAGGAACTTCGGGAATGCTGACAATGGAAGATATTATCGAAGAAATATTTGGAGAAATAACCGATGAGCACGATGTGGAAGATCTTATCGAAAATAAAATAAACGAAACAGATTTTCTTTTTTCAGGGAGAATTGAAATAGACTATATTAATGAAAAATATCAATTAAACCTTCCTGAATCGGACGACTATGAAACTCTGGCAGGCTTAATTATTCACTACTACGAAAGTATTCCTTTAATTAATGAAAAGATAATCGTTGAACATTTCTTTTTTACAATTGAACAGGCCAGTGAAACAAGAATAGAAACCGTTAGGTTAAGAATATCAGACTAAGCGGCATTTTTTTGCTTAAACGATTTATAACATAAATTCCAATAAAAAAGTTTTGAATTTAACTTACTATGTGTACATTTGCACACTATTTAAAATAAATTATCAAAAATGGCAGTAATAGGAAACATAAGAAAGAGATCAGGCTTAATTGTAATTGTTGTTGGTATAGCTTTGGCTGCATTCGTAATAGGTGATTTTTTTAAAGGTGGTTCAAGAAAAATAACATACATTGGCGAAATTAATAGTGAAAAAATCTCACATCTGGAGTGGGATGCAAAGCTGAAAAGCCAAACAGAGTTAATGCTACAAAATTTTCAAAAAGCCAACCTGACATCCTCTGAACAATTTCAGGCCAGACAATCAACTTGGGCAATTTTAGTGAATGAAATAATAATGGGAGAAGAATATAAAGAACTTGGGCTTGTTGTTACTTTAGATGAGTTAAGTGATTTATTGAGTGGTGAAAACCCTCATCCATATATTCTACAGTTTTTCAAAGATCCGAAAACAGGACAATACGATCCGTCGTTGGTAAGAAATTTTATTCAAAACATAGAGCAGGTGAGGCCGGAAGATAGAAAACTTTGGGAAAGGATAAGAGAAGCCGTTTACACCGAAAGATTAATGACTAAATATAATAATCTTATTTCAAAAGGTTATTATATTCCTAAAGCATTTGCTGTAGATAATTATGAATCAGCAGCCAGAATTGCAAAAATGCGTTGTATAGCGCTAAATTACAACCTTGTTGCTGACACTGCAATTAATATTACTGAAAACGACTATGAAGCATATTACGAGGAACATATCAACGAATATGAACAGGAAGCTACCAGAGATATTGATTATATTGTATTTGACATTAAACCTTCGAAAGAAGATCGCTTGTATATAAAGAATTTAACAACTGATATTTTTAATGAACTTCAAACTGTCGATGTTAATGATATCTCCTATTTTATCAACAGAAAATCCGATCCCGATACTCCATATGACAGTTCATGGCGTAAAGAAGGAAGCCTTCCAATTCAGATGGATTCAATAATGTTCAATTCCGAAGTTGGCACTATTATACCACCTTACGAAGAAAACAATGCACACCATTTTGCCAGGTTATTAGATGTTCAGTACCGTCCTGATTCAATGAGAGCAAGTCATATTTTGATTGCCTATCAGGGATCCAGGTCAGCCGCTGAGGATATAGTTCGAACTAATGAGGAGGCTCAAGCGCTGGCAGATAGCCTGTTAGAAGTTGTTAAGGCGGATCCGGGAAGGTTCCCGGAATTAGCTTTGGAACATTCTAATGATCCTACTGCAAATGAAAAAGCAGGAGACCTTGATTGGTTTGCTGATGGTACAATGGTTCCGGCATTTAATAGCGCATGTATAAATGGTTCAGTAGGAGATATTTCTATTGTTGAAACTCCGTATGGAATACATCTTATTCATATAACAGGAAAACAAATTCCAACAAAAAAAGTACGTGTTGCTATTGTTGAAATAAAAATTGAGCCTAGTTCAGAAACATATGAAAATATTTATACGGAAGCCAGCAAGTTTACTGCAAAATATAACACTTCTGAGCTATTTGATAAAGCAGCTGTTGAGAAAGGGTTAAGTCCGCGAAATGCTCCTTATGTAACAACAATGAGTGATAGAATTCCGGGACTGGAATCGGCCAGGCCATTGGTACAATGGGCTTTCCGCGAAGATACTGAAAAAGGAAGTGTATACCTTGCCGATTTGAATTCAGAATTTAAATATGTGGTTGCTACTTTAAAAGAAATACGGGAAAAAGGAACAGCACCTATTGATCAGGTAAAATTTAAAATGGAGAAACAACTTCAACAAAAGAAAAAAGCGGAAATACTTTCAGATAAATTTCATAAAATAATCTCTTCCACACAAGATTTAATCAAGATTGCTGCTCAGTTAAATGCAAAAGTTGATACATTCGATAATATCCCATATTCTTCAAATAATATTCCTTTATATGGCCCGGAACCTAAGGTCATTGGCACAGCATTTTCACTTGAATCAGGCCAAATGTCAAACCCCATAATCGGAACAAATGGTGTTTATGTTATTGTAATTGATGAATTTGTTGAACCACAACCCATCGAAGATTATTCAATGTATAAACTTCAGATGGAGAATAAATTCAATCAGAAAGTAAATAACGGGATTTATCGGGCACTCGAAGAAAATGCCGACATTGAAGACAATAGATACTTATTCTATTAGGAGATTAATAATAAAAGAGGCTGTGTCAAAAGTGATATAGCCTTTTACAAAACATTATATCGATTTGAATCCAGTTTTAAAAAGATAAACAGCAAAATAGTAAACGCCCAAAGTGAGGATCCTCCATAACTGAAGAACGGTAAGGGTATGCCGATAACCGGAAATAAACCTACTGTCATGCCAATATTGATTGTAAAATGAATGAACAAAATGCTGGCTACACAATAACCATAAATCCGACCAAAGGCAGAGCGTTGCCGCTCTGCCACACGCACAATTCTGGCTAGCAAGGCAATAAAAAGCAATATTACCGTTAAACTTCCACCAAACCCCCACTCCTCTCCTATTGTACAAAAAATAAAATCAGTACTTTGTTCAGGAACAAAATCATATTTTGTTTGGGTTCCTTTTAAGAAACCTTTGCCAAAAAAACCACCTGAACCAATAGCAATTTTCGATTGGATAATATTGTATCCGGCGCCATGTGGATCATATTCTTTTCCTAATAATACATTTATTCGTGTTTTTTGATGTGGTTCCAAAATATTAGCAAAAACATAATCAACACTAAAAACAAATGATTCAGCAGCAATTAAAAGAACCAGAAGGACGACAATATTACTAAATGTGCGTTTAATTACGACGAACAGTAAAATTGTAAGCCCCAGCAATATCGCTGCAATTAAAAATTTGTTAATTAAAAGTGTTAGAACAAACAATACAATCACCATTAATCCAACTAATAAAATATTTCCGGATAAGCCCTCCCTGTATAAAACAAAAATTATCGACAGATAAACTAATGCAGATCCGGTATCATGTTGCAAAAGAATTAATCCTGCCGGAATTAATAATAGAATAGTAGTAATTATCTGGGTTTTTAAACTTGATATCATTATATTAAGGGTGCTTAGATATTTTGCAATCACAAGCCCGGTAGCAAACTTTGCAAATTCAGCAGGCTGAATACTAAAAATACCAAATTGAAACCAGGATATTGCCCCTCCTACCTCTTTTCCCACGAACAAAACTGCCACGAGTGATAATATGGATATAACATAAAAAAGATAGGCAAATGTTACAAAAAACTTTGCATCAATCATTAAAACAATCAGTGCAATAAGTATTGAAGTAAGTATCCAAAAAAATTGTCGCCCGTAGTTCTGTTCAAGACTGAAAATGCTTTGATGTTCTTCGCTATAAACTGCAGCATAGATATTTATCCACCCGATAAAAATAAGAACCAGGTAAAGTAATATAATCGTCCAATCGATATTTGCAAATATGCCTTTACTCTCTCTCAATTTCTGAAATAAAATTAGCTTTTATTATTCTCTCTTCTTTATTCTTGTTATTTATCTCCCCGGTTAAATATTTTTCTATTAATAAGCTGGCAATTGGTGCAGCCCAAGTGCCTCCGAATCCTGAGTTTTCAACGACAACTGAAATGGCAATTTCAGGACTTCCCTTTGGGGCAAAGGCTATAAAAACCGAGTGGTCTTTGCCATGTGGATTTTCCGATGTACCTGTCTTCCCGCATACTTCAATACTATCGATTTTAGCCCTTCTCGCAGTCCCTCCTGGCTCAACAACATCACTCATTCCATCAATAATGATATCAAAATATTTTGGATCAATCGTAGTAAAATTCTTTTTATCAAATGTTTTGATAAGATTTTTCCTTTCCCCTATTGCTTTAACAATATGGGGTGTATAATAATACCCTCTATTTGCAATTGTTGCTGATAGATTAGCAAGCTGCAGGGGTGTAGTGAGAACCTCACCCTGACCAATTGCTAAAGAAATTATTGTAAGAGATTTCCAACGGTTTTTTCCGTAATATTTATCATAATATTCAACTGTAGGTATAAATCCCTCTAATTCGTCAGAAAGGTCATCTTTAAATTTATTTGCAAATCCAAAGCTTAAAACATGATTTCTCCAGGCATTAAATCCCTCAAATGTATACTTATACTTCTTGTTATCAATTATTGACCTGAATAATCGACAATAATATGCATTACATGAATGCTGTATAGATTGCCTTAAATTGAGTGGTGACATATGAATATGACAACCAACACTGTGGCTGCCTGTGTGATATCCTCTTTGACATGAGTATTTAGTTTCCTCGGTTGCAACTCCCTCCTGTTGTGCAATCAATGCATTAACAGTTTTAAACGTTGATCCGGGAGGGTATTTAGCCATTAAGGCCCGATTAAATAGTGGTTTTAAAAAATTCTGTGATAATTCCTTGTAATTCTTTCCTCTAACACGGCCTACAAATAAATTAGGATCGTATGAAGGACTGGTCACTAAAACAAGGATCTCACCTGTAGAGGGCTCAATAGCTACAATACTTCCCTTTTTGTTTTGCATCAGAAATTCGCCATAGGCCTGTAATTCAACATCGAGTGTAGCATACAGATCATGTCCGGCAACAGATACCGTATCATATTTGCCATCCTGAAAACTTCCTTTTGGTCTGTTATGAACATCAAAAAGTTTGATTTTTACTCCTTTTTGGCCACGCAAAACCTCTTCATAGGATTTTTCTATTCCATTAATACCAATAT
>SDBT01018961.1_pt1 | contig 10792 bp, 6 predicted proteins | sample 2277101 | NCBI WGS metagenome assembly SDBT01 (sample SAMN10404973, study PRJNA504765) | marine sediment metagenome | isolation source: marine sediment core GS10_PC15, 103 cmbsf | place: Arctic Ocean: Southern Knipovich Ridge | collected 2010 | reverse complement strand
ATCGAGATCCCGTTTCCATCACTGCCAACGATCCCAGTGCCGAAGTTCCCGGTCATCCCCGACTTCGACATCCCAACGATCCCGAGCATCACCTTTTTGGTTCCGTGTATCTTGGTCACTGCGTTGCCACTCATCTTTCTGGAGTTAATCCAGAAGGCTCCTACTGATTTGGTGCCGTCGTTTGCCAAAGGACCAATAGGGATCGTCGAGTTCGTCGCCAAGGTCGTCATTGCTGTCTTGCTCACATGCCTGGCTGGATTGGTGTTAGGGTCGATTATCTCGTTCCTGGCTGCTCTCGTGGTCTACATCAAGTACCTGATCATCATGCTCGTCCTCGTGGTCATTGCATCTATCCTTGGGGCGGGGTGTCTCACTCTTGGCATGGCGGGATTCCTAGGATGCTAGCGGGTGACTACTTAATACCAGCATGCCTGACATCGTACAAATCGACTTCAAGAGTGTTGGTATACGCACGACAGAGGTAACGACAGTCAATACGACTGCTGGTCGTCCAATAGGAATCCGTACGCCGATGCTCCTTGGGCAAGGGAACGATGGCATCTTCGCCATGAACCTGTCCTTGCGTGATCAAGTTCGGCAGAACTTCCGCAATATGGTGCTCACCAACCACGGTGAGCGAGTTGGTCTGTTCACTTTCGGTGCAAACCTGCAGCCATTGACCTTGGAGCTTGGGTCTGATGGATTTGATTCTGAATCATCTGTCAGGATCAAAACAGCTACTGCACGATGGATGCCGTTCATCAATCTGGTGGAGATGCAGCGGACTGTTGAGAACACGGGCAACCAACACACGGCGAAAATCAAGTTGAGGATTTTCTATGACGTGCCAAGACTTGGCATCAATCGCGATGCTATAGAGGTAATTTTCTACATAGCGGCATAATTCTTTCAGAGGCAACATGGTACTTGACACCAAAAGAGAAGTCCGGCCAGTCCGACAACGAAACTTTCTGAATAAGGACTTCGACTCGTTGCGTGCAGATCTAATCACATACGCACGAGCATTCTACGCTGACCGAATCCAGGATTTTTCTGAAGCTTCCTTGGGAGGTCTGCTCGTTGATCTAGCAGCCTATGTGGGCGATGTCATGTCGTTCTATTTGGATCACCAGTTCACAGAATTGTTCCCGGCCAGCGCGATCGAAGTTGGCAACATCGAGAATCACATCCGCGATGCAGGTGTCGATATTACAGGCGCCTCTCCTGCTGTTGTTGATACCAGCTACTTCATCGAGACCACTGCCGTCAAGCGTGGCACTTCCTTCGAGCCAACGCCGGAGACACTACCAATTACCTTACAGGGAACGGTGTCGGCCGCAAACAACGGAACTCGTTTCGAGCTTACCGAAGACCTGGACTTCTCCGAACGTGATTCGGGCAGCAATCTGATCGCGGAGATCACCGTTGGATCGAATAATGCGGACGGTTCGCCAGCCACATTCATCCTGTCTCGTATGGGTCAGTCCATCTCTGGGTTCACAAGAACAGAGACCTTCATCATCCCCAACAACTTCGTCGCGTTCCGTGAGATCACCTTGTCGAGCGAGAACATCACGGAGGTTGTGAGCGTGCGTGATACAGAAGGCAACGAATACTTTGAAGTCGGTGCCCTCACACAAGACACGGTGTTTCGTGGCATCGTCAATCCCCGTGATGACAACGATATCGTCGATCGCATTCTTGAGATCGTACCTGCACCACGCAGGTTCACGCGCCGCATGGGCTTGAGCACACGCATCACTACGCTTACCTTCGGCGGTGGTACAGCGGAAAGTCTGGACAACGACATCATTCCAGATCCATCGGAGTTCGCAGTTCCGCTGTTTGGCAAGAAGGTCTTCACTCGATTCACAATCGATCCGAACAACCTTCTGAACACACGCACGTTGGGTGTCGCTCCGCAGGCTACGACCCTGACCATTGAGTACAGATTCGGTGGCGGTCTCGCGCACAACGTTGCGGTGGGAACCATCCGTACGATCACAAAGCTCCTCATGTCGTTTCCTGGTCAGCCAACAGCCGCACTCGCCCAACAGGTTCGAGCCAGCAGCGACGTAACCAATAACTTTCCAGCAGCCGGTGGCGAGAATGCACCAACCATCGACGAGTTGAGATCCAAGGTTCCAAGTGCTCGCAACGCACAAGCTCGTATCGTCACGAAGGAAGACTTGCTTGCTCGCGTCTACACGATGCCCGCCAACTTTGGACGCGTGTTCCGTGCTGGTGTTCGCAGCAACCCGAACAATCCGCTGGCAACGCAACTGTTCATCGTCAGTCGTGACAGTGATGGCAACCTTGCGCCTTCGCCAGATACCCTCAAGGAGAATCTGCAACTGTATCTCAACGAGTTCCGCATGATCAGTGATGCCATCGACATTCTCGACGCGCGCGTCACGAACATCAGGATCGACTTCGAAGTGGCAACCGAACCTGCAGTGAACAAAAACATTGTGGTACAGAACATCATCGCTAGACTGCAACGATTCTTCCTGATCGCCAACTTCCAAATCGACCAGCCCATCAGGTTGTCCGATGTCACCAACATCATCTTCAACAACCCAGGTGTTGTCTCCGTGACTGACCTCAAGATTTGCAACTTGAGTGGTGAGGTCAACGGTCGCCAGTATGGAGATCACACGTTCGATGTGGTGAGTAACACCATCAAGGGATTGGTGCTCCCACCACCCGGAGCGATCTTCGAGGTGCGTTTTCCCGATTTTGATATAGTTGGACAGGGCATATAATGCTTATTTATCAGATCACAAATCGCTTGAACGGCAAGTGCTACGTTGGAAAGACTCTTGTCTCTCTGAATGCACGGTGGTCTGCACACTGTCGGGGTGCGTTGTCTGGCCGTCTCGATACACACTTTGCGCGAGCAATTAGAAAATACGGTGTTGGTGTGTTCGACCGATGTGTGCTCGAAGAATGTAAGACACATGATGAACTGATCGAGCGTGAGATCTTGTGGATTGAAAAGATCGATTCGTTCCGTAGTGGCTACAACTCCACGACTGGCGGAGATGGTGGAACGTGGGGAAGGAAGATGTCGCAAGCCTCGAAGGATAAGTTGTCGAAGGCCAGAATGGGTCTCAAGTTCACCGACGAACACAAGCGCAAGCTGTCGGAGTCACACATGGGTTTGTTAGTCGGAGCCAAGAACGGCATGTATGGCAAGTGTGGACCAAAGAATCATCTGTATGGAGTGGAGAGGTCAGTCGATGTTCGCAAGAAAATTTCACAAGGCAAGCAGAGGAAAGTGATCCAGTTGACGCTGGAGGGAGAACTTGTGCGTGTGTTTGATTCATTGAATGAAGCTGCCTCGGCTGTTGGCGGGCAGCACCCCAACATCTCGAAGTGCTGCAACGGCGCTCGAAACAACGCTTACGGATATTGTTGGAGGTACCATGTATAGGATCATATCTGCCAGCAAAGACACGTACATAACGAATGCTGTTCGGAACAACCAGCGTGTCACTGACGCCAACGTCGGCCTTGCGGGAACGCTGGATCTGTTCCGACTGTTCGGAGAGTCAACTGTCTCTGGATCGGGGACAGGTTCGGTCGACGAGGTGTCTCGTCTGCTTGTGCAGTTCGATCTCGATCCGTTGCGTCAGCTGACGGGCAGCACACTCGACATCACCGACAGCTCATTCAACGTGAAGCTGGAACTCAAGGATGTCCAAGGTGGCCAGACGCTGCCGTCGAATTTCACGGTTGCAGTGTTCCCGCTCTCGAAGTCGTTTGACGAAGGTCAAGGTCGAGACATCAACGCCTTCCGCGATCTCGACGCGGCGAACTTCATCACGTCATCCGTGTCGGCCGAATTACCTGTCACCTGGAGCGTGTCAGGTGCAGCTGATGGAACTAGTGACTACATCGAGACGGAGGGTGTATTCCAGACTTTCGCCATCGGAACTGAAGACCTGTCCGTTGACGTAACGAGTATCATCTCGCAGACGCTTGTTGGAGACCTGCCCGATTTTGGTTTCCGCATCTCTTACAGCGGTACGCACGAGACTGACAGTCGATCGCGCTTCGCCAAACGATTCGGTTCACGTCATACTGTTGATCGGCTGCTTCGCCCGCGGCTCGTGGTGAAGTTCGACGAGAGTATCCAAGACGACCATGAAGCGTTCTTCTTCGGTTGTACGGGCACGCTGTATCTCAACAACTTCAAGGCTAACCAGCTCACGAACATCATGTCTGGTGTGTCAGAGATCAGTGGAGCAGACTCGCTGATTCTTCGACTCACATCGGGTGCGTCAGGTTTGACTCAAGTGTCTGGCACGATTGTCACTGGAGCAGTCTCTGGTACGCAGTTCCTCTCACAGACAACTATCGATGCGACAGACACATTCTTCGAGAAGATCATCACAGCGTCGCAGTTTACGATTGGAACGATCGCCCAAGCAGGTATCTACTGCGCGACCTTTGCAATAGAGCCTGACGAGACTGGCTCGTTGCTCGACCAGGTGAAGCTTGCAGGATCGGCTACCTTCACGGAGATTTGGGAATCGCTTGATGGTACGGTCGGATACTTCACTGGCAGCCTCGTGGTCAACATACTTCCACGCACGGCCTTCAGCCAGCAGTCCTCACAATGCATTGTGCGTGTCACCAACAATCAAGGTGAGTACGAATTGGACGAAGAGGTTCGGTTCCGTGTGTTCGTGCAGCAAAGCATCCGTTCGCGCGTCATCGCATCAAGACAGCCACTCGTGCGCACCAGTGCAATCTTCAAGGACATGCGCTACCAGATTGTCGACTTCAACAGTAAGCGCGTCGTCATACCGTTCGATACTAACGCCACGAAGGTGTCTGTTGACTCCGATGGAATGTACTTCGACTTCTTCATGGACAGTCTTGACCCTGGCCTTGTGTACGCCATCGAGCTGAAGTTCACCGATAGAGGCGTCACCCAGGTTGTTGACATGCATGAAACCGGTGCCGTTTTTAGAGTGAACACATGAGCCATCAAGAGAACATACTGAAGACGAGCACCCCTGGGTTGTTCGTTCCATCTGTGGTGCGAGGTGTCGTAGACTCTGGTACGCCGACAGGCTTCATCGATTTCAGCGAGGTGTCAAACCGCAACATTGGTAACACGTCTTCGTTCCGTTATGACTTGCCAGGGGCAGGCTTGCGCTCGACGCAGCAAGTCTCTATTGACTTCAGCAAGTTTGAGAATCACACCTTCTTCCAGTCTGCGGAAGTCAACGTCCACCTTGCGTTCGACAACATCATCAACAAGTATCCGTTTGACAGCACGCAGAAGGAGATCGAAGAGTATCTCGACAGTCTCACTGGATTCGACAAGCACGTGTTCGATCGGTTCCCGAAGCAGAAGAACTTCCTGTTCTTCTCTGGTGTGAACGGTGCACCAGTTGGTGTTACCGGAACCTTCATCGAGGTGAAAGACTTCGCTGGTGCGGAGTTCCCAAGTGTCTCGTCGAATCGCACGGGTAAGAATGTCCTCGACCCAGGTTTGAACTCCATCACTTTCGAGATGCAGTTGTTTCTGGCCACGGAGACGAACAACCTTCAGACTGTATTCCAGAAGTTGTCTGGTACCAACCAGGGCATCAGCCTGTTTGTGTCGGAGTCAGCATCGACCTCCGCCGCGACCTTGTACTTCTCTGCTGTATCGGGAAGCTCATTTCTCAACACAACCGCATCGATTGACAAAGGTCAGTTCAACCACGTCGTGGCGACCTTCAACCGCAGACCAGGCATCAACAAGCTGGAGCTTTACGTCAACGAAGAGCTGATCAACGAGTCCAACAACTCCAGCTTCTTTGGTCTGATCGACTTCAATGTGTCGTCGTTCTTCATTGGCTCCGGTAGCGCCATGAACACGACACTCGCCGAAACCTTCACGCCAGCCGAAACGCTGTCGGGGGCAATGGACGAGTTCCGTGTGTTTCACGATACCCGCACGATCGAAGATCAGGAAGCGTTTGCGCAAAAGGCGATTTTCACACGCGATGACATGAAGCTCTACTTCAAGTTCAACGAGCCGCCTGGGTTGTTGGGTCCACTGTCGAGCAGCGATACCAACCGTGTGGTGTTGGACTCTTCTGGTAACTCGTTGCACTCCTTGATTGCGGCTGGCGGCTTCAACTTCTCGTTGCGCGAATCTGGTAGTATCGTGAACCCGATGACCTACGAGAAGGATTTCTTCTCGCCAGTTCTGTTTCCTAACATGCCAGACATCGCCACCTTGAACATCGAGCTTCTTGAGTCTGCAAGTCTATACGACAAGAACAACCCCAACCTGATCACACGTTTGATTCCGCCACACTATCTGTTGGAAGGTCGCGCCGAAGAAGCGTTCGATACAGTCCCTGGAACCATCGTCGACATCTACAGCGGCACGAGCATTCCAGGGACGGGGGAAACAGGACAGACGCAGATCATCCAGTCGTTGCTCTACATCTGGGCGAAGTTCTTCGATGAAATCAAGATCTATCTCGACGTTTTCGGCAAGACATTGCACGTCGGTTACGATACAGAGACTTCTGGCACGTTGCCTGATCAGTTCCTTCCGCAGCTTGGCGAGCACTTTGGAGTCACGCTGCCGAGCTTGTTCACCGATGCATCTGTCGAGCAGTTCATCGACGCGGAGAATTTAGACAACACGGTCAGCACTGGTACGAGGACGCTGCAATCGATCCAGAATCAGATTTGGCGACGGATGCTCACCAACATACGAGACATCGTTGCGTCAAAGGGAACTATCCACAGCGTCAAGGCATTCATTCGAACCTTGGGTATCGACCCTGACAGCACCTTTCGCATCCGAGAATTCGGTGGACCAACTCGTCGCAACCTCTCTGACCAGCACGAAGTCAGAACAGAGGTGTCGACGATGCTCGACATGTCGGGCACTACATCATTCATTCAATCACCCTTCCTCGTGTCTGCCAGTCAGCAAATCGAACCAGGCTATCCGCTGTCGCAGTCGGCCGAACCTCCGCAGTTCACGTCGGGCTCGTGGACGTACGAGGCGCTGTATCGCTTCCCGTTCAACCCGGTCACGGGTGTGCTCACGTCCCCGTCCCAAAGCCTCGTACGCCTTTGTGCGACGGGCACGACTGCTCCGCTCGATACCGGTGCTGCACTTCTCAATGTGATCGCCGTATCGGCTTCGGACAGGATCGAGCTTTGGTCGCGACCATCTGTAGATACGACAGACGCAAGTGCAGCAAACACTCTTCAGCTTGTGCTGACGGGTGTCAACATCTTCGACGGGAACCAGTGGAGTGTGTCCGTGAGTCGTTTCCGCCATGACGACCCAATTGACTACTTGCCATCTGGCTCGTTCAAGTCAAATTCCAGTGCGTCGTACACTTTGCGTGCAGCGAGATCGAATCGTGGCAAGATTCAGGAGAAGTTCGTCACGCAGACGTTCTACCTTGAAGACCTTGCCAACACGGCAGCCGATATCGCGTGGCAGACGACGGGCTCGTCCAACATCAGTGGTGTGTACCTTTGCATTGGCAACCAGACCTTGCCGACCGATACTCTGTTTCTGCACACGGCATCGTTGCCCGGCATCGTTCGCACGAACAACTTCGATGGTCGCATCGGCCAGATCCGATTCTGGTCGCAAGGGCTGTTGCAACCGGAGTGGGAAGAGCACGTACGCAACTTCAAGTCGATTGGCGTATCGGATCCTCTCGTCGGTTTCAACTTCACGCAAACGCCAACTGCCTCGTTCGGCCGTCTTCGCATCGATGGCTCGACAGATCAGCAGACTTCGGGTTCCGACAGCAGCGGCGAGATCGAAATTTTCGACTTCAGCCAGAACAATCTGCATCTGACGGGTTCTGGCTTCGAGGCATCCATGGACGTTATCAAGCCAGAGACGTTCTATTTTGGCTACATCTCTCCGAAGTTTGACGAGGCAGTCACTGCGAACAAGGTTCGTGCTCGCGGGTTCCTTGACTTCGATCGTGCGAAGAACAACAATGCGCAGTTCGGTCCCGTATTCGAGATCGATCCCAATGAGAGGCCGATGGATGACACTAGATTCAACATCGACTTTTCCATCATCGATGCTCTGGATCAGGACATCATCAGCATCTTCTCTACGTTGGACGAGCTAGACAACGCCCTGGGAGCACCAGAGGTGATGTTCTCCCCGGACTATCCAGGCTTGGAGGATCTGCGTGAGATTTACTTCAATAGGCTAACTGGTAAGATCAACCTGAAATCCTTTTTCGAGTTCTTCAAGTGGTTCGATAGGTCCATCGGCCACTTCATCGAAGCTCTGGTGCCACGGAAGACCAAGTTCCGTGGGGTCAACTTCGTCATCGAAAGCCATATGCTGGAACGGCCCAAGTACCAACATCTGAACGTCGATGCCTATCTCAAGGCCGAAGAGAGACATTCTCTCAAGGGCACCATTCTTCTGCAGCAGCTTGTAGCGATCATCAATAAGTACTAATATGGCAATCGATCCATTCATCGACCGCGGTCGACACAATGTAGAAACTCGTCGCACCACGACGCAGCCAGTGTCTGGTGGCTACGATATTTCGTCCTACGAGCATCTGCTTCAAGGTGTCAGCGTTGCCACTGATCGTGCACGTGTCGCGGGACTTCTGCCCAAAATTGGTGCAGGCACAATCGATCACCAGATCCCACAGATCAACTTCGGTCAGCCCAAGGACCATGAAGAAAACACCGCATTCGATGACACGCAGCAGAAGCTCCGTGCCAAAGAGTACCTGGAGGACCCGACGCAATTCAATCCGAATACGGTAGGCGAAGGTCGCTCCATGGATGGAGCCATCGAACCTCTGGATATTCGTGATGTCGCGACCTTCGAATCCATCGATAGTCCGTTCATCGCACGTTCGGTCAAGGGTGTCCTTGAAGGAGGCAACCAAGATATCTTCGGAGCACACGATGTGCAGATGCAGTTCATCCCGTTGCCATTCCTTTCCGCGACAATCGTCGAGCCTTATGAAGACAGCGATGATCGCATCGGCACGTTACTCACAGCTTCGGTTGTGCTACCAGGATTCCTCACCAATCTGCGTCGCATCATTCATCCATTTGATGACAGCACAATCTTGTCAGGCACCCTCGTGGGAGATGCAGACATCGATGCTGTTCTGTTGACGATGACTGGTTCGGTTGACGACGACTTTCGTCCACGCTTTCACAAGTCTGCCGCTGCTGGCTTCACCTATGACAACAACAGACCTGGGACGGACTCGATAGCATTTGGGGGTCTCCTGAACGGCGGTAACGATGACTAGACGAACGCAGATTAAGGGTGTGCCACCTCGTGTTGCTCTCCGTGCACGGGACGACGTAACCGGTTCGTACCCGACGATTGCACGTACAGGTGATGATCGAACCGGTGTGTACCCGGCATTCTTTGATGACCAGAAGACAATCATCTACAAGTCTACTATCGTACAACCTGTCGAGTTGTTCATAGGTGGTGGTCCGATTAGTGATCTGGCCGCGAGTAGTTCGTTCTACAGCGGTGGTGTCGACCTCATTGCGAACTGGCGTTTCGAGAACAACGTGATTGCGACACGTGCTCCTGGTGCGAGCCCTTCCACCTTCAGCGGGTCTTTTGTCGATGGATTTGGCGGACCCGAGATTCCTGCTGTTTTCACGACTGACACACCGTTCCCACAATCACGTGCTGCGGCAGCCTTCGACGGCATAAGTACGGCCTTCTTGGCAACACACTCGGCATCCTTTAGCTTTGGTGATGCATCGGACGATTCTCCATTCAGTGTCGTTGCCTGGATTCGCATGGGTCGAAGCCAGGACACCAACAAGCATGATTGGGCACGGTTTCCGATCTGTTCGAAGAAAGACACTGATTTTGAGTGGGCATTCTGGGTGAACACCGGAAGTCAGCTTGAGCTTGAGTTACTGGATGATAGTCCGGCCGTAGCACAACGAAGAGAAACCACCACCGGGATGGCCCAATATGGTGGACAGTGGACGCATGTAGCGTGTACATACACTGGTCGTGGTGGTGCTCCCGCAAGTACAGAAATCGCCCTCTACATCAATGGTGAGGAAGCAGTCAGCGTGGTGAACAATCAGGGTGCCTACACTGCCATGCACGAAACACCAGCCGACTTCTTCGTCGGTCACAGACCTTCTGGCCCAGCATCGTTTACAAGCGGTGCGATTGACGAAGTGGGTATTTTCAGTAAGGTGCTGTCGAAGAATGAGGTGCGTGCGATCATGGGCTATCGCGTGCACACAAGTTGGCCGTCGATGTTGCCTGTCACGAACATCAGTCGGTTCCAGAACATCACGAGCAGTCTGTATGGTGACGTGATACCGCGCAAGGGAATCGGTGATCAGTTCATCGAGTTCACACCAGGACAGCGGCTGACACCATTCAATGAATCATTCAGACCAGAACAGAGCAGCACAAGCTCATTCTACCTGACAGGCAGTCCACCGGAAGAGGTTGCTCCTGGATTCTCTTCGAAGCTGGCGAGCAAGACACAACTGAATTTTGAGTCGATCATCAAGACCGAAACGGCTTTGGAACCCCTGACGGCATCGAGCTACTACTACAATTTGGAGCTTGGTGTCTTCGAGCTTGCTGGTGGCAATGATGCGCAAATCGATCCTGGGCTCACGCCCGATGCGGACCTGATGGTTGATGCCCGCTACTTTGATGCGATTGGCATGAACAGTGTCAGTGGATCGGCTGGAGCTGACTTGCCTGTCGTAGATGTGTTGAATGAAGCGCTGCTAAACATTCAGAACATAACAC
>SDBT01018960.1_pt1 | contig 10792 bp, 7 predicted proteins | sample 2277101 | NCBI WGS metagenome assembly SDBT01 (sample SAMN10404973, study PRJNA504765) | marine sediment metagenome | isolation source: marine sediment core GS10_PC15, 103 cmbsf | place: Arctic Ocean: Southern Knipovich Ridge | collected 2010 | reverse complement strand
CAACCTGGGATTTATTAAAAATTCATTATACCCCCATCCATAAGTTTTTCCATCTTCAGTAATAGCCATAGTAAAATGGTCTCCACAAGAAACACTAATTACTTTTTGAGTAAAAAATTTAACTGGAATTGGAGTTTCGGAATCATTCTGGGTTCCGTCACCTAATTGGCCATCTCTATTTTGGCCAGCCATATATAAAACCCCTTGATCATCAATCATAGCGTAATGCCATATACCTACAGAGATGGGAGTATTTTTATTCACAGCTCTTTCTTTATAGATATCTACCCATAGTTTGGTTGGATTTTTTGGTAACGGTAGACCAAAATCATAGCGATATTTATCTTTCCAAAATGCATCACTCTCACAATACGCATTGGCAGTCTTAGAAGTCAGACAATAATTAACCAAATCTTTTAAACTTAATTTCAACAAATATTGAACGACCACTTCTGGCGGAAGAATGTCCAAATTTAAATTAGAATCCATTCTTTTTATAAATTATTTTATTTATTTCACTCTCAAGCTGAGAATGAAAGTAAGACGCAATTACTAGCTAGAATGTTAATTAGGATTTCCTATATAATTAACCATTCCATCCACAGTATTAGCTATAGTAATTCTGTAACTGTGTGCGATATAGTTTACTCTTGATCCGATATCTATTTCTACAGGAACTAGCACAAGATGAAATTTTGGAAAATTTAGAATTCTTTTATCTCCCTCTTTAATATTTGACATAGTACGTAGAATTCTAGAGGATCCCCAAATATATAGTCTTCCATCTGTGGTAATAGCGGAGGAAAACACTTCAGATGATGAAATATATGAAATTTTAGGAAACGATGTTAACAACTGAGGAGAAAGATGGATTCTTCGTCTATCGGAAGACACCTCAGAAAATTGATTAATTCCCCAGATAAAGACATCACCATCAACAGTTAAAGCCATTATACGATCTTTGGATATCGAAACTTGCTTGATTTTCGGTATTATTCCTTGTTTAGGTGGGAAAGGGATATATTTGGGTTTAATTGTTCCTTTCATCCAACCTCTAGATATTTCAATACCTATTAACTCCACTTGGGAGAAACTTTTACCGGCGAAATATAATTTTCCACTTTCAGTAACAACTGAGAAATGTGAAGTATAGACAGAAATATCAATTATTTTATCTTCTAATGATACTCTATTTATAGTTTCCATTATTTTACCACCATAAAATAGCTCGATTGAAACATAAACAGAGCCATCATCCAAAATAACACCCCACTTGTTTCCGCCACAAGAAACTTTAGTAGCTTTAAGAGTTGTTGGTGTAGGCATTAATACAGGTGTTAATATGTTCATTTGTTCTCCGGGAAACATACTATTCCGACCCCACCCATACGTTTTTCCATCTGCGGTAATAGCCATGGTAAAATTGTTTCCGCAAGAGACACTGATTACTTTTTCAGTAAAAAATTTAATCATGACCGGCGTTTTAGAATCATTTTTGGTCCCATCACCTAATTGACCGTACATATTTTTACCAGCCATATATAAAATTCCTTGATTGTCAATCACAGCATAATGCTCTAAACCTACAGAAATGGGAGAATTTTTATTCATGACTCTCTCTTTATAGATATCTATCCATTTTCCCCCTTCTTTTAAAACGGGTAACGGCAATCCAAAATCATATCGATATTTATCCTTCCAAAAAAAACCATTCTCACAATATTCATTGGCAGCTTTAGAAGTTTGGCAATAATTAATTAAATCTTTCAAACTTAATCTCAGTAAAAACTGAGTAACCACTTCTGGTGGGAGAATATCTAAATTAAATTTAGAATTCATTCTTTTTATAATTTATTTTTATAATTTATTTTTATTTATTATTTCGCTCTCAAGTTGAGGGTGAAGTAAGTTATTCAATCCATTCAGAATCATTTTCAAGTGGTCCTCAACCATGGATTCAATTAGGTATTATATTGCATAAGGTTAACCATACCATCCACTGTACTAGCTATAGGAAATAAATGACCGAGGGCAATATAGTTTACTCTTGAGCCTATATCTATTTCTATTGGAACCGCCACCACTCGTGGACCCGCGGTATGACTAAATCTTTTATCGTCCGGTTGGATATTTGATAGAGTCTCTATAATTCTATTGTGTCCCCAGACATATAATCTTCCATCTGTGGTAATAGCCGCAGAACCATGACCGTAAGTTGAAATGTATGAAATTTTAGGCAGAGAAGTTAATAACTGAGGAGAAAGATAGAGATTTGATTTATTTCTGGAATCCTGATTGTAGGGTAGACCTAAGTATCCGGAATAATTGTCTCCCCAGATGTAGACTTTTCCATCCACGGCTAATACCATTATATGACTTTTAGTTAGCGAAACTTGTTTGATCTTCGGTATTATTCCTTGTTGAGGCGGGAAAGGAATATGTTTAGGTTTAATTATTCTTTCATTTTCAGATATTACAATTTCAGATATTACAATTTCAGACATTTCAATGCCTATAAAACCTATTCTCAGGGTTGGCTCTGAAAGGTAGCGGTCTCTGGTGAAGTTGTCACCAGCAAAATATAATTTACCACTTCTGGTGACAACTGCCAAATGAGACCCATTAACCGAAATATCAATTATTTCATCTTCCAATGATATTCTGTCATTAATTTCAACATATCTGTCATCAACATATATTTCGATCGAAACATAAGCAGAACCATCATCCAAAATGACACCCCAATCACTCCCGCCACAGGACACTTTGACTGCTTTATAATTCACAAGTTTAGGAATCAAGGTCGGAACCGTGAATACTATTTTCGATTCTTCAATAAACTTGTTATACCCCCACCAATATGTTTTTCCATCTTCAGTAATAGCCATGGTAAAATTCTCACCACAAGAGACACTGATGACTTTTTGGTTGAGGAAGTTAATTGCGATTGGTATTTTAGAATCATTTTCGGTTCCATCTCCCAATTGGCCATACTCATTTTCACCGCCCATATATAAAATTCCTTCATTGTCTATCACGGCATAATGATAAGACCCAGCAGAAATGGGGGAATTTTTTCTTATTCTTTCTTTATAGAGGTCTATCCATAGTTTGGTTGGATTTTTTGGTAACGGTAAACCAAAATCATATCGGTATTTATCTTTCCAAAAAGCATCATCCTTGCAATATTCATTGGCAGTCTTAGAAGTCAGGCAATAATTAATCAAATCTTTCAGACTTAATCTCAGTAAAAACTGAGTAACCACTTCTGGTGGGAGAATGTCCAAATTTAATTTAGAATTCATTCTTTTTATAATTTATTTTATTTATTTCACTCTCAAGCTGAGAATGAAATTAAAGCTATGATCGCCAATTAAGAAGGGCCAAAATAAGGCTCACCCATGTAGTTAACCATTCCATCCTCTGTGACGGCTATAGCAAAACTTGTGCCAAAAACAACATAGTTTACTCTATGTCCAATACTTATTTCCAGTGGCAATTTTACTAAATTGCCCAGAATATTTCTGAATTTCCCCTCATTTGAAGGCATTAATTTAAGTTGATCCTTTATTATATAGTGATCGCCACCCCAAATATACAATTTTCCGTGGGTAGTTATGGCATATGACATTTTATCATGAACACCGATATATGAAAATTTAACAGGGGCTGGTATTTTTTGAGGAGTCGGATGTATATACCCAGGATATATTCCTTCGTTTAGACCTAATTGGTCTTCGTCATTATCTCCCCATGAAAATATATCACCGTTCGTAGATAATACCATAATATGAGACTCTGATAATGAAACTTGTTTGATTATTATAGATTTCGATTTTTCACCGAACCCCGCAGGCTCAGATGGGAAAAGTATTGGGTCAATTGGTGAACCGCCAATTTCTGGAGCGAATTCACCATCGGGCAACTCCACTATTCCCCTCAGTTTCCTACTAAAATCCCTTCCAAATACATATAATTTTCCGGAGCTGGTTACCATTCCCAATTTTGAGCTGTTGACTGAAATATCGACTATGTTTTCTTTCAATGGCACTATCCCCATAATTCGTTTCCCAAAGAAAGTCATTAACATCGAATAGTATACGGAGCCGTTATCTAAGATAACAGCCCAGCCTTCCCCACCACAAGAAACTTTAACTGCTTTGTAATTTTCAAGATTGGGAATCAATGTTGGCACTTTCATTTTACGAGAAGGTCTGTAAAATGTCCCCAATCCGTACGCTTTACCATCTTCTGTGATAGCGATAGTAAAAATCTTTCCACAAGAAACACTGATTACTTTTTTGGTAAAAAAACTTGTCCGAATTGGTATTCTGGTGTCATCCTTAGTCCCGTCACCTAATTGATATGAATTATTTCGACCAGCCATATATAAAATTCCTTGATTGTCTATCATGGCATAATGCATAGCGCCCGCTGAGATAGGTAAATTTTTTATTATTCTTTCCTTATAAAGATCTATCCACTTTTTAATTGGATTTTTCGGGATAGGTAAGCCATTTAAGCCCCTGCTCCCACGGGAGCCGAAGCCAAAATCATATCGATATTTATCCTTCCAAAATGCATCACTCTCACAATATGCATTGGCGGTCTTAGAAGTTTGACAATAATTAGCCAAATCTTTCAAACTTAATCTCAGTAAAAACTGAGTCACCACTTCTGGCGGGAGAACATCTAAATTTAATTTAGAATCCATTCTTTTTATAATTTATTTTATTTATTTCACTCTCAATTTGAGAACGAAACTAAAGGTGCAATCGTTAATTAGGGGGTCCATAAAGAGGTTTGCCCATATAATTAACCACGCCATCCTCTGTGACGGCTATGGCAAAATATGAACCAAAAGAAACATAGTTTACCCTATTCCCAATATTTATTTCTAGTGGTGATTTTATTAATTTGGCGAGAGGATATCTGCCATCACGCGTATTTGAAGGTATTAATCCAAGTTGATGCTTTATTATATAGTGATCGCCACCCCAAATGTATAATTTTCCGTGGGTTGTTATGGCATATGAAATTTTATCATAGACACCAATATACGAAAATTTAACTGGTACGATTATTTTTTGAGGAGTCTTACTTACGTCAAGTGGGTTTGGTTGAATGTTTAGGCCTAACTGACCTCTGTCATTATCACCCCACGAAAATATATCACCGTTCGTAGACAATACCATAATATGCTCCTCTGATAACGACACGCTCTTGATTACTATAGATTTTGATATTTCACCGAGATTCACGGACTCAGGCGGAAAAAGTATCGGGTCAATCACAGAATCACCAACTTTCGGAACGAATTCGCCATTAGGTAATTTCATAATTTCTCTCAGTTTCCTGTCAAAATTCCTACCTAAACCCAACCCAAATAAATATAATTTTCCGGAGCTAGTCACCATTCCTACTTGTGAGCTGCTGACTGAAATATCGACCACGTTTTCTTTCAGTGGTGCTATCCCCATAATTCGTTTCCCATCGTATATCATTACTATTGAATAATATACAGAGTTATTATCCAAAATAACAGCCCACCCTAGAATACCACAAGAAACTTTAATTGCTTTATAATTTTTAAGATCGGCGATCAATGTCGGTACTTTTATTTTACGTGTAGGGACGCTAAATAAGCCCCATTCGTATGTTTTACCATCTTCTGTGATAGCGATAGTAAAATGGTCCCCACAAGAAACGCTAATTATTTTTTCAGTAAACGATGTCAACTGAATTGGTATCCTAGAGCTATTATTTGTTCCATCACCTAATTGGAACGCCCCGTTGCTTCCCCCCATATATAAAATACCTTTGTTGTCTATCATGGCATAATGTGTATTCCCGGCTGAGATGGGCGAACTTCTATTAGTTTTTTCTTTATAGAGATTTATCCACTTTTTGGTGGGATTTTTTGGTAACGGTAAACCATTTAAGCCTCCGCTCCCACGGGAGCTGAAGCCAAAATCATATTTGTATTTATCTTTCCAAAAAGCATCACTCTCGCAATATTCATTGGCAGTCTTAGAAGTCAGACAATAATTAATTAAATCTTTTAAACTTAATTTCAGTAAAAACAGAGTGACCACTTCTGGTGGAAGAATATCTAAATTTAAATTAGAATCCATTCTTTTAATAATTTATTTTATTTATTTCATCCTCAATTTGAGAATGAAATTAAAGATGTAATTGTTAGTTAAGGGGGGCCATAATCAGGATCGCCCATATAATTAACTATTCCATCTTCAGTGGTGACTATAGAAAAATTTGCACCAAAAGAAACATAGTTTACGTTTGATCCGATATCTATTTCTATTGGAACCACAGCTGACCGAATTCCCCATTCATAACCAAATCTTTTATCTCCCTCTTGGTAATTTGATAGAATAGATATAATTTTATTTCTTCCCAAGACATATAATCTTCCATCCTTAGTAATAACAGCGGAACCATTACTGAAGGACGAAATGTACGAAATTTTAGGCAAGGTTATCAATTCGGGAGAAACCTCTACGTTTCTCCTATTTCGGGGATCATTATGATGCAGGCCTAATAATCCATTATCATAGTCTCCCCAGACGATGACATTTCCATCCTCTGTTAAAGCCGTTATATGAGTCCCTGCCAACGAAACCTGTTTGATTTTTGGTGTTATCCCTTGTTGATATTGGAAAGAAATATATTCGGGTTTAATTGGACCAGGTATATCACCATCCACGTCAATACCCACTAATTCGTGATATAAAAACCCTCTCGTAGAGACAACTTCTTCGCCGGCAAAATATATTTTTCCTTTTTTTGTGACGACTGCGAAACGCGAACTAAAAACAGAAATATCAATTATTTTATCTTCCAATGTTATTCTATCTTCAATTTCGATATCTCCTGTACCGGTAATTAAATGAAGTGAAACATAAATAGAGCCATCATCTAAAATGACACCCCAATCACTCCCGCCACAAGAGACTTTAACTGCTTTATAATTAGCAAGTTTAGGAATCAAGGTCGGAATCAAGAACATTTTGTTTGATCCTTTAATAAACAGGTTATATCCCCACCCATACGTTTTACCATTCTTAGTAATAGCTATGGTAAAATGGTTACCACAGGAAACACTAATTACCTTTTGTTTGAAAAATTTAATTGTAATTGGTATTTTAGAATCATTTTCGGTACCATCTCCTAATTGACCCCAGTCATTATTCCCAGCCATATATAAAATACCTCGATCATCTATGACTGCATAGTGCTCCCTGCCAGCCGAGATAGGATAATTTTCGATAGGGTGCTTTCTGCTTTTATAAAGATCTATCCACTTTTTAGTAGGATTTTTTGGTAAGGGTAATCCAAAATCATATCGGTACTTGTCCTTCCAAAAAGCATTATCCTTGCAATATGCATTGGCAGTCTTAGAAGTTAGACAATAATTAACCAAATCTTTCAAACTTAATCTCAGTAAATATTGAACAACAACTTCAGGTGGGAGAACGTCCAAATTTAAATTAGAATCCATTCTTTTTATAATTTATTTTATTTATTTCACTCTCAATTTGAGAATGAAATTAAAGCTACGATTGCCGGTTAAGAAGGGCCCCAAATATAACAACCCATATAATTAACCATTCCATCCACTGTGACAGCTATGGCGAAATCTGGACCGAAAGCAACATAGTTTACTCTATGTCCGATATCTATTTCTAGGGGCGATTTTATAATAAAATCACCTAATGTGCCGGCTATTTGACCAGTTTCTAAAGGTTTTAATCCAAGTTTGTGATTTATTACATCGTGATTGCCACCCCAAATATATAATTTTCCATGGGTAGTTATGGCATATGAAATATTATGATTGGCACCAATGTACGCAAATTTAACTGGTGCGATTATTTTTTGTGGTGTCACAAGTACATCTTCAGTGTTCGATCTCGTTTTCAGACCTAGCTGACCTTGACCATTTTCACCCCACGAAAATATATCACCATTTACGGACAATGCTATAATATGAGTCATTGATAATGAGACACTTTTAATCTTAATATTTTTCGATATTTCGCCCGGGGCTACTGGCTCATGGGGAAAATGAATTAAACCTGAAGATTTATCGATTGGTTCCAGAACTATTTTTCCGCCAGGTGATCTCGTAAGTCCTATCAGTTTCCCACCGAAATTCATTCCAAATACATACAAATTTCCAGAGCTGGTTACCATTCCTAATTGGCCAGCACTAATTGAGATATCTATTACGTCTTCTTCTAATTTCATCATTCCGGTAATTCGTTTTCCTTCGTACATTAGTCCTAATTTATAATATACGGAACCATTATCTAAAATAACCGCCCATCCCCTCTCACCACAAGAAACTTTAATTGCTTTGTAATTTTCAAGCTCGGGAATCAATGTCGGCACTTTTACTTCACTTTCATAAAACTTGCCCCATATGTACATTTTTCCATCTTCTGTAATGGCAATAGTAAAAAGACCACCACAGGAAACGCTGATTATTTTTTGATTAAAAAATGTTAACTGAATTGGTGATCCTGTGTTATCATTTGTTCCATTGCCTAATTGAAAGAACTTATTATCTCCACCCATATATAAAATACCTTGATTGTCTATCATAGCATAATGAAATTGACCGGCCGAGATAGGAGAATTCTTAGTCGCTCTTTCTCTGTAGGCATCTATCCATTTTTTTCCTTCCATTAGTGTTGGTAACGGTAGACCAAAATCATATTTATATTTATCTCTCCAAAAAGCATCATTTTCACAATATGCATTGGCAGTCTTAGAAGTCAGACAATAATTAATTAAATCTTTCAAGCTTAATCTAAGTAAAAACTGAGTGACCACTTCTGGTGGGAGAATATCTAAATTTAAATTAGAAGCCATTCTTTTCATAAATTATTTTATTTATTTCGCCCTCAAGTTGAGGGTGAAGTAATTTATCTAATCCTTCCGGAATCATTTTTGAGTGGTTCTCATTCAGGAATTCGATTCGGGATTATCTCTCATGTAGTTAAACATACCATCCACTGTAATAGCTATAGTAAATAAATGACCGAGGGCAATATAGTTTACTCTTGGGCCGATATTTATTTCTATTGGAACCACTGCCACTCGTTGCCCAGAGTCACTACTAAATCTTTTATCTTCTGGTCGGAAATTTGATAGAATATATATAATTCGGTCTATCCCCCAGACATATAATCTTCCATCTCTGGTAATAGCTGAAGAACCACCTCCGTCAGCTGTAATGTATGAAATTTTGGGCAGAGAGGTTAATAACTGAGGAGACAGATAGAGATTTGATTTATCTGGGAAATCATGATGGTATGGTAAACTTAAATATCCGAAATCGTCGTCTCCCCAGATAAAGACTTTTCCATCATTGGTTAATGCCATTATATGACTATCTGTTATCGAAACTTGTTTGATCTTCGGTATTATTCCTTGTTGAGGTGGGAAAGGAATATGTTTGGGTTTAATTATTCTTTCATTTCCAGAGATTTCAATGCCTATTAAATCTATTCTACCGGGAGGACGGTCGTTGAATTTTTCACCAGCAAAATATAATTTACCACTTCTGGTAACAACTGCGAAATGTGATGTATAAACAGAAATATCAATTATTTTATCTTCCAATACCACTCTGAAAGGAGTATTATTAAATTTTCCACTAATAAATATATCGATTGAAACATAAACAGAACCATCACCCAAAATAACTCCCCAACCATCACCGCCACAAGTTACTTTAGTAGCTTTAAGGTTCGCGAGAACAGGGTTCAATGTTGGAATCGGTATGGAGGCACCGATGTTGTTAAGATTCCCCCATTCATATGTTTTTCCATCTTCGGTGATAGCCATAGTAAAAATTCTCCCACAAGAGACGCTGATTATTTTTTGGCTAAATGATTTAATTGCGATTGGTATTTTAGAATTATTCCTGGTTCCATCACCCAATTGGCCGAAACTATTATCTCCCCCCATATATAAAATTCCTTGATCGTCAATAACAGCATAATGTTGACCACCAACTGATATGGGAGAATTTTTTCTCATTCTCTGTTTATAGAGATTTATCCACAGTTCGGTTGGATTTTTTGGAATAGGTAATCCAAAATCGTACCGATATTTATCCTTCCAAAAAGCATTATCATTGCAATATTCATTGGCAGTCTTAGAAGTCTGACAATAATTAGCCAAATCTTTCAAGCTTAATCTGAGTAAATATTGAACAACCACTTCTGGCGGAAGTATATCTAAATTTAAATTAGAATCCATTCTTTTTATAAATTATAATTTATTATTTCACACTCAAGTTGAGGATGAAGCAAGTCATTTAATTCATTCGGGGTATTCTTAAAATGAGTCTCTGTGGGTGAGCCATAGGTAAGGTTCCCTGTTGGGGAACCATAAGAACGATCCTCGGTGGGCGAAACACCCCTCCTATATAATTCCCCGGGTTGACCCCTAGAATGTTTACCATTCCATCCACTGTAGTAGCTATAGTAAATGAATCACCTAGGGCGATGTAATTTACCCTTGAACCGATACTTATTTCTACGGGAACTATCGCCATGTATATACCTAAGTCATATCTGAATCTTTTATCGCTCGGTAAGAAATTTGACACATTTATAATTTTATTTTTTCCCCAGATATATAATCTTCCATCTGAAGTAATAGCCGCAGAACTATCATCAAAAGTTGAAATGTATGAAATTTTAGACAGGGAGGTTAATAGCCGAGGAGAAAGATAGAGATCTGATTTACTTATAGGGTC
>SDBT01018959.1_pt1 | contig 10793 bp, 10 predicted proteins | sample 2277101 | NCBI WGS metagenome assembly SDBT01 (sample SAMN10404973, study PRJNA504765) | marine sediment metagenome | isolation source: marine sediment core GS10_PC15, 103 cmbsf | place: Arctic Ocean: Southern Knipovich Ridge | collected 2010 | reverse complement strand
CTCCAGAAAATAAGAGGCTTAACACAGATAATGATTTGGATAAATTTATCAAAAAAGAGATATTAAAATGACATTGTGGAACTGTAAGAGATTAACAAAAAGGATAGAGAATTATGAGAAGGAAAAGATTAAGATGGAACTATTCATCAGGAAGCTTAAGAACTGGACAAGGAGAGATAAGAAGACATTGGATTCTGAGCTTAAGAAGCTGTCTAAGGAAGAGAACCTAAAGTATGGATATGAGATGGGCTTCATAGAGGAAGCTGACTTTATGATAATGGCTAATGAGTTAGCAAAAAATAAGGAAAAGGAGAGTGAGAAGGATGATAAATGTATTAAGGATAGCAAAGAGGAATGTACCTAGTTGCCATACCAAGACAAAAAGTGGATGTGGGATAAGTGAGATAGTCTGTTCTGATCTTAATTGCACAGTAAGACGTAGTTGCGGGTTTAGAAGCCAGCATTTAGTGATTCAATCTAACGAGATTCAAAGTTAAGAGGTGAAATAATATGAGAGAAATCAAATTTAGAGCTTGGAGTAGAATATTTAAACAGATTATTGAAGTAGATTCAATAGATTTTATTAAAGGATATATCTATTATACAGAATCAGACGATAGAATGGAAAGATTTGTTTTAAAAGACTGTGATTTACTACAATACACAGGACTCGAAGACAAGAATGGAAAGGAGATTTATGAAGGGGATATTATTAATTATAAAGGAGTAAGGTTTGTTATTAAATTCAAAGAAGGTAGGTTTTATGGTTGGAATAATAAATTAACACAAATTGGAATACTATCTCCTATTTTTGAAAAAATGTATGCATCTAAATTAATAGGAAACATATATGAAAATGGAAATTTACTAAAAGGTGAGAAAGATGGAAGCTAGCAAGTTTATCACGAAGTTTACAGGAGTGGTGTTCAAGGATATATCTAACAGAGGGTTCTTTAAGACATGGTACAGCTACATAACTGACAGCAAGTACAGGACCAGGGTATTCCTTCATAAGTTCCTGGAGAACCAAATCATACATCCTGACAAGGAACTACAGATAATTGCAGACAAGTTTAGATTAGATTATCCTAAGCCTGATAAAAGGATAATAGAGATACTGAAGTTTGTTCACAAGAACGTAAGATATGTAGATGACAGGGTTAACTTTAATAAGATTGAATACTGGGCTAACGCCTCGGAAACGTGGCGCAGAAAGGCTGACGATTGTAATGGGCTGAATGGTCTAATCTGGGTGCTGGCAAGGCTGTCAGGCATGAGTCCCCTTCAGTTATGGAGTGCTATAGGGACTGTGAGCATAGGAGGACACTACTGGCTGATGTACTTCAGCTTCAAGACAGACAAGTGGTATTCTATAGATGGGACATACTATCCTGACAAGAGACCTATCAACTTTAGGCCTGTATTTCAGCTCACTAACACAAGATATAAGACTATATGGGCAATATTTAATGACCTATGGTCGTACCGACCTAAGTAAGAAAAATGATGAAAGGAAAATATAATTCAAATATTTCACGAGAAGAATTAATTGAATTATACACTAATAAAAAATTGTCTTTGAAACAATTAGGATTAAAATTAAATGTTAATGCTGTAACTGTATTAAATTATATGAAACGCTATGATATCAAAAGAAGAGAACCCTCGCAAGGAATGAAAGGAAAAAAACATTCTAAAGAAACTAAGAAAAAGATGAGAAGATTGATGCTAGGTAAATTTTGTGGAGATAAAAACTCACATTGGCAAGGTGGAAAAAGAAAAGTTAATGGATATATAAGATTCTATGCTCCTAAACATCCCTTCAAAGGTCAAGATAATTATGTTTCTGAACAGAGATTAGTGATGGAAAAAGAATTAGGAAGATATATTACACTAACAGAAATAGTCCATCATTTAGATTTAGACAGAAGTAATAATAATATAGATAACCTTCACTTGTTTGAATCAAATTCAGAACACAGCAGTTACCATCGCTTTCTTTTTAGTTTAGTAAAAAATATAACAGGAGGGAAAATAAAATGAAATTTAGAAAAAAACCAGTGGTGATTGATGCAATACAATATGTAGGAACTATCGAAAGTTATAAAGAGATTTGTGATTTTGTAGGGAAAAAATTAGATGCAAGAAGAGATAAGGTTATATTGATTCCTACTTTAGAATCACCACATGAAGCTAATTCAAATGATTGGATAATCAAAGGCGTTAAAGGAGAATTTTATCCATGCAAGCCTGATATATTTGAACAAACATATGAAAAAGTGGAGGAAACTAAAATGAATGAGAATGAAGCTAAGGAAGAAGCTAGGGAAAAGAAAGGAGTGTTGTTAGACTCTCTTACGGTGGGGAGTGCAGTAAAGGAAGGGGCCTGGAAGGTGTACTTCAATGTTGAGGAAGAGACAGGGAAGGAAGCTAAGGAGACAAGAGCATACAAGATGCTGCAGCTTAAGAAGGCTATAGAAAAGCTGATATAAGTGAATATGGAGAAGAGAAATCAATGCTTAACATGTAAAAAATACCTGATAGCTTTTCAGGGACATTTTTTACACATTGAACAGCCTTGTACTGGAATACCTGACTGTATAAACATAGAGGCTACTATTGTAGATGAAGTTTTACATGAGAAGTTCTTAGAACTGTATGGTAAACCAAGCATTAATGATCATGAAAGATTAGAAGAGTATGAAAAACAACTTAACAATCCCATTGTAAAAGTAGTGTTAAAGATATTGTCTTACTTCTAATCTCACTTATGCCATCCCTTAGTTAGCCCCCCCGTTTCGTACCAACCCCCTCCCGTGTGACCCTTTCCCCCCATAGGTTTGACTATGACGACAAGTGTATAAAGATACAGTTACTCACCTCACTTAACACGCCAATAATGTTCACTCCTACCTTATCCTTAGTTTGTACGCATACTACTATGCTTCTAAGTTTTACTAAGCTCCTTCGTTGCATAAAGCCAAACTGCATATGCTTAGGTTGAGTTATCAAGCTTGCGGCTTTCGTTGAATCTAATAAATATGATTTAATTTTTTTAATAATTTTTGCAATCTTTCTTTTTCAGATTCTTCATAAACTAGTATTAATTTCCTATCTTTGAATTTCTTAGAGTTCCCAGATGCATAAGGAGGAGTTGCATAATTCCATTTTCGCCAATCGCCTTTCATAAATATCACTATCTAAAACCAAAAAGTTTAAATATAACCTCCTCTTAGAACTCAATATCCCTCCAAGGATACCGAATTCTGCGGTATTTCTTTTTCTATAGTGGTACTCATATTTAAATCTTTTGGTAGATATTAGTATTGGCATTCCTCATTCTAGTAGTTTATTCCAGATGAATGTAAAGAGGGCTGATGCACCTGCTACTATAATCCCTATCTTAACCTTAAGCCTCTCTATCACCTTAGTATTGTTCTCAAGATGCTCATATATCCTCTTGAAATTATCTGAGGTTGATGAGTCAGACTTATCCTGCCTCTTCTCCATAGTCTCTAATGACTTCTTGACAAAGCCCTGAAAGTAGGCTTGTTCAACATTCCAATTTCCATTATTCTTCGCCATTTACTATAACTTAAGAGGGGCCTTTGTAACTACTCTCAATACTATGTTTACTACAGAAAGCAGGGTAATAGATCCTTCTGCTCCTAATATCTGAGATGCATCTGTGAATACCATCCCTAATATCATAAGGACATTTATCCAAAGTACCTTGCTCTTCCAAAAACTCTTTTTATCTACTACTTGCACGCTCATATCATTCACCTCATTCTTATTGTTGAGTGTATTGAGGGTTTGAGTGCCTGAGTGAGTTGAGTCAATAAACTCAGTTCACTCATCAAACTCATTACACTCATATATACGTAGTAATCTCAATCCTGACTCTGATATCCTGAGTGCTTGATATCTCAGAATATTGGCTAAGGTCAAGCTCCTTCTTCCCTCCTACTGTATATTTAAATGATTTTAATATAGAGTTAGTAGTGTTAAGTATCTTTACCTCAGCATAGTTGTCATCATTTAGCCCATCCAGTTCAAAGGCCAATCTTCCCCAGGAAAAGTCAGTACCACTAGGGAAACTAGCTAAGGAATTATCACATAGCTCACTGTCCCAAAACCCTACTGCATACGTTTTACCTTTTGTTGGAGTTACTCCACCTATTACTGGCATCATATCACCTTTTATTATCTATTCACAACAGCCTTTATTGCGTAAAAAACCCCTGCTTTAGCCTGTTCCTGCCACGTTCTCTTGGTAAGGCATGGTTAACTACCTTTGCTGTGAGTTCGTTGATTCTAGGGCTTCTCTGAAGGTATATTTTGTGGCTCTAGTTGATTTTAGTAGCATTATACTGTAACAGCCAGCTTATCCCTTTCTTTGTTAGGTTAATGTCCTGCCACAGCCAGATATATTTTGTAAGGGTATTGCTCTGCAGCACACACAGGTTAGTCCATACATCAGGAACTAACAGAGTGGCATTGTGATACTCAGGACCACAGTTAGCCTTCATCTTTATGTTGCTTGATTGAAGAGAATTGTCATTCAAATTCCACCATATTGCTTCTTCATATAACCTAATTTGTCCATATTGAGATAATTCCTGCCATTCATTTGAAGTATTTTTACATTCCCAATGTTGTATTGAACTAGGAGAACTTTCAACCCAATCTCTTAAAACTATTTTACCATCATTATAATTCCAACATGATAATGGTATTGTCATATTAAAAGGGAGTTGTGGAGTTATATTTTTAGCTGTCCAGATTGCAGAATTAGCAAAAGCAGGTTTGGTATAATTGATCTCTAAAAAAGCAGAATTTAAATTTCTTGAAGCATAAGTATCCCAATCACCATCAGTAGCATTGCCTGGATTGACCCAATCACCAATGAATGTATATCCTCCAGTAGATAATCCACCGCAAGTTGTTGTAATATTTGCTGATTCCTGATAACACGCATCTCCTGATAGACCTGAATCAGTAATTCTTAAGTTATCTATAAAGAATCCACTAAGTCCCTTGGTACCAGATACATTTTCTACAGTAATGTTAATCTTAGATATATTTGTCAGAGGACCTAATAACATTCCTGAAATATTGAATCCTGTATTAGATAATGTCAATTTTTTAGATGTAACTTTAGTTCCAGTATCATCAAACAATGAGATATTGAATGTATTTGTAGTGTTATCTCCTTTCCATGTGAAATTAAATGCACTAAATCCGCTTATGTTCTTTTGCGTTCCGTTAAGAGTGAGAGTGAAGTAATTGACATTTGCGCAGTTTACAGAAGTGTTTATTAGGACTGACTCATTACTGCTGTTTGTATAAACAGTCTCTATATTGTTGTCAAACCTGTATTCTATGAGTCCTGTGGAGTTTAAGCTCTGTATCTCACCGCAGGTAACAGAGACATTAAGGATAGTCTTGTTAAGGCTGTTGTTGCTTCTCAGCTGGAATACAGTCCAGTTCAGGGCATCTGTAGAGAAGTCTTCTATTATCCTTTGGTTAGGAGGGTCTACAGTTATGTTGAACAGAAGGCTGAAGTTAAGGTTAAAATTACCTACAACAGATACATTCAAACAGCCCACAGAGTTATTCTGCCCTGTACAGCTTATATTCTCAGTCCTAATAGTAGCATTCTCAACAGTAGGCCTGAATTCAAATGTAACATCTGTTGTCACAATTACTGATATCCCTAACTCATTTGTTGTAATCAATCTTTCTTCCGTAAAATTCCAGTTTCCATTTGTGTCATTAACATAAACCCTAAAAGTGTAATCAGTAGAGTCAAGTAATCCCGTCTTGTTTATCAATAGTGTAGAGTTAGGAGTAACAGTCTCATTTGTCCCATCCCAGTCCAGCACATAGCTGTCTATCTTTCCTACAGTTGAGACATTTATAGGAACAAAGAGACCAAAGACAATAGAATTATTCGCTGGAGTGGGGGAGATGAAAGAGACACTCGGAAGCTGGTATACAAATAGATTGAATTTATCTGTTGAATTCTTAGTCCCTCCTATTGTAGTATTGCATCCCACAAGCCATTCATAATCATTATTAAGAGTAAGGTTAGTTCCATTCATCAGATATAATTTATTAGAGACTATCCTTGATTCATTAACCCTAGTCAATGTATCATTTATAAAAAGGTAACAGGAATCTATACTCTCTGAGAAATTAACTGTGAAGTTAAACTGGATATTATTCCCTGAATATATGAGAGTATTATTCTTATGCCCTTCTAATGTAAAATTAATATCCACAACTACAAGTTGTATATTAATCAATGTACTTGTTGAATTCTTATTTCCTGATATATCAGAAACATTAAGGCTTATATTATACACTCCTTCACTTCTTGTAAATATTGTTTTCCCATCAGTCCCATTAAGGAAACTGTTATTTGTATAAATTACAGAGCCGTTTATATCTACAGTAACTGTGAATGTTTGTCTTACATTATCTTTTGCACTCCAGTTAAACAAGATATTACTATTGTTTGTAGGGTCTTTGTAAAACAATCCGAAATCCTTTCCTATCTCTACTGATGGAGGAATCTCATCCTTTATCACTACTGTGAATATAGTATCATTCATCCTGAGATTATTGGATGTATCATTTACAAGGCCAGTTACGTTTACAACACATCCTGTTGAACAAGATATTGTAAAGTTCTGGGAGAATTGTGCGGTTCCTCCAGACAAGCTGAAGTTAAAATATCTCTTAAATCCAGTATCATTTACTATTATCTGTCCAGTATCCAAGTTAACTTCATCAGAAGAATCAAACGTGGCATTAATAGTATCACCCTGCCCGATATTATTTAAGGATTCATTTAGAGTTCCATTAATAAATGGATTTATGTTATCAATGACAGTTATGAGAGTGTCATTAGTTGCAAAGTTATTGTTAGTATCATTGACTCTTGCGGTGAAATTAATAACACACCCCCCAAAACAAGCCACGCTGATATTCTGGCTAAATTTATCTTCTGTTCCTGTTAAACTAAAGTTAAAAAATCTTATAAAACCAGTATCGTTTACTATTATCTGCCCAAAGCTTAATCCATTATCATCCGTTGCATTTGCTGTTAGGTTTATTACATCTCCAAACACAACATTACTTGACTTATTCAAAGTTGCATTTACTATTGGCAATGTATTGTCAGTAACTGTGAATACAGTATCATTTATTTCTATATTTCCAGAAGTATCATCGACTCTTCCAGTAATATTAATGACACAGCCTAATCCACATCTTATTGTAAAATTCTGGCTGAACTGAGCTTTAGTTCCTGTTAAGCTAAAATTAAAATATCTGTTGAACCCAGTGTCATTAATGATTATTGTTCCATTATCCAAAGCAGTCTCATCAGTTGCATTAAAGGTTGCGTTGATTATATCATTCAATTCTATTGAGATTAGAGATTTATTTAGAGTTCCATTTATTATTGGTTTGATATTGTCTATGGTTACTGTTATCAATGTCGAGTTCTGAACAGTATTAACTCCATCATGAACATATCCAGTAAAGTTGATTACACTTCCTTTCTTTACTGTTACTATTGTTGTGTTCTCCATTGCTGCTGTTGTTCCGCTTAAGGTATAATTGGAATAAGTTATAACTCCACTCATATTGTTTGTTATGTTCCCTATAGTAAGCCCTGTTTCATCTGTCATATTGCAGCTAAAGTTTATTGCAGAACCTGTTTCTATATTATCAACTGAGATATTAAAAGTGCAGTTTATTACTGGAGGTACTAAATCAAGAAGAGTAAATACAGTATCATTAATTGCTATATTACTTGAATTATCCCTTGCTATTCCTGTAACATTTATAACACATCCAGTTCCACAACTTACTGTAAAATTCTGTGAAAATTGCAAGGTTATATTTGCACTTCCATTAAGGCTGAAATTAAAATACCTTTTAAATCCAGTATCATTTATTACAATAGTTCCATTAGTAAGATTGATTTCATCTGTTGCATTGTAAGTGAAATTGATTACATCATTTTGAATAATAGTGCTTAAGCTTTTGTTGGCTGTGCCATTTATTATTGGCGGTGTTGTATCTTTGGTAGGCGGGGGTACTCCTGCTGTTGTTGTATATACAAAAGGATTATCACAACTTGTACTATTTAAGTTATTTGAGGTATCGTAAGCATAAACACACCAAGAAACATTTACTCCAACATTACTTGTAATCAATTTAGAAACATTACTCCAATTTTGCATTCCAGTCATAGAAACAAATGAATCATTTACCCAACCACCAGAACCATAAATTTTGAACGGAACATCTCCATCATAAGTCACGCCCCAAGAAGAGCCTGAATTTGAAGAGGTAAACCAATTTCCACCAGTATATGTTGAAACTTCCTTATCAACATAATATAATATCCAATTTATTACAGAACCAGTAGCCCTAAAAACAATAGCATATTGAGTTGATGCATTTAAATTATAACTACTCATATTTATATGAATATATTCTCCACCAACATCAGTTGTTATAAGGCTTGCATTGATAGTTCCAAAAGATAAATCTTCTCCTATTGGATAACCAGTCCCATTGACATTTCTAATCGAAATATTAAGTTCTTCTGGTAAACCTTCCTTATATGCAAAAATTTCAACACTACTAATGTTAAAATAATTGTTTATTCCTCTATTTCCTATGGTAAATGTTTGAGCTGCCCATCCAATGCCATATAATGGTTCTGCTATATGCTGATTAATCTCTATATAGGACTCATAAAGGATTTCGGCTTCAACACAATCACTCCCATTCCAAGTTCCATCACAAAAACTAAAGATATATCCACTTAATCCAGTTTCATCATTCCAATTTAGTCTATGCATAATATTTGTTCCAGCTATAGTAGAGTTTGTTGAATTATCTGAGTATGTTGGTGCTGTTAAATCTGATTCTGAATAAGTTATATTAAGGAATGGTCTTAATGAAACTGTTCCATATTCTTTTGACCTAAAATTCACTGAATCACCTCCACCAGGTGCTCCAGAAATTAAAGTAGTTCTGAGCCAGATTGAAATATTATTATTCCCAGCAATATATTCAGAACTAACCATACCTGTAGCTTCCCAACTAATCCATTCTGCATCTGGGGTAGTGACATTAGCAGTTAAATTTTTACTTGTTGTAGTGTTATACTGTGGACTAATTGGAATATTATTCCAACACATTTCATTATCTGTACACTGTCCTGAACCACCACCATCCCCCTCTGTCCATTCTTGGTTGTTAATATCAAAAATAGGATAAGCGAATACGTGGTAGGAAGAAAGAATAACTGATTCACCTGGATCCATTCCATTTCCATACACATACATATAAAGTGTCGCATTGTCTATTATTTGACCAGATGGTACACCTGTGATATTAAATTTTATAAAAATCTCCCTCCTATTAGAACCACTTTCACTGCCTCCAACTCTCATAAAGGTATTATCTCCATTATCAGTTGCATTATCATCTTCTTGGGTTGCAGTATCATCTAAATTCTCAGTATTAGCATCCTGTAATTTTATTGTAGTAGAATTAACACCAAATTTAATAATTTCATTGTGTTTAATTGGTAAGTTATATCTAAAGGAATCTTCTTTTGAAACAAACTTAATATTCTGTTTGCTCAACTCAATATATTTCTTATCTATATCAACAGGTTCTTCTTTTTCTCTTTGTTCATTTAAATAAGGATTATTAATTTTTACTATACTAATTGGAATATCTTTGTTTAACTCTGTTGCTTTTTCATTTAAATAATACCTACAATCTCTGTGAGTCCAGTTAAAATCATAGCATTCAACTTCGTGTATTCCATCAGAATTAATCTCAAGAAATAAATTAGAATTCTTTAAGCTCATTGCCTCTTCTCTTAATTTGCAATTATTATCAGAATCATTAACCCAAAAAGTCTGCCCTAAAATAACATTGCATTTTCCGTTCTCACATTTAGTTTGGCAGTTGTCTTGCCATCTTGTTTTTTCTTTAAGTGGTTCAGGTATTATAACTTCTTCACCTCCACTTTCAGATGCACTTTCTTCTCCACTACTTCCTCTGCCTCCTCCACCACTAGACCTCTTTCTTGGAGTTTCATTTACAGTAGAGTCATTTACAGGAATATCATCTATAGGAGTGTCATTTACAAAAGTATCATTTACTGGAGTATCATTAATCAATGGTTCAATAATAATAGTTTTATTTTTTCCAATCCATTTAGGATCTATGCTTATGTCTTCCATAAGGAAATGCTCAAGTTCAAACCCCCATTTCACTGTGCCTGTCACATTTATCCCATGTATTATTATCCTGCTTGGTGCCTTCCTGTTGGCATTATTCCTATAGATTAATGTATCTCCATGCTTAAGAGGTCTTAAGTATCCATACTCAGGATGATTCATAGTTGAAGTCCTCTTTATAGCAGGAACTAATATCTCTACCTTTACTTTTGGATTAGTCTCTACAAACTCATCTATCTTATCAAGATTAACATGCAAAGTCCTGCTCCTGCTAACCTTCTTGAACAATACAGGTTCATCTGTATAATTTCCTGCCTTTATTACCCAGAATGTTGAGAAAATCTTAATCTCAGAAAAGCAGTCTGTGCAGATTTTATCTCCATCATGAGAATAAGAAACTCCAGTAAGGTTAAGTAGTCCTCCCAGTAAGAAGAACAGGCTTACAAAGCCTCCTACTGCCACTTGCTGCCACTTCAAGGTCATTTTGTTTATTCTGGTATTGCTATT
>SDBT01018957.1_pt1 | contig 10793 bp, 10 predicted proteins | sample 2277101 | NCBI WGS metagenome assembly SDBT01 (sample SAMN10404973, study PRJNA504765) | marine sediment metagenome | isolation source: marine sediment core GS10_PC15, 103 cmbsf | place: Arctic Ocean: Southern Knipovich Ridge | collected 2010 | reverse complement strand
ACCTTATCCACATAGGCAGGACCTACACCCTGTCGCGTGGTCCCTATCCTGTCCTTACCTCTCTTCTCTTCCTCAATTCCTTCTATTTTTCGGTGGTAGGGCATAATTACATGGGAATTACTGGAAAGGTAGAGACTATCCATCCTGATGCCTCTGGAATGAAGAGACTCTATTTCATTCAGGAGCTCCCTGGGATCTACTACCACTCCGTTTCCGATGATGCATTTTTTTCCGCTTCGAAGAGCCCCCGAGGGAATGAGATGAAAGATGAACTTTTCACCATTGACCACTACCGTATGCCCAGCATTACTCCCTCCCTGGAACCTAACCACTGCATCTACTTTGCTGGAAAGAGCATCGATAATCCGCCCTTTCCCTTCATCTCCCCATTGCGCTCCCACCACGATGATACTTGACAATAGCCTACTCCTTTACATCTCCCCTAGTTCCGGATTCTCAAAGCGAGTGTATTCGCTGATAAATATCAGGGGTAATCTATCGATAGGACCACGACGCTGCTTGTTGATAATAACCTCGGCTTTGCCCTCATCAGCCGCTGATCCAGAATAGTAATGTTCCCGGTACAAGGAAAGGACCAGGTCGGCATCTTGCTCAATAGCTCCTGACTCCCGTAGGTCAGAAAGCCGAGGCCGTTTGTCCTCTCTTTGCTCCACTGCCCTCGATAGTTGCGATATGGCCACTACCGATATATTGAGCTCCTTGGCCAAGGCCTTCAAAGAGCGAGATATGTCCGAAATCTGTTGCTGTCTGGTATCAACCCTTCTGTCTCCCTCCATCAATTGCAGATAATCTATTATGGCCATTCTGATATCATGCTCCGCCTTGAGTTGTCGCGCCTTAGCTCTCACCTCCAGCACACCGATGCTTGGTGAATCATCAATGTAAATGGGAGCTTCAGCCAGCACTCCGGCTGCATCAGTAAGCTTGGACCAGTCATCTTCAGAAAGAAAGCCCGTCCGCAGCTTCTGGGAATCCACCCGTGCCTCAGAACATAAGAACCTTTCCACCAACTGTTCTTTGGCGCTTTCCAAACTGAAAATAACCAAGGGTACCTTGGCCACAATTCCAGCATATTGCGCAATGTTGAGTGCCAAGGAAGTCTTTCCTATGGACGGACGTCCGGCAATAACTATCAGATCCGAAGGCTGGAAGCCAGAGGTCAATCTGTCCAACTGTGTAAAACCGGTGGGAATCCCCGTAATCTGCTCTTTCCTCTCGTATAGCGCTTCTATATGCTCAAACGTCCCGGTCAAAACGTCCTTTATATGCTGATAGGGAGCTTGGACTCTTCGTTGGGTAATATCAAATATGGAGCTCTGAGCCTTGTCCAAGACAACATCCAGCTCCTGGGAATCATCGTAGGCTAGAGAACGAACAAAATCGGCTGTCCTCAAGAGGTCCCTCAGGATATGCTTTTCCTTCACAATTTGAGCATAATAGGGAACATTGACGGTGGTAGGAACAGAATTGACTAACTCGGCCAGATAAGAGGCTCCTCCCACTTCTTTGAGTTTCCGCTTTTTGCCGAACTGTTCTTTGAGAGCGACAACATCTACTGGCTTGTTCTCGTTAAACAGGCTCACAATCCCCTCGTAGATGAGAACATGAATTTCTGAATAGAAAGTCTTGGATTCAGTGATTATCTGCATAACCTTAGGAATAGCGTCCCTTTCGAGCAGCATACCTCCCAGCACAGCCCGCTCTGCTTCCATATTTTGAGGGGGAACTTTTCCTAGCCCGGATGTGAAATCCGTTTTAGCTTCCATCATTTTGAATCCCTGCAAAGGCAAACTAGCGTAGCTCTATGGCTTCTAAGGCTTTTAGTACTCTGGCGAAATTCAGGTAGGTTCACGTATCCTGTGCCCGCCCTCGGCGTTGTCTGCACCAACTCTTTTCACAGACATATGAACCCCGGTAATATTGGAGCACCCCTCTACTGGGTATAGATACTCACCCGTCTCTTTCCCTCGAACTTCACATATCCGGAAGTTCTGGCGTAGAGGGTATCATCTGCCCCTCTACCCACATTCGATCCAGGGTGAAACTTCGTGCCCCTCTGTCTTACCAGAATACTCCCCGCCTTAACGAACTGACCGTCAGAGTTCTTAATCCCCAGCCGTCTTCCCGCACTTTCTCTCCCGTTGGAGGAATGACCCTGTCCTTTTTTGTGCGCCATATGTAACCACTCCCTTCATATTTACCTTAATACACATTACACACTCGATCAAGGGGAAAGCACCTACTCCTTTATTTCGCTAATACCAATGGCCAGAATAATCAATCCTACCATGGCCACAGCAATTCCTATAATTCCCTCTAAGAAGACCAGTACCTTGGGAGCAAATAGAACTACCAACCATATCCCCACAGCGGTTGCTGCCGCTCCACCCACAATCTTCAACCATTTCTTCATTTCTCCTCCTCCTTATTGAATGCAGTTCATTTTCTTGTCTTCTCTACCTTCCCTCCTCATACGTTCAGGGCGAATTTCCCCTCGAGATCACTCTCGTGCTCTTCTTGATATCATTAAGTATCCCGACCTTCCAAGATCTTGTGGCTGTTTGATGTTTCTACTTAACTGAAGTAGCTCTTGTTTTCAATGACCACAATTTTCCGAAATGCCGATGATTAAGCACAAGGAAAGAGGGAAACGTAAGCCGGGTTCTGTAACCAAAGGGAAATTGCTTTCCCTGAGGTGGTAGCCATTCATCTGGGGCTCAGGTCACCCTGAGTCTCTAGCGGCCCACCCGAGGGTTAAACCCTCCTATTTGGCCTTGCTCCAGATAGGGTTTGTCCAGCTTAGAGAATTGCTTCTCTACCGGTAGGCTCTTACCCCACCTTTGCACCCTTACCCCTGCCCCATTGGGGCACCTGGGCGGTTTGGTTTCTGTGACACTATCCGTGAGGTCACCCCCCCTGGGAGTTACCCAATATCCTTGTCTTGGAGCCCGGACTTTCCTCAGGATACCCTTGGATATCCCGCGGCTACCTCATTCCCTCTTTCCCTTATCGCTGCCTCTTTAGCAAGTCGATCAGCCCTCTTGTTGTCCACTCTCTTAATATGATGAAAGTTCACCTTTTCAAAGAACGTTTCCAGATGCCGAACTTTGTAGTAAAGAGGTTTTAGATTCTCGCTTTTCACTCTGTAGCTCCCCTGAAGCTGTCTGACCAGAAGCTCGCTGTCCAGAAAACACTCTACCAGTTTTGGCTTAAGATAAACGGCCTCTTCTAGGGCATAAATCAAAGCCATGTATTCGGCCACATTGTTAGTGGTCTTACCAATGAATCGCGATACCTGCTTGATAAGCTTTCTGTCTTGACCGTAGATGACGACACCTACTCCAGCCTTTCCAGGATTTCCTAGCGACGCACCATCTGAATAAAGAGTCAGCTTCTCCAGTCTTCACTCCTCACTTCTCTTTTAATCTCCGCACCTGTTTCTTTCTTGCCTCTGTTTCTTTTCTTAACTTGGTAATACTGCTTCCTAGCCTCTTAAGCTCTGCATGGCCAATTCTCTTTTCGAGATGAAGCCGGTAAGTCTTTTCCCCTAACTGTTTGAGAAGACCCTCCATCTTATTCTTTCTCTGTCGGATTTCGGATCTTAGTTTCGCAACCCGGCCTATTTCCTTTGTTTCATGGGCAAATTTTTCTATTCCTTCCTGGGTGGTTTTCCTGATCTTCTCCCCCAGGCTATCCAATTTCTTTCTCCAGTCACCAGCCTCTCCCTTTGTCTTGTCCACCCCTTCCTGAGTAACCCTCTTAACCTTTTCCGCTAATCTATCTAGCTTGCTCCCCAGTTCTTCAAATCCCCCCATCATCCCCGCCTCCCGAGGTGAAGAATAGTCCAACACCTCTCTTTTCTGACCAAGGAGAATCTCATCTGATGCACCAACCTGTCTGCAATTTAAAGCGCGCCTGAGAGGAGTCGAACCCCCAACCTACGGATCCGAAGTCCGTTGCTCTATCCAGTTGAGCTACAGGCGCACAAGAATTCTTCCAGGGAGAACGTAATCTTCCCCAGAAATCGCCTGTTCACCGGGAGCGGGAAACGGGATTCGAACCCGCGACCCTCAGCTTGGGAAGCTGATGCTCTACCACTGAGCTATTCCCGCTCAATTCATTCGTTAATTTTGCCCCTACCTAGGACCTCTCCTCAATCTGCCATTTGATTATAACATATTTATGGTGAAATACAACCACCTTTTGCAAAGCTCCTCACCTGATAACCTCAGTTCCGATACCTTTGTCACTAAATATCTCCAGGAGAAGGGAATGGGGAAGCTTCCCAGAAATAATGTGTACTTTGTTTACCCCTCCCTCCAGAGCCTTTCGGCAGCCCTGAACCTTGGGTATCATTCCCTTCTCAATCTTTCCTTGGGCGAGCATATCTCCCATTTGTTTCAGAGTTATGGTGGAAATTGGTGTCTTCCCGCTGGACGGATCCTCCAGGATACCTTCCACATCCGTGAGAAAAACGAGTTTCTCTGCTTTGAGAGCGCTGGCCATTTCGGCAGCCATGATATCGGCATTAATGTTGAGGGCAACCCCTTTCCTATCCGCCCCTACCGGAGCAATAACGGGAATAAATCCCTCTTTCTGCAAAATCTCGACATAGGAACTATTTATTTCCTCTACCTCCCCTACCAGACCCAATGGCTTATCCTGCCTTTTTTTCGCCACAATAAGCTGGCCGTCCCTGCCTTCCAGGCCCACAGCTCTCCCCCCACACTGATTGAGCATGGATACGATCCGCTTGTTGATCTTTCCCACCAGAACCATCTCCACCACATCCATTGTTTCTTGGTCAGTAACTCTATTTCCTTCAATAAATCGAGGCTTTATGCCCAGTCTCTTCATCAACGACGAGATAGCTTCTCCTCCGCCATGAATCACCACAGGCTTTATCCCCACATATCTCATAAGAACGATGTCCTGGGCCACATCCCTACTCAGCTTCTCTCCCATAGCCTTGCCTCCAAGCTTCGCCACCACCGTCTTTCCAGAGAATTTCTGAATATAGGGAAGGGCTTCCACCAGAACCCCAGCTCGCTTTGATGCTTCGTCCATACTTAACCCCTCATAGAAAATAACTGGTCTAGCTGCTTTGTCAAGAGGTATCTCAGCACTATTTGCCCTCCGTCCTTACCCTTCTGCTTTTCGATCAAAGAGCTTCTTAGCTCTCTCTGCTATATGCTCACCCGTTAGTCCAAATACTTTCATCAGTTCCCATGGTGCCCCCGACTCACCGAATCTATCCTGTACACCAACCATATCCATCAAAAGTGGCGCGCCATATCTTTTGCTCTGTCCTATAACTCCCGCCACAATATTCCCAAAACCACCAACCTGATGCTCCTCCGCCGTCACTACCACGCCCAACTCGCCTGCTGCCTTCACTATTGCTCTCTTGTCAATTGGTTTGATTGTATGCAAATCGAGTATTCTCGTTTCAAGGTGGTATTCTTCCTTTAGAATCCAAGCTGCCCTCATTGCCTCTGGAACCATGAGCCCACAGGCAATTATGCTTAAATCCTCGTTTTCTGATTCATAATCAGTGGAAAGCCTTGTTTCAAATGCCTCGACAAAGTCTTTCTCCTCACCCCTATACCTCACCACATTTGCTACTCCAAACTGATAAGGAGTATCCTTCGTGGTTACTATGGGGGTCGCCTCTCGTGCATACCTCACCACTGCAGGCCCTGCAAGAAAAGCAATCGCCTGTGTGGCTTTTTCTGTTTCGAGTGCATCGCAAGGCACGACCATATGCATATTGGGTAGGTAGTACATATTACTGATTTCTTCTAGTGCCTGGTGAGTTGCTCCGTCTGCTCCTACCGAGATACCAGCATGGGCATCAGCAATCTTCACGTTTAAGTTATTATAGCATACCGTGGTTCTCAGCTGATCCCAATTCCTCCCGGTTACAAAAACTCCGTAAGATCCGATAAAGGCTATCTTGCCTTCCTTGGCTAAACCAGATGCAACCAGAGTCATGTTAGCCTCAGCTATTCCCACGCTGAAGAATCTATTCCTTCTCTTGGGATGCTTCATATAAAAGTCGTTCATTCTTATGGAGCTGGTAATATCGGCCCCATGGGTGACCACCCTTTCATCACTGCCGAGCTTCTCCAGGGCTTTGCCAAAACCACTCCTGCTCGCATTCATCTGGGCCCTCATGCTCACACCTGAGTTCCACCAGTACTTTTTCTTAAACTTGGGCATGGAAGCTTCTATCTTTTTGTCTATATCTCTCTGGTAATTTTCCGCGATTTCTAGTAACCCGTCTACTTTTTCCTTGGTGAACTTAGAATCTCCTATATCTTCCAGTGCCCTATCTAATGATTCCTCGCCTGACCGGCCATCTTTTGGTGGGATACCATGGTATCCCACCATACCCTCTGCGAAGAAGACACCCTTGCCTTTGGTCGTTCTAGCAATTATTACCGTAGGTTTTTGTTTTGTCTTCTCAGCCTCATCAAGACAGGTGAGAATCTCGGCCATATTGTGACCATCTACTTGCATGACATTCCATCCAAAAGCCCTCCATTTGTCGGCAAGGGGTTCCAATTCCATGACCTCTTCGGTAGATCCGTCAATCTGCAGATCATTTCTGTCCACAATCGCCACAAGATTATCTAACTTGTAGTGAGCGGCACACATTGCGCCTTCCCAAACCGAACCTTCATCAAGCTCCCCATCTCCGGTGATGCAGTAAACCCGGAAATTCTTTTTCTCCAGCTTGGCCCTCAGCGCACAGCCTATAGCTACACCTAGACCCTGGCCAAGGGACCCGGATGAAAGCTCAACTCCTGGTAATTTGAGTCTATTAGGATGACCTTCAAAACCAGAGCCCAATTTTCTGAGTTTTACAACCTCTTCTACTGGAAAATAACCTGCTTCACCCAAAGCTACATAAAGAGCTGGAGCCTTATGACCGGCAGACCAAAAGACTCTATCCCTATCTTCCCAATCGGGATTTTCTGGGTCGTGGCTTATCTTCTTAAGATAGAGGGCTGCAGCAATATCCATAATTGACAAAGTCCCTCCAGTGTGTCCTGAGCCAGCTGCAGTGATAGCAATCATGTTGTACGCTCTCATCTCTTTTGCTTTTTCTACCAGCTCCTCTGTTCCATAATTCGTTCTAACCTCTCCTGTTTTGGAATTCATAATTGGCATCCCATGCTCCTCCTATCGGTTCTTAAGGGCACTGAGTACGGACCTTCTCTCACCAACGCCATACTGGGTTTTCCTGTGGTCCTTCGTTCCATCTTCCGCACACCGTAAAATATGGCCGTCTGCAACATCTCATCTATCTTTACGTTCGTCTCCCCTACAAGCTCATAGCCACTTTTGCCGGGCAGTTCCTTCAAGTCCCCGGGAGGTATATTTGTGGTACAATAAATCAGCCCATCAAAACCTCCGATCTTGCTGAAGAATTGATCCCATTTTTGTACCTGCCACTGATCAGGCATGAAACACCATTCGCTACTCTCAATAACCCGGGTAAATCTCCCCGGGCCTATCTGTCCTAAAGCCTCCATACCTTTTATATACTCAGCCTTACCCACGGGCGCCTCGCTACTGTTATGCGCAACTAGAATGACTATTCCTCCTCGCTTAATGATAGGAATCACACCGTAGGCTGCCTTTGCGGCCTGATAATGGTTTGTGGCAACGCTCCCGCCTTGGGTTAAGACGATGTCGTATTCACGGTTTACGGGAATAGCAGATTGCATCTTTGCTTTTGCTGCCGCCTCATAATAAGCTGTATCCACATGGCCGCTAAAAATCCCTGTCACCTTTCCCTCACCATTCAAGGTCACATTCACACTGAAATCCACTCTTGCCCTATGAGCAACTTTCGAAGCAAAATCATGACATGGATTACCCTTCAGGATCAGGTTTGTGGCATTGGGGTTATCCATAAACTTAGCAGAGTGCAAGAAATGTGTGGTTTCCCAATTGACAAGCCCAGGACAAATCGCTTTCCTCCCACCTGAAAACCCTGCCATGAAGTGAGGCTCAACTAAGCCGGTAATGATATGAATATCTGCCTTCAAGAACTCCCGGTTTATTTTGACCTCAACTCCATCTGTGTTGCCAAGGCAAGACAGGTTAGACGAGCTAGAGTCATGATCCAGTATCGTATATCTTGTGTTTATGAACTCTCCAAAGGCTTCCTTTTTCCACTCCTGAGAGGTGGGCAGATGGGTTCCGGTGGCCACCACAATCTTTATGTTCTTGCTCGTTACTCCTATCCTCTCCAATCTTCTCAAAAGAGGAAGAAGTATTCCGTCTTCTCTTTCTCCATTGTAAGGAACGGGGCGTGTGTCGTCAGATACAGCTATAGCAACCGATGTCTCGGAAGGATTCTTATGAGAGGCAACAATATTCTCTATGGGTTGGCTTTCTACCGGCGTGGATAGAGCATTTTCTATTTCTTGTTTGGGGTTTGCCAGAGCCGCAGCCCCTCTCATCTGCAAAATATCACAATAGGAAGGTACCCTGACCGTCAAGAAATCCTTTTCATGTTCTAATCTCACATCTTTCCAACCCACGGTGTCCATCCCGAAACAGGAACTGTTCTTCTTGCCGAACATTTCCGCCTCAGTCAGCATCTTTATCCTATCAGAATCTTCGTTTCTCTACCTGATATTGATTGCTCTTTTTTTCTGCCAGAATTGCTCCTCAAAGTGAGTAGTTGTCCACCTTCTTTTCAAGAATAGGGTATGAGCTTAGCTGTACGAGGGGATATTCTCCACTCTCTGGGAAGATATGCTGGAGCGCATCTAGCGTAGCAGCTGACTAGACCTGGCGTACTTCCCTTACCTTCTTTTCCTGTATTTCATCTATCCTGCTGATGAAGTCATCGGTAAGAGTCTGGATCTCTTTCTGTGCCCGTCTTATTTCATCTTCAGAAATCTCGTTTTCCTTTTCCAACTGCTCCACTTTCTCTCTTGCTTCACGCCGGCAGTTCCTGACGACAACCTTCGCCTCCTCACCCCATTGTTTCACCATCCGAGCTATTTCTTCTCTTCGCTCCTCTGTTAAAGGTGGGATACTCAATCGCATTAGGTTTCCGTCATTGGTGGGATTTATACCTAATTCGGAAGTTAGGATAGCCCTCTCAATATTTACCAGGATGGACTTATCCCAGGGCTCTATGACCACAAGACGAGGTTCAGGGACGGAGATATTAGCAAGTTGTTTGATATCCATTTTCGACCCGTAACAGTCTACTTTTATATCTTGTACCAAATCCGCCCTGGCTCTATCCCCTCGTAATCTGGCGTATCTTTTGCTGAGATTCTCAATGCACTGATCCATCTTCTGACTGGCCTCTTCGCAGACTTCTTTCACCATCCGTTCCCCCCTTTGCTTTTTAGTCTCAGGAAAAGGAACTTCGGGAAATGGCAGGGTGCTCAGACGATACTGTGTCAAGGAGGAGGTTATGACCGTATGATTAGTCAGCGATCATAGTCCCTGCCCTCTCTCCCAAAACAATCCTCTTGATATTTCCGCTTTTGTGCAAATTGAAAACAATAATGGGTAAGTGGTTATCCATGCAGAGTGAAACAGCAGTAGCATCCATGACTCCCAACCTTCTTTCCAAGAATTCTCCATACTTTATCATGTCAAATTTCTCAGCATCCCTGTTCTTTAGAGGATCGGAACAATAGACTCCATCCACCTTGGTAGCCTTCAGAATCACCTGGGCTCCCATCTCCAGAGCTCTGAGGGCTGCTGCCGTGTCTGTGCTAAAATAAGGATTTCCTGTTCCACCGGCAAAGATGATGATCCTACCCTTCTCCAAATGACGCAAAAGTCTTCTCCGTATATAAGGCTCAGCAATTTCCTGCATCTCAATAGCCGTCTGGACTCTGGTGACTACTCCCATTCGCTCCAGCGTATCCTGGAGAGCCAAAGCATTGATGATGGTCGCCAGCATCCCCATATGGTCAGCAGTAGATCGGTCAACTCCTTGCTCCGAGGCTACCTTGCCCCTGAGAATATTACCCCCTCCCACCATTACTCCAATCTGGACCCCCAGCTCCCTGACTTCTCTAATTTCCCTCGCTACCACTTTTACCTGAGTGGAGGAAATTCCGTACCCACTTTTGCCAGCTAAGCTTTCCCCGCCTATCTTGAGAACCACCTTTTCCCATTTGATTTTTGACCTATTCATTCCGTACTCTCATGGTCCTCCCTTAGTTTGTACCTGACAAAACGGTCAATCTTCACGTTTTCCCCAATTCTGGCTATTAACTCCCGCAGACTATCAATGACCTTTTTCTTATCATCCTTGAAAAATGGCTGCTCCAGAAGACATACTCGAGCGTGAAATTTCCTCAGGCGGCCCTCCACAATCTTCTCCAGTATATGCTGAGGCTTGCCTTCTTTTTCCGCTTCATCCGTGAGAATACCTTTTTCCTCCTCTGTAACTGAGGTTGGAATTTCCTCAGGCGAAATCCACTGAGGATCAAAGGCCGCAATGTGCATGGCCATATCTTTGGCAAACGACTGCAACTCCGTATTTCTCGCTACGAAATCAGACTGGCAGTGAATCTCCACCAGCACCCCTACCTTTCCATCGTGGTGAACATAGGAGCCAATAATGCCCTGAGCGGTTTTCTCACCACTCTTCTTCTCCGCAATCTTTATCCCCCTTTTCCTCAAGATTTTTTTGGCTTCAGGGATATTACCCTTGGCCTCGACAAGAGCTTTCTTACAATCAAGAACCCCCGCCAAAGTCTCCTCACGCAACTTTCTTA
>SDBT01018956.1_pt1 | contig 10793 bp, 19 predicted proteins | sample 2277101 | NCBI WGS metagenome assembly SDBT01 (sample SAMN10404973, study PRJNA504765) | marine sediment metagenome | isolation source: marine sediment core GS10_PC15, 103 cmbsf | place: Arctic Ocean: Southern Knipovich Ridge | collected 2010 | reverse complement strand
TCCCCAATGTGGATACCATTTTATCAACTTCTTTATATAATGAGACTAATTCCTTACCGTTATTATTTATCTTATAGGACCACTCACCCCAGCCGTCTAATGATATTTCTGATGGATGATCTGTGTCTGCTACGGTACCACATAATTCTCTCAACTCCAAAGGTCTTTCTAAACGAATTAGATTCCCTCCGACATCAAGTATGCCTGCCGCTTCATTTTCAAACCTTACATCCGCTACAACAACTTTATCCGCACTCGATAGACTGTTAACTACTACATCGATGTGATAGTTAACTATATAGGACCTCATAACCTCCGTGCCGACAAATTGTAATATATCTCTAGGAGTATATAACTTCTTACCCAATAAACTTCTATAATCAATATCATCTATGGCTACACTATGAGTCCGTTGCATCCACCCAACTACACCTTTTATTAGTTTATAATCTACCTCAATAGGTGATGTAAAAGTATGACTTTTACCTTCTTGTGTAGTAAACATAGTTAAATCTCTACTAAATATAATTGAACAGGCTTCCTTAAGATTATAAGCAAACCCTGTCTTTTTATCCCAACCGTATTGATAAATCAAATAATCGGCTGCGGAGTCTTTCCCTGAAAGTGCTTTACCGGAAAAACCTAAAATCATTTTTTAATCCTATCCAAATGGTTTAACATTAACTTAAAATTATCTACTGAGTTAGACAATCTAGGATCGATATCCTTTGCAACAATTAGAGAAAGTGAATCTTCTGCGTCAGGAACCGATCTATCTATTGGAGTAATCCTAATTATACTTTCAATACAAGTAAGATCTCCATTAATTCTCTTTGGACAAATCTTGTAATTGTCCTTGCTACAAAAGCAAATTTCGCTTCCAGAAAATAGCGCTATAAGGTTTACTACTTTAGACTTCAACTTAAATGTCTCCTATGACAAGGATAATATACGTTGCGTGATTTGTAAACGACTATAATAAAAAGTTTTTTGTATTAAAAATATTAGTAGGTTTTTAACCACTTTCAACGGTTGCACTCTATGGGTATAGACTTAGTCTACAGTCTATACCTCGCGCGCACTTGCGCGGGTATTAAGATTATCTTTAATACGGTTTTATCGAACTTTCTTAAGAAGAAAGTTCTCTATCAATTCTTTTATATATTTAAGATACTCTTCTCTTATCTTAAATACACGCATGTGTGTCTATAGTCTATGCCTTAGTCTATAGCCTATAGTCTATACCCTGTATGACTTTGCTCAAACCCCCCACACTTCTTGTGAGAGTACTAACTTCCAGCCCCTAAAATATACTCTATATCCCCCGGAGACATGCCGTTACGCGACTTATCCCCTTGTAAGGGGGGATGGCATTAATAGATGATTAAGTCTTCTCTACGGACGTTACACGGCACTTGTGCTGCCCCGACAAGCGGGGCAGCGAGTAATCCTAGTGGAATTTGCCACTAACATCACTAACGGGTCCACTAGTTCTGACCTTGGTAGAGAATTTCCCTACGCCAGGACCCTCACCACCGGGGTTACCGTGTGCGAGCGCGGTCTTCTTCCCAGCTGAGGTCACTGCAGTAATTTCTCCAAACTGCATTACGTGAAATGAAGCTGCCATAATATTCCTCCTATTTAGGTGATCACCCTAATATAAGGGTAGTTCCCTTGTATTTAAATATCTAAATCGTTTATAGTTGTGTTCAGACACACTTCTTTAATTTTTGATATTAAAGAAGATCTCAAAGTTTCGTATCGGTCTATAGAACGTATGATAAGTTTGTAATCTAAATCAATTTTTAATTTAGTTACAATTTCTTCTTTCTGGGCTCTCACTACAAGATTTGATAATACTTCTATTTTTTTATCTATACCCTTTACATATGAGTAAATATCGGATATAGTTTCTGTTTCAGAAACTCGAGTGCTTTGATAAGAACTATCTAATGTTCGCTCAATCATAAAAAGGGTATCTATAGTTTCTTCTATCTGATTTAAAACTTCTGATAAATCTTTATTGTCGGAAAAGTGAAATTCTAATTCATTATCTAAATCTTTTAATAACGAAGTATATGCTTTTTTTACGCCTTCTAATTCTACTAAATTCATTTTAATTCTAAATAATATTAGTAAACGGCGGGAGCAACATTATGTGCCTGAGGACCTCTATCCGTTTGGATCAAGTCATACTCTACTTCCTGTCCCTTATTTAAGGTCTTATACCCCTCCATGGTGATGTGGCTGTAGTGGATAAAGATATCTTCTTCGTTTGGACCTACTACAAAACCATAACCCTTCTTTGGGTTGAACCATTTTACAGCACCCTTAACTCTCATTTCATTCATGTTGAACTCCAATTTAATAATAAAACAATTAATAATTAAGAAAATGTGCCGTATTAAAATAGTTGTTTACGCCACATTTAATTATAAACTCAAATAATACTATGTTAATTAAGATCTACCTGGTTTTCCCTGTAGAACTTTTTAATGGACTTTAAACCTAGTCCATACAAGCTACCGTGCTGAGGAATGTAACCTCCCAGTGTCCTAAAACCTATCATAGATGTGACCACCCCAACAATTTTACCGTTATCATCCCAAATCGCTCCGCCGGAATTACCGAAGTAACCTACGGCAGAGTAACGGGCTATGCCTTTGGTATTCTTCCATGTGGACTGGTTACCAAGATTGAGTGACATGATATAACCGGGAGCGTAGGACAAATGCTTACCCGTTACTGAACGAAGCTTTGGATATCCTAGTAAATGTATTTTCTGGCCGATGTAAGTACTGTCAGCAAATTTACTTGATACCTTTAGATTGTATGGCACCATAAGTACTGCAATGTCGTGCTTTACGTCTTTTTTATATATGGCTACTTTATCATATGTAGCGATAATCTTGTTATTGAGGTCTTTCTTTTCAATACTATATTTATTACAGGTTTTCTTTAAATCGCTATTTTCTTTTACACTGTCGGATACAACGTGCGCAGCTGTTTGGATTAAAGAGTATTTTTTAGTTGATTTAAGAATAGCGCCAGTTCCCCATCCGCTAGGCTTGTAGGGTTGAGTAATTTTACCGGTTTTTTTATTTACCGTCTGACAATGGATAACAATACGAACCGTTCGTTTAGAAATATACTCAAGTAATTCTTTATGTCTTTTTTCACCTGGAGATGCTTTTATGCCAAAATCAATATCCCCCATCCTATTTGATGGCTGTTCAATAACACAGCTAATCCCCCCGGACCCCATAAAAATAAACAAAGCCAAAAATGATACAAGGTGGTGTCTTTTGTTTTTCATTCTGCTGTTGTCTCCATAGGTGGAGGACTACTTTAAATTATATTTCCTTCTAAAGTGCCCCTCGTTAATATTATAGGGACATTATCAGTAACAATTATGGTGTCCTCAATATGTGCAGATAAAGATTTAGAAGGAGAAAACATAGTCCAACCATCGTTTCCCTTCTTTATGTCTTTTGGACCATCTATAACAATAGGCTCTATTGCTAAACACATTCCAAATATTAAATTGTCACCACTACCAGACACACCGTAGTTTGGTATAAACGGGTCATCGTGAGGCACAAGGCCTATACCGTGACCGCCAAGCTCTAGAGGTGTTTTATAATTGTTAAATTCAATTATCCTCTGGATAGCGTATGATATATCTCCTATAGTATTACCTTCAATCGCTTTATGTATTCCATCATCAAGTGCTTTTTGTGTTACATTGATTATATCTAATATTTTATCCGATGCTTCTTTACCAACAACAAAAGTTCGTGCAGCGTCTGTATGGTTACTTTGATACGCCACGCCTATGTCTATTGTAATTAAGTCGCCTTCTTTTAATGGCTCTTGTGTTGGAATACCGTGAACAACCTGATGGTTAATGGATATACAGGCCGAACAAGGAAATCCGCAGAACCCTTTAAATGCGGGCTTTGCGGCACAACTTAAAATAAACTCTTCTATTTTTTGATCTATATGTAGCGGAACTGCACCCGGAACGGCAAGACGCTTCGATAGACTGAGAGCAGAGGCTAATATTTTTCCACTCTGTGTAAGATTTTTTATGGTTAGTTTCGGAGGGATTTCACACATTCACTATTTATACATTTTATAATATGATTATCTTTATTGGGAATGTAAACTATTTATTCCATTTTATTTTAATTTTATTTTTCATTAAAGTAGCATACCTTTCCGTAACTTGCGATTCCAGGTCCTCAAACTCGTCCATAATTGTCTTATACTCGGGCATCTGCATAAGCTCCCACAGGGCGGTTAAAGCTTGGGATGGTGATAGCATTCCTAAATTATCGTAGTTATAAATAGACAGAAGCTCAAATACCTTAATTCTCTTCTGGTCGTCTGTTAATGCCCTAATCGCTCTAGGTCCAAGCTCCCTTATTTTTTGCTTGTGCTTTTCTTTACCATCTACATATTCCTGATAAGTAGCATCGGGATTAGGTCGATCGGTCATTTTTAACTGATCAACTTCTTGACTAATTTGATTATAGGTATCTTTTTCATACTGGTCCATTTCAGACTGCGTACCAATTATATTACCATTTCTATCCCTATTAGGATTTTTTGGTTTATCATTACATCCATTACAGCCCATCTTTAAACCTCCGGTAAAAAATTCTCTATCTTGTTAATATCTATTATTAATTTATGTATTAGTTTAGCACAGTTCTCTATATCTTTTTTTGACACTGTCCCAGTTAAGTCATCTTGTGTATACATAGGAACCCTAATGTCGCAGCATGCTAGTCCCCCAGCAGCTTTAACGAGCTTACTACAGTTAAGTCCAGAACCTTTATTGTACACGATAGATTGTGTGGGTATCTTATATTTAATTCTTATTTCTTCTATTAAATCAAACAATTTCCTATTTATCACTGGACTATTGATTATTACAGGTCCTTTTCCCAACAGTGGTTTTTTATCTACCTTTATTACGTCTATATTTATAGCTATAGTTGGATTTATCTTTTCAGCACACACGATTGATCCAAGGCCCTCTTCTCTGTCTAGGGAAGTTGCTACAAAGTAAAGGTCATCAAATATCCTGGATTTTAATGCCATCTCCATAAGAATGCACATACTTAAGAGGCCTGCTTTATTATCTAATCCAACTGCCCTATACTTACCTCTTATAGATTTATCTAAATTATTAAAGACACCTTCTTCATCTAGTGTAAGGTCACAAGAGTCTTGACGGGCGGTAATAAGTATCCTTCGTTTGTATCCCTCATCTAAATAGCACCTCTGTCCGACTAGCCTAGCCACAACTGAGCCCAGCATATCTACACCAGTAGTAAAGCGGCTACTATCGGCATGGCGTTTAAACACCTTTGCTACTTCCTCGCTTCTTCCACTCATGCTTTTAGCTTTTACAAGATCTTCTAAAAGTTCTTCGTAATACTTTTTCATTTTAACATTAAAACTCGACCTGATGGGTTAAATAAGATAAAGTCTTTGGGTAGGGCATCATTAAGTTTGACCGTGCACCCAAACAGCATATATGTTTTCCCATCCTTTTGTATGGGGCTGGTTTCTTTCGGCCCAATAGTTGTGTCCCGAATAAGTTTAAATATGTCCTTTATAGTAGTACCATTAATTTCTACTGAACATTCACCATATACATTTCTACATTCAGTAGATCTAATTATAAAATCAGAGAATATCTTATTTATTTCTTTTGTCATTTTCTTCTTTCAATGCAAAATTAGAAAAACACTGGGCACATTCAAAAGTGGGGTTCAGCATATTACGTGTCTCGGCATAGTCTACACCATCAGTACAGTAAAGGCCGCCTAACATCTTCTCCCCATCCCCTAGGTCATCGTATATAAACTTTAACCAGCATCCACCATTTTGACGAAGGTACAGCTCATTAGGGGTCACCCCCATCTTACTATACCTTTCATCATATACTACTTTATTTTTGTTATCCATGGAATGTCTTACTGGCCCCATATATCGCGGCTACCAAATACGCTTCGGGTTTAACAATGGGTAGGTTGTCTGTAAAAAAACATAATGCTTTATAATTCTTACTTAAATTTGTATTTGGGTACTGTATCCCGGCCGTGGACCTTTCGACTGAGGACCTGAACCATGAGCCCATTATGTAATAAGTAGCTTCAGTTGATATATCTAAACCTTTATATATAGACATTATCGTAGACCAAGTTTTTTGATCCTGTATTGCTCTACACAGATTTGCTATTTTACTATCTTCAACGTTCTCGTCTTCTATGGCTTCAATAATACTTTTCTCGTCGCCCAAACCGATATTGATAACTGTTTGAAGTAACTTTAGGGCATTACGAGGCCTACGCTCAGAACGATCTATGACGACGTCTTTAACGACGCTAGAGATGATACCACCTTCAAGCGCCATTACGTGGTCTACAATATCTCTGATATTTCTAACACTAAGTTTATTAAACTTATAGGACTCACACCTATTTTTTAATGGTCCCCTAATTTTAGTTGCCTCAGTACTTGTAAGAATAATGTAAGCACCCTCAGGCATATTGTCCATATCCTGTAAGAGGGCATCTTGAGCGGCCTTGGTCATCCCATGTGCTTCATTTAACACATAAATCTTGACCCTACCAAACATAGGACTTAATTTAAGGTCTTCGATAATGGACCTAACTTCGTTAATGCCCTTTGCTTCTGCGGCATTGATTTCTTTGTAATCTATTAAACGGCCTTTAGCAATGTTAATACAGTTAGAACATTCACAACAAGGATTGCCGTCTCTTTTGAGTTTTTTACAGTTGAGGGCCAGTGCCATGATATAGGCCAGGGTGCTTTTACCACAACCGCTTTCTCCATAAAATAGATAACACTTTGAAGAGTTCTTTGAAGCGACAGCTGCACGAATACTCTTCACAGTTGAATACTGTCCTACAACCTCATCGAATGTGTGAGGCTTGAACCTTGAACATAAATCACCATCACCACGACTTGTTAAGTTAATCATTTTTGGTCCCTTTCAAAAACATTGAGACATCTAATTTATTGTCTTTTATTAAATTGTTTTCTTCAGCCCAAGATAGTAGGCTTTCAATAACAATTGACATGGTATCCGTGCTTATACTTGAGAATGTAAATACACCGTCTTCAAAATTGGCAGCTACATAATTACCCTGTATCTTTTGCATTAAACTATTGGGCAGCTTGTTCTTCATATTCTTTTAACCTTTCGATTGCTTCATCTAATGTGTTTGATACTGTATTGAAGCTGCCGAGACACCATGAAGGTATTTCCCTTAAAGAAAGCCCATCTAACCATACATGTACTGGTTTATTGAAGAGGGTCGCTACACTAATCTCTGCCTTTGTCCCAGCACCCTTTAAAGTAGACGCATCGAATTTAACTAATACTATATCTGCGTCATCTTTTACCGTTCCAAGATCAAGTTTAATCAACTTACGCATTATATCTCGAAACTGTGTAAATTGTACTAATTTATCCCCCGTCTTAACAAACTCTTGTATTTTTTTATTACTAAATATTTGAGTCTCTTCTTCATAGGGGTTCCATGAATTATACCCTACAGCCTTCAATTTAGTTTCAGCTTCTTCTCTCCAAGATTTACCATCCTGTACATATTCCATACCACCGGCCAGATAAACAAGTTTAACCATAAAATTCTCCTCTACATATCAGAAGGTTCTTGTCCACCTGTGTAATCATATGGGGTACTGAATTCAAATAATTCACTAATATCATCATTAAAGTGTATACCTAAGTAACACATCATTCCAGCGGGGATAGCATAGAATAATTTCTTTTTGCCATCTTCAAATCCTAATGGGGACTCACCTAAATACTCAAATGAGGACCAGATACCTAATCTAGGGACTTGACAATTTAGTTCTTCTGTTAAATATCCCTTTCTTTTTTCTGATGGGTTGGGAAGGTCGTCCATGGCTTTGAGGATTTGATCTTCGGTGTAAAGGGGGGAGTGTTTATAACTATCCTCTTTAGTACTGTTTCCCATTTTTGACAGGAATTCATTCATAATGCCCAAAAACTTCTTTAAAGCCATTTACTTTCTCCAATCTTTTCTATTGCAGATTTTATAACTTCTCTTGGTGTGTGTCCGTATGAAGAGTATAAAACTTTACCCCCTTTAATAAACACATACCTTGGTAGCAGTCCTACTCCATACTTAGTAATAAGGTTAAAAAACTCAGTATTGTCAACCGGTATTTTTAATATCTGTATATTCTTTTTGCTACACTCTTCTACTAACATGGGTTCAACAGCCTTACATTGTTGGCTTTTGTTTAAAACAAAAAAAAGGCACACGGTTCCCTTACAGGTACCGGTAGCCTTGTTAAATTGATCCATTGTTTGTACTGTATGCATTTTAACGCCAGCGTTTATTTTTAACGCCAGCGTTTATTTTTAACGCCGCGATTGAATAGGTTAATTTCTTGTTTTATGCGTTCAACCAGTTGTTCGTTTTCTTGGTCCCTACTTAAACCTTCTCCGGGTTTATACAGTGCAGTTCGTCTACGGATAACCCCAGACTTTATACGGACTTCATATTTAACCACATAGGTTTCTAAATGGTCATCATAATTAACAATGGTTACTGATACAACCGAAGCTTTATCATTTTTTAACATATTAAACTCTTAAAATCCTCTTCTATATCTTATGCCTTGTTTAACAGCAATACGTCTAAAATTACGTCTAAATAATTCTGTAAATATTGCACCACATTCTGGACAAATATAACCTTCACTTACCTTGTATTTATTTTCTACTTCTTTTTCTCGTCTGAGAACCCCTTTAATGCAATAAGGGCAGTCACCTTTTTCAGCACCATATGGTATATATAGTAATTCCTCATAATTATAACTATTAAAGAGATTACGCAACATAGCACACCTCCGGTTATTTAATAGAGTATAAATCAATGGTTATATTTTAACCTATATATCGTGAGGACCGTACTTAATTAAACTTCTTTTTTCCAAAATTTTAACAACTGTTTTTGCTATAGTCGTATATTTATTTTGTTGGCTTATTTCTATCTGGTCCCAAGATAAAAGTTTGGACATACCTTCAGACGTATTCTTGTGTATAAGGATTGCAATGTCTTCTATACTTACGGACATTTCTTTTCGTTTACTGATAATTGTATCTTTTAATGGTACACTGCTATTAATAACCACCTGAGCCGAGTGGGCTTCTACATCTACCTTGATAACCACCAACTCGTAGTTCTTACCGTCAGTAAGAGTTTCTCCAAGTTTAGGTAACTCACAGCTCTTATCGAATTTTAAAGTCATCATAGGCGGAGATAACTCTATATCTTCAATACCGGGAAAAAGAGTATTCATTTTAAAAACTCCTCAGCATTTAACTTTGTTAGCGCATAAAAATTTTCAGGATGCTCAAAGGTATTAACATAATACCATAATTCAACAAACTCCCCATTTATATCAGGACCGTGCTTCATTACAGACCATATGTAATTCTTACCTGCTAATACGTTATAGTTTCCAAGATACATTAAATGATCTAAAGGGGAACTGTCTTCCATAATGCCTCCTTTAGATGCCCATCCATATCCGAATACTTTAATAAAAGTTAAGATCTTCTCTCTCCAATAACTCCCACGAAGATCAAATACACGACTAAAATCAATCCAATCAACCTCTAACATATAATACTCAAACAGGTCTGGTGATGGTTGTGGTTGTTCAATATCTACCATATAAGGGTAAGGGTAGTTCTTTACAAAACCCTCATCACGAGACCATATTTCTGGAAGTTCTAAATACCATTTTCCAAAGGTGTAATTAGATTTTTGTACACTTCCATATAGTTTCATTATATTAATCTTCCTTTATATTTCTATAAACATATTTATACTTTGAAAATACAGGTTTTATCTTAACCATGGCTTTTTTTGTTTTGCGCTTTCTTCTATATTGCTCCAAACTAACTACACACAGTACCATCAATATAGCCACGCAGAAAATAACCAGGGCGTGTAAAAATAACCATAACATTATTATTATTTAACTCCGTATACCTTATTAATCCATCCAACATTAAGGGCACGTCTACAAGACTTAGTAGCCTTATGACCAACTTCCATACTTTTTATGAAGCAGTAAGTCCTTAACCAGTATCTGTTTATGTAGAGGCATCTCTTGAGTCTTTGTCTATACTTTTTAGGGGAGTAGTTCTTTCCCTTATATCTAACCCAACAACTTTTACGTGAAAGAAATCTTGGGCCTTGATTGTATATGTTGAATATACAACGATACTGTTTAAACTTCCATTTAGTATAATTTTTCTTTTTTAATCTTTTATATCTTCGACCGCACCATTTACTTCTAATTGTATTCAGTTCTTTCATGGTATGGATGAGACTTAATTTAGTAGACCGGGTCAACTGCTTACACAGTTTCCATCTTTCTTTGTAAGTCCTTCTAAACAGCGGTGTATGGTTCTGACCAATGCCGCAGTCCCACATACCGAGCTTACCGGTGATAATCCACCATCTCATATCAGACTCATTCATAGCAAGCCCTAACAGCTCTTGTGGGGCCATCCAATTGTTGCCAGGTAGGGCCACCACTTCCCGTGCCCCTTTAATAACCCTCTTGGCATATCTGGGGGTCATATAATGGTAATTACCCCGCATATCCATAATGGCTTTATACATTTTACTGTTCTCTTGAACAAGATTTACTTTATTTGATTTTGGGGAACTGTTGCACTG
>SDBT01018954.1_pt1 | contig 10794 bp, 22 predicted proteins | sample 2277101 | NCBI WGS metagenome assembly SDBT01 (sample SAMN10404973, study PRJNA504765) | marine sediment metagenome | isolation source: marine sediment core GS10_PC15, 103 cmbsf | place: Arctic Ocean: Southern Knipovich Ridge | collected 2010 | reverse complement strand
TAATGAGATGGGATATTCCAATGAAAGGATATACGGATCGATATGCCCCAATCTAAATTGGCTAAATGAATGTTCCAATATTAAATGGGTAGACTGATATGAAAACAGGTCAAATGGTATTTCTTTTTGTATTGGTGCTAGTTGTACTGGTCGGAGCATATTTGATAACCCAGGCTGCTAAACCGGAAACGGTAACCCCAGCTGCTGCTACTCCAAAAGAGCCAACAGCTAATATCTGGACCGTGATTGGAGGACTTATTGATGTATTTTCTAAAGATGAAACACCTGAAAATGGCAATGATTTAATGGGGCCTCCTACACTGGAAGACTGGCAGGCTCAACAATAATTTTTTATTAACCACAATTAAAATCAAAAACAGATGAAACTTAATATCAACGTTGGATGGTTTATCACTATCATAATTCTGGGAATTGTAGCAGGATGGTTTGCTGCTTATTTTACTGCAAGAATGCAGAAGAAAAATAAGACAGGAATGTATGCTGTTAATGGAGGAGAAGCTGCCGCAGTTCCTGTAGTTGAAGCTCCTGCTGTTGCTGCATAAGGACTAGAAAAGTAAATGGCTGCTCCTATTGCAATGGCTGCTTTAGCATCGGCTGGTAAAACAGCTGGTGTTATACTAAGAAGTCCTTGGTTTTGGATAGCTATAGTAATACTTATTTTATTCCTTATTGGCAGGAAATACTGGCATCGGATTGCCCCGTTTTTTCAGTCTTCAGATATTGAATTGGAGCCTGGGGAACCGGTAAAACCTCCTCCAGCTAAAGAAGCGGAAATAAAGGGATTGGCATCCCAATTATACAGTGATATTTATGATACTCCTATAACTGGACATACAACCTCCCTTTATATTGATGCAAATAATTTAACGGATACTCAATTAAAAGTACTATCGAAATATTATCGAAAACAATTAACTCAAGGAACCTATCTATATACAGACGTTGATGATGAAGTTTTTGCCTTTTGGACCAGCGTTGATAGTGTTTTAATGGCCCATTTAGCAAAGGTAGGGGAAAAAGGAGCTTAACAAAATAGTAAGTGATGACAGGCAAAAACGTAATATTTCTACTTCTGGGCCTTGCACTTGTATTTATAGTAATTCGATTTGTACTATCCCTATTTCAAGATCCTACGGATCTCCCGGGCCCCCAAGCTGCTATAGTATTTCCTATTTGTCAAGGTTCATCCGAATCAGCAGCGGTTTTGAAAATTCAGAAACATCTGAATAAAAACAAAAAGAGTTTCATTACACCTTATTTAAAGGAGGATGGAAAATTTGGCTCTAAAACAGAATGGGAGTTGAATGATCAAACTCAGGCAATTTGCGTGACAAAAGTCATGTATCCTGGAATGAATAATATTTCCTCCTATGCATAAAACTTGGGAGATAAAAAGAAAAATTTGAGATTATGAAAATGTTATCAGGAGTATTGTTTTTAGCGATTGTAGGGGCCATCTTAATAGGAGTCTGGATTGAGTATTACGGACGCACTTGTCCGGCGTGTAAACGTAGGAAAGCGGCTATGTTAGCTGCGCTGGGTGTTAATGGTGCTCCTGCCGCTGTTCCTAATGGAAATGGTGCAGTAATTCCAATTGGTGCGGGACCACATGGGCTCCCACCGGGGATAATCCCCCCACCCGCTCAACCAATTCCACAAACACCATATATATGGGCTCAAGACCCGGACACGGGACAATTAATCGCAACAGTGGTTGAAGTTCCAGCTTCAGCACCTTTAGTCGCAACACCCTTATAAACTATGGGACTTTTTATCTGATATAAGAAAAAGGAATTCGAGAACAAATAAAATGAAAAATGAGAGCTGATGAAAGATGGGATACTCGGTTTACTGGTGATCCTATTTATAGTAGGGGTATTTGTTTTCAGAAAACGATTGAGGAGGTTTTTTAATTTACTTATGAGCAAGTATAAATATTTTACACTTAGCCAGTTTGATAGCCCAGACCAACCCGGATCTGGGGAAAAACATATGAGCCGCGAGTTCATACGCAGGTTAGATGCTGCCCGAGGTCTTACTAAAAGTCAAGAATTCCCCGAGGGGGTAGCCTTTAAGATTATTAGTGGTTACCGAAGCCCATCCCATAATACTTCAGTTGGAGGTTCTGCTGATTCCGCGCATTTAAGCGGCTTGGCGGCTGATATTGATTATACCACCGAAGAGGAGAAAATAGCTATCCTCAAGGCTCTCAGAAAGATGGATTTTAAAAGATTTGGAATAAGAACTGGAGCCTCAGGCTCTTCCATCCATGTTGATATGGATGAAAGCAAGAACCAATATGTTGTTTGGGGATATAAAGGTGTAGATCCTACTCCAAATCCATTTACGTTAGCATGAGATTATTGGGTTACATAGCGTTATTGGGAGGTTTATTCTATGCCTTTGTTCTTTACGCAAAGTCTAAGATCGAATTAAGTGTTTCGTTAGCCAAACTGGACATTACTAAGTTGATCTCCATTATGACTACTGGAGGTAAAGCTGTTTTGAAAACAGGTCTGGATATAAAGGTTAAAAATGATAATGCTTTTACCATCAGAGCTTCTCGATTAAACGTAGAAATTTTTTATCAGGGAACCCTTATTGCTCAAAGTGCAATGGTAGGACCTCAAAAAATTGTGATTTTACCAAAATATGAAGATCATTTTATTCATACCCTGGATGTGATATTATCTCAAAAGTTTTTTGATGTAATAAAGACACTTAAAGGTGGTGAGCCTTTAGTACTTCAATATGTGATACGGCTCAGGCTTTTTGGAATTCCCATTACATACAAGGATAATTTTACATACACAAAATAAAATATTATGCCAGCTCAATCAATCTCTTCTTTAGAAGCTCAGATAGCAAGTTTAACTGCTGATATTACAGCTTATAATGGTCAACTCGTTACCAAACAAGCGGCAATAGTTACTCAACAAGCCAAACTCCCAGGCTTAAAGGCCACGTATGAAATGGCTAATCAGCGGTTTATTTATACCATGATCAAGGCGAACTTATCTGCGAATCAGGACCTATGTTATGACAATCCATACTTATTCCCTTCTTCTGGTGGATGTTATGATCAGGCACATTGGACCACTCAAAAACAGTATTTCCAAGGTCTAACAAACCAATCCAGAACAGCTTATAAAGCTAAACAGGATCTTGTCACTTCTCTTAGCTCTCAATTAAACAATGTTAAGGGGCTTCGGGATGATAAAGTAGTTGAAAGGAATACCGCTATTGCAGCTAAAACTGCACTTCTAAAGGCTGAATCTGATGCTACTCTCGCTGCTGCTACAGCTGTAGCAATTAAGGATCCTGAAATTGTCAAGGCAACTTTAGAAGGGGAAAAGGCTATCAAAGATGCGGCTTTGGCTTCCAATAGAAAACTGTTTATTACAGCTATAGCGATACTGGCTTTTGTAGTAGTTGCAATTGTGGGAATTAGAAGGCTCGCTTAGAATAAAATGAAAAATAAAAATGTTCTCATAGTGGCTATTATAGCCTTTGCTCTTCTTGCTTTGGCAGGAACTTATTGGTATCAGAAGAATAAAAGAGAACGTGAAGAGAAAATTTTAAAGCAAAAACAAATAGAGGCTGTGGGTGCAATAGTGGCTGGTCCTAGTTTGGGAGCTGGATTAGGCGGGATATTAACCGGAATTGGAAGTATAGCTGGAGCAATTGTAGCCGGCGTGACGGCCTCTCAAGATTAATTAGAATTATGGGTTTTTGGGGAGATTTAGGTGATGCAATTACAGGGCAAACGCAGCAAGAAATAGCTGCTTCCCAGCTTCAGGCCCAGCTTGATATTATAGCCCTTCAATCAGAACAGGAAAAAGCCGAACTGGAAGCAAAATATAGTCCTGAAGCTCTTAAAGCCAGGACCCGGCAAATCACCATAGTTGTATCGGTTATAGGAGGGCTTCTGGTTCTGTTTATAGTGGGAAGAATATTAAAATGGTTTTAACATTGAACCTCAGACGTAAGACATATTTTAACAATTAATACTCAAGAAAATGACAGTAGTACAAACAACAATTAAGAATTTAACATCAGCGGCTCAAGTAAATGACAAATTAGCGGCGGGAGATCAAGTGGTATTATGGAGATTAGCCTCTACTGGAGAACTATTTGTGCGTCTTGATACCGGCGTAGATGAAGCTATAACCTTCCCTGGGGCTCTAACATTGGTTGGAGGCTTAACCCCTCCAGTGGCTTATCCTGCTGCTGTGGTCGGTCAAAGTTGGTTCTTTACTGCTGCGGGGCAAATTGGAGATCCAGGAGGAGTGACTGTGGAAGAGGGAGAGCTTTTGATATGTATTACCGATTCTGCTGGAGGTGATCAAGCGGCTGCTGGATCTCAGTTTATAGTTCAACAGGTAAATCTTCTCCAAGCCACTGAAACCCAGGAGGGCTTTTCAAGATTCTCGACCTTTGCTGAGCTGATTGCCGGAGCTTCTACTATATTAGGAGTAAATCCTAAAAACCTAGTTGATTGGCTTACGGTAGTCGGTTCGACGGTTCCTATAAAAGCGATAGCGTTTACGCCTGAAGACGAAACAAAGCAAGCCTTTCTAAGTGCTATTGATCGTACTGTCGCTGGCGCAACTGGACAGGACTCAGGAGCGCAAGGTGCCAAAGGTGGCGCCGATCCCGCTGCTGGTGGAGCTGGTGGTGCTGGAGGTGCTGCTGGTGGTGATGGAGGTGCTACTACTGATGCTGCAAGTTTAGGTGGTGCTGGTGGTGCTGGGGATGTTCGTGGTGGTGCTGGAGGTGCTGGTGGTGGTGCTGGAAGTACTGGTGGAAAAGGTGGTGATGTGCTACTTGTTCCCGGTGTTGGTGGTGCTGGTGCTAATCCTGGTCAGAATGGATTTGTAAATTCAACGGCTGGGCTTGAAAAGCATAAGACAGATGGAACTTTAATAGCATTAGCTGGAGGCGGTCAAGCAGGGGCAACATTACTGAATGCTACATATAATGATGTAGTAACAGTAGCAGCTCCTAATGATTCAGTTGTTACAGTTCCAGCAGAAGTTGGAATAACGTATGAATCTATTGTTAATTCAGATGCTGCTAATACAATGCAAGTATTTCCTGATGGTACTGACCAAATTGATGGGGGAGGCGCCGGAGTTTCGACTCCGATAGCACCTGGAGGATTTATAAAAATACATTGCTTTCAAGCAGGTTTCTGGAAGACAGTATAACTAATTATTAATAGATAAAAACAATATCATGGCAGTAAAAGTAATAAACGGTAGGCAAACAATTAATGCGGGGTCAATGCTTCAATTTGCCGATGGAGCCCTTGAAGAATCTGAAGGTGCTGGTAATATGCAAGTTCTTTGGGATCAAGCATTTTATCAAATAACTACAGATGCTGGAGTTTTTGGTAATCCTTCAGCTTTCTTTATGGACCAAGATATTGTATTCTTCCAGGCTCCTGATGGTCAAGGAGGTATTAATCAATTTCTTTTAGATGACAATATAAGATACGATTTAGGTACAGGAGGTATTCTTAATAGGTTTTTTGTAGAACTTGCTGCCGGAGGTACGATTTTTGAATTATACAGGGATACTGTAAACAATCAAAACGTACTTAAAATGGTTATACCTGTATTTGCAGATAATGCAGCAGCAATAGCAGGAGGTTTAGTAACAGGAGGAGTTTACAAAACCGCAGGAGGTTCTCTATTAATAGTGGTATAAAATCAAAATCATGACCAAAGAAAAAGAAATTACAACAAACAAAGAACTGCATCCTAGCAAGCGTGCGAAGGATGTTCAAAAGCGACGAGCTGCATTAGTCAAAAAACCCAAAAAATAAAATCTTGGAATTAGCGGCAGAATCCTCCGACACTAAAGTTATGGAGGACAAGAAAGATCAGGTTATATCCTTTGATGAGGAAGACATAACCAACATTGAAAACCTTTTTACAAATACAAGATTTGCTCAAGTAAAGGATAAGGCCCTATTAAGAGAATCGCTAGACGATGAAGTAGCCCTACTTAGCAAAATGTTGGCTATTGAAAAACATAGGGACGATTTGCTTAAGGAAAAAGTAAGGCTTGAAAAAGAGATAAAGAAGCTAAAGAGTAGTGGCGGTAAAACTAATAAATAGCGCACAGCAACGAAAAGAGGTTCCTACTCCTGGCAGCAATCCTCCCCCCGGAACTCAATTTGAGTATTTAAAAAACGACGGTGAGCTATATAAGAAAAACAGTACTGGTCAAGAATTTCGGGTAGAAGGAAACGGAAGCAAAATATTCTTATCACAAACACAAATTTAAATGGATAATCCTATATATACAGGTGAATCAAATAATAACGGTTTAATATTCTTAAACGCTGACGGAACGAATTTAAAAGATTTTATCACTGGGGGAGTTAATGGTACAAAAGTATCAACTATGATATTAGTCAATGAGCAGGCAGCTGTAAATCAATTCATTGAATTATGGTGGAATGATGGTGTAAGTGATTTTCTTATTATGACTACAGTTATTCCACAAGGCGCTGGAACAGATGGAAGTCCTCCTGTAGCATTATTAGAAGGAGCTGAAGGAATTGAGGTTGATAATAATGGAAACTTTTTTTTCACACTAAGCGAAGGAGAAAAATTTAAGATCAAAATGCAAACCGCGATAGCTGGAGGAGAAGCAGTTTATGCTACAGTATTTGCTCAAGACTTTTAAATAGATATGCTGGGAGGATTTTTTAAAAATGGCGTATACCGGAAAATTATAATTAGGATTATAGGGGTCGAACAAACCGAGGTCCTAGATATTATTGGTAAGGGAGCTGGTGCATCTAAAACCACCACCACTTTAGTAGGAAACACTATTACTGAAGTATTCGGCATAGGGGATGAATTATTTTTAAATTGGGTTATTCCGACCAGTATTGATAGGGCTGAAGACCCTATAATTTCCTTATCCCTAGCCCCAACAGGATCAGAAGTTGGCAAGAAAGTATCATTTGATGTAACTATTTTATCCTCAAAGCCGGGGGTTGATATAAGTACCACAACAGGCACAGTTCAGTTTATTGATAAAGATATTAGCGATACTGTTGATGTAGCTTTTATTGCTGAAGAGGAGATATCTTCTCAAACATTTTTAGATAGCGGAATGAATACAGTTTCTCTTCATATTAAAATAAAAAGGGTTGCATCTTCAGCCGATCCTGCTGCTAATATAGCCCTATATAATGCTCAAATAACCTATAATATCAGATAAGATAATGAGCACAAACTGGTTAATGACAATATATTTTATCATTATGGTGGCCCTGGTATTCGGACTCATGTTTTATCAAATCCCTAGATACCATATGAAAGTGGCATAATTTCTTTTCTAATTCAATATCAAAACTAAAGGAGTTCAAAGGCAAAAAATATAAAAACAGATCAGGTTAATGAGGGCTTTTTAACCCAAATATATTTCCCTGGTTATTACGAAAACCTATAAGATAATTTATTGGTATCTTTCGTACTAAATTTATTGCCTGATGGGAGAGCTTAATCTTGTATCAGGCAATAATTAGCTATAACCAAACCCTTTAATACTCTTAGATTATGCGACTTATACAAAAGAAATTTGAATTCCAAAATAGTGAGCGAGTGAGCCCGAATGCAGTAGAAACTGCTGGCCTGAAACTCGTTGTAAATGGAATTAACACAGATCTTTCAATAGGAGAATTGTTCTCTAAATGTAATGCCTCAGCAGGCTATATTAAAGGCTGGAGCTTTTTATCACTCTTGCAAAATCCTACTGATAAAGAGAATTTCAATTCGCTGGATATAAAAGGCAATAAGTTTGAAATCAGTTTTATGGGTCCTAGTGGTAATTTTTATCAGATCTATGCTATTGAGGATCCAACTATTCAATATGATTCTCAAGATGTTGAACAAACCGAAATAGATCGTATGATAGCGTTACTGCTATCCACCCAGCCTGAATCAGAAACTGAAGTTGAAACTGAAACTGATACTGAAGAGCCTGAAGAGTCAGAAACTCCAAAACTCCCTTTGGCGGATGTTGTATCAGCTGATGAGCCTGAAGTAAAAGTGGAAGAAAATGGAGCTGCTCCAGAAGAAAAAGCTGCTGAAGCTGAGGTTGAAACCGATAAAGGGAGTTCAGCTATCGCATCTGAACCCGGTGAAGCCGAAGCTGAAGCGGCCTCCGAACAACATGAAAGGCCTGAAGAGAGTGAAGAATATACCAAAACCCGTTTTGCTTTAGAGCGTAAGGGATATGTGGAATATTCTAACGGAAATTTTAAGCTCTTTGGAAAACCTGAGGGTGAACCTTATTTGGTTGTTACCGAAGGTGACTCAGTAGAAGAGTTGGCAATTGAAGAAATGGAAACGGATGAGGATAATAAATATTTTGATTATTTCACCACCTACCAGGATAAATCTATAGTCTTTAGATTTATTATTGCCACTGAAGAACTGACAATCTTTGATCCGAAACCTGAAACTGTGTAAAAATGGCTGCTTACAGACTCAAAATATTACAGGTAGATCGTACCGAAAACTATTACAGGGTTCGTTTTGTGGATCCTGGTACTGTTTCTGAATGTAGAACCCCGGCCTGGGCCATAGGCGTGTCTGAAAGCGTTTCTAAGAACTCTAAAGTAGTTATGTGCGTGGTGAGAGGGAAATGGAAGGTGCAGAGCGTTCTTATTACCCGTAAATTCCATGATAATGCAGATGCCCGCAGGCTGGCAATGACTATTGCGCGGAAAATTGAAGGTACTGGTAAGAAAGTTCCCAAGAAATGGGAGGGGGGAAGAGTGGAAGGTCCTTCACATGATGAAGGTGGGGTGATAGTTGAACTTGAAGGCCGGGAAGGTGTTTTAATGACTGCTGTAATGGATGATCCGAATCCCAAAATGTATTCTGGTACGAATCGAGAGATCGTACACCAAATGCAGTTGGAACATGGTGGTAATCCAATGATGGCGAATGGTGGAACTGTTGAACCAGCTGAAGCCTGGATTGAGCTTTCATATAAGGATAAGAATGGAATTGATTGGGCTAAAGATCGGCTTACTGAGGATAAAGTAAAATCCGTATTACGCACCGCTGCAATAAGTTGTATAAATGGTGATTGCCTTGCAGGATCCGGGATAACAATAGATTCAGGAGTTAGGGATATTGTCTATTATGTTCCGGTGGATCAAAAGGAAAAGGCTGAAGAGGCTATAAAACAGGAATTGGAAGATCTTAATATTCCCCCAAAGGAAATGAAAGTAAGAAGCGGTGTTACCCAAATGGAAAAAGGGGGGAAGGTGAATAAAGAAATGTGGATCCAAAAAGTTGATAAGGAGATTGAGGAGGATCATACGAAAGGGAAATTCACCCGCAAGGCCCTACGTCACCAAATGCTCCCTGTAGCCTATGCTAAACGTGTTTTGTCCAATCCAGAGAGACATACCCTAACTACTAGGCGGGAGGCACAATTTATCAAAAATGTAAATCCTGATAAATTCAAAATGGGAGGGGTTTACTAAAGACTGTTTAGGATTATGAGATTCATTCAGATCATACGGCTTATAGATGTATTTTATATAGGGATCTTCCTTATTTATGTAGCTACAAAATTCTCTTTACCTACTCCAATTAAAATCCAGTTGATTATCCTGGGGGTTGCTACCATTCTATACAATGGCTATCAATTTCTGAGTACTTATCAGGTTTCTGAAAACAAAATATCGGTTGTATCTTCGCCTATAGAACCCATATTTGATATGGCAACTGAAACCCCACTAGCGATATGAAAAATCTAGCAGCAGTAATAGTATTTCTAATTGTAATAGCGGTTTTGGTCAAATATGGCATGGATCGTTATTTAGAAGAGGGTGAGCGCCACAACAAATTTTTAGAGGATCGTATAGATCGTGATGGCCTACATTATATCCTCAAACCCTCAGATCCGGCAATAGAAGAGGATTCCCAAACTGATACTGAACCGGATCCTGGAGAAGTAGAAGATCCTGAATCAAATGACAAGCCAGAGGAGGCTCCAGAGCTAAAAGTCGTTCAAAATGGCCAGGAAACTCCTGTGCCCGATCCTGTGAAGAAAGAAGTACCTCGACACATGAAAGTTGATAAGGTTTCGGACGCTGTAAAGGTCATATTAAAGGATTGGCAATTAGTATCCAATAAGGAGTTTATCAAGGATCTTACAAGTAAAACTCAATCTGAATTTGTAAATGAGTATGTCAATGATATACTCGGTGAACAGATTTGTATTCAGTTCGGATTATCTAATAAGAAAGGGAATCTCTATAAAGCATACAAGGCAAGAGGAGTAAAAAAGGCCCAAGATATGAGTGCTAAAGTGCTTATTCAGCTTTATAAATATGCCAAAGGTGAATTGAAAACTACCAAATGAATCCTCTGGCAATCCTCTTAAGAATGCTCTCTTCTACGGAGTTTAAAATATTAACGGGTATTGTGGTTGTTTTGATCGTTATATGGGGTTACTTGGAATTTCAGAAGGGCAGATTAGAAACGAAGATTAACAAACAACAGATAAAAATTAATGATCGCATTTTAGCTGGTACTTTATAAAGTATATGGAACTGAAATTACTGACATTCGAGAAGGGCCTGGACCAACTGGTTGAATTTGTGAATGAGAATAGGCTTAAGCAAAAGGATATTCAATTAATTGTACGGGAAGGAGCCGGTTATAAGATGTTGTTCTGGAAAAAGAAAGTTAAATCCCAGGAATAATAAATTTTCATTATGTCTAAGAA
>SDBT01018953.1_pt1 | contig 10794 bp, 10 predicted proteins | sample 2277101 | NCBI WGS metagenome assembly SDBT01 (sample SAMN10404973, study PRJNA504765) | marine sediment metagenome | isolation source: marine sediment core GS10_PC15, 103 cmbsf | place: Arctic Ocean: Southern Knipovich Ridge | collected 2010 | reverse complement strand
AGCTTGCATTTTGTGAATGTCCGCTTTTGGCTGATTTCTCGCGGGAGTTTCGTCAAATTTAAAATCTCCTGTGTGTACTATTTTTCCGACCGGTGTATCTACAACTACTCCAACCGCGTCAGGAATGGAATGCGCTACACGGAAAAATTTACATAGAAATCTACCTAATTTAAGAGGCTGATCCGGATTTATCGTGTGAAGTTTTACTAATTTTTGTTGTTTAAATTCATCAACTCTTTTTTGTGCCAATCCTATTGTCAATGGTGTCCCGAATACCGGCGGAAAATCCAGTTTTGGCAGAATATAGGGAAGTCCTCCTATATGATCAAGATGTCCGTGAGTGAGAACTATTCCCCTAATACGTTTTTTGTTTTCCTCAAGATACGAAACGTCCGGAATAACATAATCAATTCCGAACAGGTCTTCGCTTGGGAATTCAAATCCCATGTCGATAATGATGATGTCGTTTTCGTATTCGATCACCATCAGATTTTTTCCGACTTCTCCGAGCCCTCCCAAAGGAATTATTTTGAGTTTTCCTTTGAGGATTTTTTGCTGTGGAGGTTTGTGCGCCGGCGCTCGCGTTTGTTTGTTAAAGACGCTCCGCTGTCCCGACCCTGAGGGTGCCGCTCCCCTTACTCTGCGAGCCTGCGCTGTGCCTCTGTTGTGCGCCGGTTTGTTAGAGGCATTTTGTTGTGCTGTATGCCTGTTGGACGCACTGCCCGTTTCGTGAGCTACGCGTTTGTGTTTTTTCTTAGAAAAATCTTTCTTACCGGCTGGCCGGTGAGCTTTTTTCTTCTGTTGATTCTGAAAGGAGTTTTGATTTTTAGCTTTGGGCTTTTCGTCAAACTCTGTTCTCTTCAACCATTCGTCAATTTCATCCATTTTTTTCTTTTTACATAATATTCGATTGTTGACCGCTTACCATATGTATTGTAGCATAAATTCGGCTTTGTTACTATTATAAATTCTTATGATTGAAATGGATCAGCGCAGTAAGATCGCGATTCTGGGGTATGGAGTTGAGGGAAAAGCTCTTTTGAAATACCTGGTAAATCATCAATATGACGACATTACTGTTTGTGATAAAAAGCTCGAGCTTGAGGAAAGGATGCCGGATGGAGTTTCTGTGAGGCTGGGGCCTCAATATCTTGATGATCTAACTGATTTTGATGTTCTTTTTCGGAGTCCGGGGGTTCGTTATTTGGAGCCACGTGTTCAGGCAGCTAAAGTGGCTGATGTGGAAGTTACGAGTGGTACGGCCTTCTTTTTGGATCAGGCTATTTGTCCTGTTATCGGAGTTACCGGGACTAAAGGGAAAGGGACTACCTGTACTTTGATTTTTGAAATGCTTCAGCTTGCGGATCTTGACGCTCATCTTGGTGGTAATATCGGAAAACCTGCGATTGGATTTTTGGATAAAGTAAAAGGAGATAGTGTGGCGATTTTAGAATTATCTTCATTCCAGCTTCAGGATATGACCAATAGTCCTAAATACGCGGTTATTTTGAATACCACTACCGATCATCTGGACTACCATGCGGATAGGGACGAATATTTACAGGCAAAGGAGAGCTTATTGGCACACCAGAAAAAGGACAGTCTTGCGGTTTTGAATAAAGATTATGATTATGTTGAACATTATGAGCCTTTGGTGGAGGGGGTAAAAAAATATGTGAGCGTGGCGGAGAAAGTTGAGGATGGGGCTTATGTTGCGGGTGATGAAATTTTTTATTCTTCCGGTGGAAAAAAGGAGAAAATTTGTGATGTTTCTGATGTGGCTCTGGTTGGCGCTCATAATCTGGAAAATATTTTGCCGGCAATTGTGATCGCAAAGGAATTTGATGTGGATAATAAACATATCGTTAAGGTTATTAAGGAGTTTAAAGGCTTGCCACACAGGCTGGAATTGGTAGAGGAAGTTAAGGGGGTTCGTTATTATAATGATTCTTTTTCAACGACCGCTGAAACTTCGATGGCGGCTGTGGATAGTTTCGATGAACCGACAGTTTTGATCGCGGGAGGTTCTGATAAAGGTCTGGATTATAGTGGGTGGGCTCTGAAAATTTTGACCAAGCCCAGTCTGCATACGGTTATTTTGATTGGATCGACAGCAAAAAAGATGGACCGGGCAATTATTGATGCGGAGGGAAAGCTGGGAGAGGCCGAGGGTTCCCCAACTAAAGTGATTTTGCGTCAGGATTTAGAGGAAGCGATTTTGGAAGCTTTTGCTTTGGCTGAAGAGGGAGGCGTGGTTATAATGTCTCCGGCGGCCGCGAGTCTGGACCAGTTTGAGAATTATAAGGAAAGAGGAAAAGTGTTTAGGTCAGCGGTGGGGAAGTTGAAGTAGGTTTTTCTTCTCCTTTTCTCATCATTCTTAACATATTTTTGTCGACGGTTTTGGTAACTAGAAGCATTATTCCGTAAACTACCGCACCTATTGGAATTAGCACCAAAACGTTCCAGTTTTGGATATACTGATAAGTTGGGGCCTGAAGGAAATAGACGACCGCTCCCATTACTCCCGCGGAGAAGATGATTTTTGCGAGTTTTTTGAGGTCAATCGAGAAGTCGAGATATTTTTTGGCGACGTAATATGTAGCTATCAGGATGAAGAGCTCGCTTAAGATCGAGGTGAATGCCGCTCCGCGAAATCCGTAATGTGGGATTACTATGAGGTTTGCGACGATGTTGAAAACGACACACGCTCCGTTTATGTAGAGAAGTTTTGATTGCTTGTTGACCGCTATCAGGATAAACGCGAAAAGGACGTTTAGGAATTGGAAAAGTAGGGCGAAAATGAGGATTTGGAATGCGATGTCGGAGCCGTAGAAGCCTTCGCCGAGCCGGGATAGGAAGTCGGGCGTAGAGACAATGAATATAATTGGATAGGCCAGGATAACTCCTCCAACAACCATTGGAATGGAGAGAGCGGCCAGAAAATCAAATGCGTAGCGGATAACTTGTTTGTATTTTTCGGTTTTTTCTTTGATGGATCGGGTGAGAACGGGAAGAACTGAGTTCATGAAGTAGAGTGGGAGGATCGCGAAATGTTCTAACATTTTCATCGCAACTCCGTAGACTCCCACTTCTTCCTGCCCCTTGATTACAGAGAGAAGGATTGAGTCGATTCGGAAATATATTGTGTTTAGGATTAGGGCGAGGCCGTATGGAAGGGACTTTATGAGAACGCTTTTCCAAAGATCCAGGTCGAATCTGTATGTAAGCGTTGTGACCTTTTTAACGTAATGGTTTGTTACCAAAAGCATTACAAAGTTTCCTATTACTCCCGCAAACAACAACATGAAAAAGCCCGTCGCGCTGTCATTTTTAAATCCGAAATAAACCGCATAAACCATGAATCCCACTGAAATCACTTTGCCGATTACTGTTGCTATCGACGCTTGCTGCATTTTGAGTTTTGCCTGGAGAACACTTGAAATCGTGCCGTTTATTATCGTTATAAAAACTGTAATTGAAGCTATTGCTACACCTATTGGGATGTAAGTGTTTTCGTAATTTGGCATTAAGAATACCGCCCCGATCGCTATAAGCATTGCCGCAATGACGAGAATCGTGCGGAGCGATAGTATGTTTCCTATTATTTTCTGGATTTTGCTCTCATCTTCTGACATTTCTCTGACTGCGATCGTGAAAAGTCCGAGATCCGCCGCAATTCCGAAGAATGCTAGAAATTCGTATATGATTACGTATTCTCCGTAGCCTTTTGGTCCGAGGTAAGTTGTTGCGATTTTCACAACCGCAATCCCAAGCAGGGCAACCAGAACTTTGCCGGCGACCTGCCAGGCTGTGTTTGATAAGATTTTACGAGCTGTAGACATGGGGTTAGGATATATAAGGTTATTGGGGTTTGCAAGAGGGGAAATTCGTGCTCACGCCAGTGCGCCAGTTGCCTCTTTGCACGTCTTGTGGTATAATATTAGCAGTAAAATTTGCCAAAAATAAAAAATGAACCCTAAGTCATTTCCAAAAAGAGAGCCCAAAGTAAAAAAAGTACAACCATTAGCTGCTGTGAAAAAAATGTGGGTGAAGTATCACAAAAGGTTAAAACCCCCTACTGATAAGGAGGTCCGTGCTGTAGCAAAAAAACTGCTTGACTCTACGCCTCATACATATACAGATATTAACGAAGCCTTTGGCGATCGCGAATTTTTACATGAAATTATCAGCATAATCACAGAAAATAGATATGCTGCAAAGAGAAAGGCTTTGGATGTGGGATCAGACTTGTTATGAAAATTTTTTGGCATCTTGAGAGCTGCTGATTAGTTTTGTGCTATAATTTTGTAGTATTAATTTTTTTTATGCATGAAATAAAGGCGGAACTTGCTGAGTTTTCTAAATTCATAAAAGATGGACTTGAAAAAATCGATCTACCGGCGAAGAAAAAGGAAGTTTTGCAACTGAATACAGAGATGTCCAGCGAGGGGTTTTGGGATAATAAAGATAAAGCCGCGGAAGTAGGTCAGCGGGCGAGTAATTTGACTAAGTTGATTGAGACTTGGGAGGGAATCGTTGGTGAGGTGGACGAGCTTATGGGTCTTTTGCCGGAAATTTCGCCTGAGAAGGATCCAAATGCGGCGGAGGACTTTCGTGAAATGGTTTCCGCTTTGGGTGAAAGGTGGCGTCGGCTTGAAATCTCGACGTTTTTGAGCGGCAAGTATGATGAAAATAACGCTATTATTACAATACATTCCGGGACCGGAGGCACTGACGCGGCGGATTTTGCGGAAATGCTTTTGCGGATGTACTTGCGATACGCTGAGCGAATGGATTTTAAGACGGAGATTCTGGAAAAATCCGTTGCAGATGAGGCCGGCATTAAGAGTTGCACTTTTGTGGTTAGCGGGCAGTTTGCCTACGGTTATCTGAAAGGTGAGGCCGGGGTGCATCGACTGGTCCGATTGTCTCCATTTAATACCAAACATACACGGGAAACCTCTTTTGCGTTGGTTGAAGTTTTGCCGGAAGTTCATTTTTCTGAGGATGTTGTTATTGCTCCGGAGGATTTGCGGATTGATGTTTTTCGGGCTGGCGGGCATGGAGGGCAAAGTGTGAATACCACTGATAGCGCGGTGCGAATTACGCATATACCGACCGGAATTGTGGTGTCGTGTCAGAATGAGAGGAGTCAATTGCAGAATAAGGAGCAGTCTATGAAGGTTTTGCACGCTCGTTTGGCGGATTTGATGGAGCGTCAACAGGCGGCTGAGATTTCCGAGCTTCGCGGTGAGACGCAGGATATTGCATGGGGAAACCAGATTCGGTCGTATGTTTTGCATCCATATAAAATGGTGAAGGATCATCGGACGGATTATGAAGAGAGTGATCCCGATAAGGTTTTTGATGGGGAGCTTGATGGTTTTGTTGAAGCGGAACTGAAAAAGAAGGTAAAATAGTAGATTTAAAATTTTTTTAGAAATATTTAATAATTTTTTAATGTTTTTTTGGTATTTGTTGAGTTATGAATAACATTGTTCATCGTGAGCTTATAGAGTCCTCTATTTTATTTGTTCGAGGACAAAAGGTTCTTCTGGATGAAGATCTGGCAAAATTATACGGTGTAAAAACAAAAAGACTTCTAGAAGCTGTAAAGAGAAATCTTGATCGATTCCCTGAAGATTTTATGTTTAAGCTCTATTTAAAGGAGTGGAGCGACTTGAGGTCGCAAGTTGCGACCTCAAGTTTGAATTATGGAGGAAGAAGATATTTGCCGTATGCTTTTACTGAACAAGGAGTTGCTATGCTTTCCAGTGTGCTCAGGAGTAAACGTGCCGTTTCTGTTAATATAGAAATAATGCGTACATTTGTAAAATTGCGTAGAATGCTTGCGACTCATAAAGATTTGGCATATAAGCTCGCTCAGCTTGAAAAAAAGTATGATTCGCAATTTAAAATAGTTTTTGATGCTATTCGTAAACTTATGACGCCACCCGATCCAAAACGTCCTCCTATTGGTTTTAATGTGAAATAAGTTGTGGTACTTTGTGTAGGCGATTATGACGTTTATCAATAATGGTCAAATTGAAAATACAAACAGGCGAAAATAATGCAGTTTTGCGGACGGAATGTGTGCCGGTTGTGAAGTTTGATAAGGATTTGAAGAAGCTGGTCAAGGATATGAGAAAAACGATGCTTTCGGCGGAGGGGCTTGGATTGGCGGCGCCACAGGTTGGTGTGAGTACGCGGGTTTTTGTGTTGATTTTGGATTATAAAGGGGAGCGGGAACGTGTGATTGAGATGGTGAATCCTGTGATTTTGTCGCATAGCGATGAGGTTGAGATGGACGAGGAGGGATGTTTGAGTTTGCCGGGGCTATATGGAAAAGTGGAGCGATTTTTGAGTGTGGTCGTGGAATTTTTTGATGTTTTGGGGACGCGCCAGGTTTTGGAATTATTCGGACTTGATGCGCGTGAAGTTCAGCATGAAAATGACCATCTGGACGGGAAGCTTTTTGTGGACAGGGTGAAGAAGAGGGAGAAGAGCGGAGATATGGTTATGTAAATTTTTTGTAAAGGCGGTAGATGAAATGGAGGAAAGGTTTGAATGAGTATTCCCGGGGTGGAGCGTAAGTTTGCTGTTTTCCCCCGAACTTTTTCTTGAATTCTGTGACTCCGGCCCAGGGATGGGAGGGTGTGTTTTCCGGGGCAATACCGAAGAAATCGTAGTATTTAAGCTGACGGTCCTTTGCTTCTTTTATTGCATGCCATTGAAGCAGGTATGGTCCCATTACGTTGCGGTATTCATTTCCGGAAGCTCCATAGTAGTAAGTGGCCGTATCTTTGAAGCTGGTGACTATAATTCCGGCAATGGGCTTTTCTTTGTATGTTGCTGTGTAGAGAATGGCGTTATTCGGTAGCTTGTCGAGTATTTTTTGGTAGAAATCTTTGTCGTGGCCGGAGAATTTGTCGCGGTGCGTTGTTTGTTCGAGGAGGCTGTAAAACGAATCGATGTCTTTTGATTTGTGAATTTTAACTCCTTTTTTTTCAGCCAGGCGTATGTTGTAGCGCCCTTTTGGTTTCATTTGTTTGAGAATTTCTTTTTCCGTCTTTGTAAGATCAATTATGAGAGTGTGTTCGGGCTGGAATCCTGAGTGGGTTTCTTTGAAGCTTTTGAATTTTATCGGCTTTTCTGTCGGGGGATCTACCCTTAGAAAGATCGCTTTTTCTTTTTTTGCGATGGGCTTGATCGTTTTGAGCAATTCTTCCATCTGATCTTCTTTGATTAGTGGGCCCCGTGCCGCATATAGCCAACAATATCCTTTTGGAAGCGCGTGTCGGATTAGCATTGTTCCTCCGATGATTTTATCGTTTTCTTCCAAAACTACGATCCAATATTTTCCTCTTCCCGGAATTTTTTCCTGAAAATGTCCCCAGGCTGAGGTTTGATGGATAGTTGAAAGAGGGTGAGTTTCTATGAATTTATCCCATTTCGGTTCTTCGGATTTTTCTAAAATTCTTGCTTGCATGTGGGAAATTGTAGCATGGTAATGAGCAAAAAGGTACGGGGAGTGAACGGGATTGAAGGTGTTCTGAGGTTCGCCGTACGCGGGGATGTGGGTAGCGGGTCACCGGAGTTTGTGCAAGTTTTGTTTTTCAATCTCCTTTGGTGCGGTATTGCCATGGTAAGCTACTTCCATTACCAGAACTGCGAAGAGGGCAAAAATCCCCAGGAATGCCCAGCGGCACTGCTCGTGGTTGATGTGGTTATCGATGCGCACTTCTCCACGAATGATGTGGATCAGCATTAGTAGCGTACCTACACTTACAATTCCCAACACAACTTTCAGAAAGTACTTCATCCTGTTCCTCCTTTGTAAGAAATATCTCGCCTTCTTTTATTTTCTGCATAAAAAAACAAAAGAAGGGAGATATTTCATATACCAGAGGATATGAATGTTCACTCCACCTTTTTACTCATTATTTTAATGAACAACAATGTCCTTATTTAATTCATTTTCTGTCTTATGAAAGCCGGGATGTCGAGTTCATTTTCGGTTTGTTTGATTGGAAGAGAGTCCGCTGATTCAAAAGTAGATTTTGGTCTAAGTAATGAACCTTCATTTTGCTTATAATCAAAACCGGTTGCGACAACTGTTATTTTGATTTCACCAGTATATGAATCGTTGATAACTGCGCCAAAAATGATGTTTGCGTCCGGATCCGCGGCTTCTGTAATTACACGAGCCGCTTCATCGACCTCAAACATGCTCAAATCATTTCCACCGGTAACATTGAACAAAACTCCCTTCGCGCCATCAATGGAAAGTTCGAGAAGTGGGCTTTCAATTGCCGCTTTTGCCGCTTCTGAAGCTCTATTTTCGCCTGTTCCATATCCGATTCCCATAAGCGCTGAACCGGCATTTTCCATAACAGCTTTTACATCCGCGAAGTCCACATTTATCATTCCATGAACTGTAATCAAGTCGGCGATTCCTTGTACGCCCTGCCTAAGAACGTCATCCACAACCGCAAATGCGTCATTTAGGGGAGTTTTCTTATCGATTATTGAAAGAATTTTATCGTTTGGGATTGTAATTAGCGTATCTACTTTGTTTTTTAAATTTTCAAGACCTTCATCACTTTGAGTTTTTCTTCTATGACCTTCAAATGAAAATGGTTTTGTGACAACAGCTACGGTCAATATTCCCATTTCTTTTGCCGCGTCCGCAATTACAGGACCTCCTCCTGTTCCGGTTCCTCCTCCAAGGCCACACGTAATAAATATCATGTCACTACCCTCGATCGCGTCTTTTATTTCATCAATGCTTTCTTCCGCCGCCTGACGTCCCAGGTCCGGATTGGAACCGGCTCCGAGACCGCGTGTTGTGGCTTTTCCAATATTAATTTTTGTCGAAGCTTCAGAATGGTACAGGGCCTGAGCATCTGTGTTGATAGAAATAAAATCTATTCCTTTTAGGCCGGACTTGATCATTCGGTTCACCGCGTTTCCGCCTCCGCCTCCTACTCCCAATACTTTTATGTTTGCAACCGGAGTTATTTCAGGAGTGACTTCCATTGTTTTTGGTTTTGGTTTTACTTTAATAGAAGCATCTTTTTCTCGTTGGGACGAGAAAAGATTTTTTAGGTCTTGGTTATCATCTTGTGTAGACATGGTTTTAGATTAGGTGGGATAATGTTTTGCCCTGCGGGCTCAGTTATATGTAATTGCTTCGCTACGCTGCGCAACTAGGACATAAATTATTACCGCTTGCTTGACATATTGTCAAGGTCAAGTGAGGTTTATGGAAAAAGGTTCTTAACCCAATTCTTTATACTGCCCAAACCTTTCTTTAAGCTCACCCCTTTCATTCCAAGCCCGGCGTGATGTCTTCCTTCAAATCTGGACCCCCAAATGAGGAGTCCAATGGTTGTCGCGTAGGCTGGATCGTCTATTTTATCGACTACTCCGTCGTAATTTTGAGGAAAACCAATTTGTGCCGGAAGGTTTAACGATTCTCTTGCCAAATCAATTACTCCGGGTAATTTTGCTCCCGCTCCGGTCAGAATAGCTCCTGCGGGAAGCATTCCATCTCTGTGAATTTTCGCTAATTCATCTTTTACGAGCAAGAATATTTCGTGATAGCGTGCCTTGATTATTTCTACTACCTGTTTTTTTGAGACGAGATGCATGTCGAGTTTGCTTATCAGCGATAAATCTATGGTTTCTCTGTCGTTTACGTCTTCCGGAAGTGTGCTTCCATATTCGATTTTTACTTTTTCCGCTGTGTCTATAGATGTTCTTATTCCTATTGCTACGTCGTTTGTGACGTTTTCGCCACCTACAGGGATAACCGCTGTATGAAGTGTTGCTCCATCTTCAAATACGCCTATTGACGTGCCTCCGCATCCTATATCCACCACCACCACTCCAAGTTCTTTTTGACGTTTTGAAAGGACCGCTTCCGATGGGGCGAGCGAGTTTGGAATTATATCGTCTATATCAACTCCCGATTGGAGAACGCATTTTTCAAGATTTTTTATTGCCGGTTCAAAGCCTGTTACTATGTGTGTTTCGACTTCCAGGCGAATTCCTGTCATTCCGACCGGATATTTGACGCCTTTTTGTTCGTCCACAGTGAATGTCTTTGGGATTATTCTTAAAATTCTTCTGTTGCTTGGAATTGTTACCGCTTGTGCCGCTTCCAATACACGATCCACGTCGTCTTCCGAAATTTCGTTTTTGTCCTGGGATACAGCTATTACGCCTTTGGAATTGATGGATTCCAGGTGGTTTCCGCCCAATCCGAGGAAAACGTGGTTTATAGGTTCTCCCGCCATTCTTTCCGCGTCTTCGAGAGAAGAGGAAATGCTGTTGATTGTTTCTTCAACATCGATAACCGATCCTTTTCTTAGCCCTGTTGAAGGAGCAATGCCCACTCCGATGATATTTGGAACGCTTGATTCGCTCTCCTGAATCGCAACTACTGTTCTGATTTTTGAACTGCCGATATCCAAACTAGCTATTATTTTTGGTCTTGCCATAGATAAAAATTAAGAAGCCCTTACGTCTGCGTTTGGGATACTACAAGAAAACTCTTTTTGATACAAACCATTTTTGCAAAAAAGTAGATTGATGTTCAAGTTTTTTATTCGGCCTGGAAGGCTTGTTAGAAAAGGGATTGCTGAGATAAATTTTTTATTTTTTTCTTCTCCTGAAAGTGGGTGTCAAATTTATTCAGCCTTCCCGTAAGTGCTTTGAATTCAAGTTCTGAAAAAAGAGTCAGAACTTTTTCTTTGTCATATTCGTGGGTGCGGCAGTCATTGAGATCCA
>SDBT01018952.1_pt1 | contig 10795 bp, 8 predicted proteins | sample 2277101 | NCBI WGS metagenome assembly SDBT01 (sample SAMN10404973, study PRJNA504765) | marine sediment metagenome | isolation source: marine sediment core GS10_PC15, 103 cmbsf | place: Arctic Ocean: Southern Knipovich Ridge | collected 2010 | reverse complement strand
AGGAAACATTGAATAATCCTCTATCGTACATAGCTTTCGCTGCGGAAAAATCGCTTACCTCAGAAGCATCCGATGAGTAAACTCCTATAAAGAACAGCGCCGCCAAAAAGGCGGTTCTATTCTTTTCCAATATATTTTTACTGAAGCCCATAATCAAAAACCAGGCGTTAACGTATGTTAACAACCTCATTATTTTCGCCGAGTAAAACGATTTTAGGTTGCGGGGGCGCCGCGTCGGTATAGCAATAGGTCAATATTATAATTTTATCGCCCGGCGCAGCTTTTCGTGCTGCGGCCCCGTTAATCTTAATTTCGCCGGTACCTTTTTCGCCGGGTATAATATAGGTTTCAAATCTTTCGCCGTTATCTATGTTGAGGACCGAAACGACCTCACCTGAATGCATACCGGCGCTTTCATACAAATCCGAACTTATCTCTATACTCCCCTCGTAGTCCTTATTGACTCCGGTAACAGTACCGTTGTGAATTTTGCCCAATAAAAACCTGCGAAACATCGTTACCTCCGTTATCGTAAAACGATATTATCGATTAAACGGGTTACTCCGAAGAAAACCCCTAGCGCAACTAAAACCGGCCCGCTTATCTCCTCGATTTCTTCAAGGGTTTCATCATCTACTATAGAAATATAATCTATCCTGGCGTCTTTGGCGGAAGTGATTATTCGCTCCATCGCCGATATAATCTTACCCGGCTTGCGTTCTCCGTTATCGTAAAGCGCTTTAGCTTTTTGCAGCGCATCGTATAAACAAACGGCCTGCTCTCGTTGCGATGGCGCTAAATAAACATTACGGGAAGACATCGCCAATCCGTCGTCCTCCCTTATTATTGGACACGGAACTATCTCAATAGGCATATTTAAATCTACGGCCATTCGCTTAATCACCCGGAACTGCTGGGCATCTTTCTCGCCGAAATACGCCCGGTCCGCCCCAACAATATGGAACAGTTTGGCGCAAACCGTAATAACACCGCGAAAATGTTCGGGCCGGGCCGCCCCGCAAAGGCCGTCGGTCAAACCTTCGACCTCAACGAAGGTGCTAAACCCTTCCGGATAAATCGTTTCGTTATCGGGCGCGAAGATGATATCGGCGCCCGCAACCGCGGCCAACTCCGTATCCCGCTTTAAATCGCGGGGATAACTGCCGAAATCCTCACCCGGGCCAAACTGGGCCGGGTTTACGAAAACTGTAACGATAACTTTATCGTTATCCTCACGTGCCCTGCGAATCAACGAAAGATGGCCCTCATGCAAACCGCCCATTGTCGGCACGAGGCCGATACTCTCCCCGGTACTTCTAGCGGATGCTACGGCGGCTTTGATTTCGCCAACACCGGTCAATACTACAGCCAAATTACCTCTTAAATTCCTCTTCTAACTCAGATATCTCTCGCTTCATCTCGTCATCCAGCGACACCGATTCGCCGGCGTCCGGGTAATCGCGTTTACGCACGAGGTCCGCATATTCGTTGACTGCTTTCGCCGCTATTCCTTTTAAATCGGCCAGCGCCCGGACGAACTTCGGGCTATACCCGAAATAACTACCCAATAAGTCGTGCCATACGATAATTTGCCCATCGCATTCCGGGCCGGAGCCGATACCTATGGTCGGGATGTTCACGATATTCGTTATTAGTGCGGACAACTCACGAGGAACCATTTCGAGTACGATGCCAAAACAACCGGCTTCCTCTAATGCAATCGCCTGTTCGACGATAAGATGGGCGCCGTTACTATCCTTCCCGCGAATTATATTCTTACCGAATATATTCAGTGATTGAGGCGTATAACCCACATGGCCCAGAACCGGAATCCCCGCTTCAATGGTCGCCCTGATCGTATCTAACGTCCTGTTAACAGCGCCCTCGTATTTGACAGCCGCCGCTCCCCCCTCTTTCACCAGACGTCCCGCATTATAAAGCCCCTCTTCGATACTGGCCTGGTAACTCATAAACGGCATATCAGCGACGACGAAAGCGCGCTCGGTAGCTCTACTAACGATCTCGGTGTGGTACACCATTTCGTCTACCGTAACCGAGAGAGTGTTTTCGCGTCCCTGCACCACCATAGCAACGGAATCACCTATTAAGACCAGATCAACCCCGGCATCGTCCACACTACGGGCCGTCGGGTAATCATATGCGGTGATACATACGATAGGCTCAACGCCCTTTTTCGCGATTATATCGTTAACGAAGATTTTTTGCATGCTGAACCTAATTAATACGGCTTACCGTCATATATCGAAATTTCGTATGGCGATAGTCCCGCCAGTATTTCCGAAATTCTGCGATTTTCACCGGGTGGGATAACATCGCCCAATAACTCCTTTAGAGGAACCAGGAAAAACGGGCGCTTGTAAAGCTCTAAATGCGGCACGCTCAGTTCGTCAGTTCGTATAATCATGTCGCCGTAGAGTAAAATATCCACGTCTATATTACGGGGGCCCTTCGCTTTCTTGCGTACCCGGCCCATTTCGTTTTCTACAGACAAACACAAATTGAGAACATCCATTGGTTCTAACCAGGTTTCAACTTCTAAAACCCGGTTCAAATAGTCGGGTTGTTCTATATCTCCCGCCGCCGGCGATTCGTATATAGAGGAAGCGCGGTATAATAACAGACCGGCTTTCGTAGATAGAATCGACGTTGCGCTCTCGATGTTTCTACCCCGGTTATCTATATTCGATCCCAGCGCTAAAAACGCCCGAGTTTTATCTCGCAATTCCATTAATTTACCCCGGTAAAGGTAACACAAATGCCCAATTTCGTCAATCTATTTAGGGTAACAACAGTTGGCTAAAGATTATACCTGCGAAGATATAATCTTGATAACAGTACACTTACGGAATATCTCGACGAGCGCCATATATAAAAAGCCCCCCGATGGGGGGCTTTTATTTACTACTATTTTGGCGTTTCGCTTTAGAAGTTCGAACCGACCGATATCATCAAGGTATACGGTTCGTCAATCCCTTCTAATTTTTTGTAAGCGAAATCAGCCTTGATAAACGACAGTTTCACGCCTAAACCGGCAGTATAATCGAAACTGGGGCGGAGTTTGAACTCGTCCAGACCGGTTTCTGCATTATACGTTTCGGAATATGACTTTTGATAACGTCCCATATCGACGCCGCCGCGAAGGGCAATCATATCCTTAATCCAATATTCGGCGCCGGCAAATAAGCGCTCCGAACCATCGTTGGGGTGCCCGCCGGTTACGTTAACGTTTAGGTTGTCGAAGAACGTATAGGTTACACCCAAGCGTACCAGGGCAGGCAAACTATACTCGGCGAACTCTTCTTCGATCGGCGCATCCGAAGGATCGCGCTGTCTCTCGAAATAAGTACTGCCGAACTTCATTTCCGGCCCTAAGTTCTGTAAGGCTATAGCCATTTTAAGGCTCTTGAAACCCGTATCGTACTGGGTACCTACGTCGAACGCGACTCCCATTGCGCTGTCATCCGCAATTGCCTGGCGAATAAACTTTGCAGTACCACCAACGGAGAAACGGTCGGTGAGGCGACGGCCGAAGCTGACGCCAACCGCCATATCACTTGCGGTGTAAGTATTTCCCGTACCATCGGGTTGGTCAATAGTTGTCTCGGGGATATCCCCGTACATCATATATACGGTTGAAATGCCGAGAACACCGAAACCCATAGTACGAGCAAAGCCGGCCGAAATTAAACGGGTCTCCGCAATCCATTCCGTATCGGAAACGGTAACCGAGTTATTTTCTACACCGACTAACCCTGCCGGGTTCCAGAAGACGGCTTCAACGTCGTCAACTGCTGCATCGTATGAACCACCCATAGCGGTCGCCCGAGCGCCTACACCGATTTTCAGGAACTGCGCACCCGAAGTACCGGTTTTACCAGGCGTAACGTCGGCATAAACCGAAATCGCTACCGCGAAAAAGGCAACCAGGGTTAGTATTATTATTTTACGCACCTTGTTCTCACCTCCATGAGGAAGAAATGCCTTAGTTCTGGCCGACTATGACCGCGAATTTACCTATCTTAGTTTCATCTCCGGCTTCTACCTGGTAAACGTAAACACCAGAAGCAACCTGTACACCCGAACCACCGGTTAAATCCCAGGCTTCGGCGCCGATTTCGTTGCTCCTGTGCTCAAGAATTCTCACCGGATCACCGGAAATCGTATATATCGTGATGGTACACTCTTTAGGTAAGTTCATAAACCAGATCTTACCCAGACGTATACCGGACGGAGTCCATTCTTCCCAATCCGCACTTCCGCGATAGGGGTTAGGTACGACCGTTACGTTATCTAAGCTGGACGAAGCGCTCATAATAGGAGTAGAATAAAGCGCATTCGAGTTCCTGCCTGCGATAACAGGCGTTACATCATCTAATGATACCGAACCGAAATCGTAGGGCGTTACCGCATAATAATAACGCGTACCGTTGACTACGCTGGTATCGGTCCAACCGTAATAGCCGCCGGCGTTGTTATAATCCACGACAGTAGAAGTACCGCCACGTACATCTTCGTACGCTACCCGCGTCGAGCCCGTCAGGTCAGGTTCCGTAAACGAACCGCTACCGTCCGGTATCCGTTCGCCGGCACGCCATCCCCACGGCTCAAACGCTTCCGCATTGTTGGTCGCTTTATCAACCCCAATAACGGGTTCCCAGCCGATGTCGAATCCCACGGAGCTTTTCCAGATTACGTAGCCGTCGAAATCAACGAAACCGGTACGCGAATCCGGATCTGTTTCCGTATTGCGCCCAAGCTCATATTCGGGGTTCCAGCGTAAAGTAACCGTGCTGTTGCCTTTAACCGCAACTAAACGCGGCGCGGTCGGAGGCGATACTACGAACCAGTCGTCTTCGGTGCCGGGTACTCCGTCAGGCCCTAAGTAATCGGCGTATAACGCGTCTGCGTTTTTACGCATATCGTTCAAATCAGCGCCCATTACTATACCGGCCCACCAGTGAATAGTCGCTTCCGCAGGGACTGGATCAAACGGGCCCCACGATTGGCACATACGCCAGTCATAAGGCGTGGTTATCTCTTCGAACGTTCCGGTATCGAGCATATAGCCGTAGCGGTTAATATCGCTAGCGGGGTCATTCTGGATATCCCAGGAATGCTGCGCGGAAACTTCGTATATCGGCCGAAGCCCTTCGCTATCGGGGGGATCACTCGATAAAGTACAATCGATGATACGGCAACCGATATAACCGGGAACGTCTCTGTTTTCATCACCCGAATCGTACATAACCGACATCATTCGCGGTTTACCGAGCGGATACCCATTGTCTTCGTCGAAGTTTACGTAGTCGTTCTCGTCGGGTATTCCGTCTCCACCAGGCACTGTCCACGGTTCGCCCGGATCCGTCGGGTTTTCCCAAACGTCCGTCGCGTCATTTCCCTCGAATAATACAAGGTCATCAATGTAGTCCAGGCTTCCGCCGACGTCGTTATCAAACGGCATCGCGACGTAAACGTCCGGTAGAGAAGCGCCAGAATCATTAAATACCGTATATTCGAAAATTATCCATTCGTCATGGCCGGGGGCCGACCACTGATAACCGTGCCGATATACCCGTAATCCGATAGGGCCGTTTTCACTAGCGGCGTCATCGAAAACCTCGATAAACGAATCCAGGTCTGAAATCTGCTCGACGCCAGCGGGCCTACCAGCCCAATTACTCTCGTTGCTCATGAGAACAGAACCCGAGGATACTCCACCGGACTCTACCCATTCGTTGTTCGTGTAGAAAGTATTACTAACGAAAATATTACCGCCTACGTCCATAGTACCAACCCAGAACTCACCGCGGTACATATACTCTATGCCGGAACCGCCCGGCCATTCGCCGCCCATCTCTACTCCGTCTCCGGCCAGGTACATCACGTTATTGATAGTTAGCCAGAAATTACCGGCGTCGTGATTTGCTTCGTCGAACGCTTTCGTTCCACCACCGGCATCGCCGTATTTAACGGCGGCAACGAATAACGACACGCTGCAAACGACAAACAAGCCGGCAATTAAAGCTCGATATGCTCCTTTACGGCTTATCATTGTTTTTAACATCCTCACTCCTTTCGGAATTTATATACATATACATTTAGAAGAGCGGTCGGACGGGCTAACCGCCCGGCCGCTCAATAGTTTAACTGTTTAGAAACCTACGCTAAGACCGACACGCATACGGAACGGATCACCGTAAACTTCAATATCGTCATACGGGCCGTCCGGATCATCGTAGAAGTAATAGTAAGGTGTCCAGTCAGCGTTCGAGCCGTTACCTTCGTCCACACCGAAGTTATATACGTTGCGGCGGTTCAGGATGTTAATCAACTCCGCAAATACCGAATACTTAAGCCCCAGTAATTCGAGGTCATAATTAGCGCGTACGTTCCAGTCAATCGTCCAGGGCATACGCTCGGTATTGATTTGCGGCTGAGCCGAACCTTCACGCGGCGGGCTGTAGGGCATACCCGATCCGTAGTTGACCGTAGTATTTATCCCAAAGTTGTCCGAACGGAAATCTAAAACCGCGTTTACGGTATGGGTCTGGTCCCAATTGAGGCGATTCTCACGGTTGGGCGCTTGCCAGCCGCGATACGCATAATTGTACCCCTGGTACCAACTGGAAGCTAAACCTTTCGCAATCGAGAAGGTATAACCCAGTGATCCGCTGAAGTACTTGGCGAAGTTGCTCTCGATGAGAACCTCCAGGCCGCGGACATTACCGAAGTCGGCGTTGATAATCCGCGTGTAGTTCCGCCCGTCACCAGTATAGACCATCTCGGAATCGATGAGATCTTTAATATCCTTGAAATATGCCGAAACGTCGGCCTTCAATCCATCGGAGAATACGTGCTCGACACCGATTTCGTACTGAACCGTCTTTTGCGGGTGGATGTCCGGGTTACCTATGATCGGGTAAGCCCCGTCCGGTTCAACCTGCGTTGAACGATACAGATGGCGGTAAGGCGGAGTCTGGAAGAAGTGGCCGTAGCTGAAGTGCAGCTTGTCGCGGTCGGTAATCGGGTAAGAGATACCAACACGCGGGCTAAGCTGGTACGTTATCGTAGAGTGTATCGTCGGCGTATCCTCGTAATATTCGTAAGGCGATTCCGGAGTCTGTGACTGGTCGTTGCGAGTTAACCGGTAGTCGTATGGGTTTTCCGGGTAATCGGCGTTGGCGTCGAACATATCGAAGCGAGCCCCGATGTTCATAATCATACCGGAATACTCCAGCTTATCCTGGACGAACCCGGCGTAGGAACGCGGCTGTACTTCGTATACGTCGGTATAGACGTTGCCGGGATACGGTTGGATTTCATAGTACGACAGGTCGTAGATTTTAGCGTCAAAGCCGGCTTTAACCTGATTCTGCTGCAGTGTCTTGCCCTCGGTAACTTTTGCGATATCCAGTGTGAAGTCGCCCTTCACGTTGTAGTAAAGCTGATACCTATCCCTGAAATAGGGATAATCACCGTTCGTAAAGAACCAACCGGTCGGGTCAGTCTGGGTACGGACCAACTCGTAATCGGTCCAGAACTTGCCGTTTACGTCAACCCGGTTGTGCTCCTTGAAAGTACCGAATGTCAGAGTGTAGAACGAACTGTCGGAGATATAGTGGGCCCAGGTAGCCGCGGTACGCAGCGAAGCATTGTAGTAATCCAGTCCGTGCTCTTCGAGAACAAACTGATACTGGTTCTGAAAATCGTCCAGATCGGAGCGGTAGCGCGCCCCGGATAAAGTGATACGATACTTCGAGCTGGGTTTCAGGGTAATTTTACCGCTGGCGTTCCATCTGATATTGGGATCAGGCAGGGGAAGGACTGTATAGTTCTTGCTCCAGTCACCGCTCAAATAGAAGCTAGCGTATTTACCGATTAGCGGGCCGCCGAAGCTGGCGTTAATCTTTTGGAACTTAGCCTGGCGGGTTCGCGTAGTCCAGGTAACCAGCGGTTCATCCGGATCTGCTAAACCAGTAGACTCAAGATACTTGTGGGAATTAGATTCCTTCGTAGCAGTAAAGACTTCGTGGGTATAGCCTACGTTACCGGTGAACTTTTCGCCACCTTCTTTCGTGGTGATGTTGATAATACCGGACTGGGCGTTGCCGTATTCGGCGTCCCATCCGGCGGTTATGACATTCATCGCCTCGATCGCGTTCGTGGGAACCTGCATGCCGGCACCGCCGGTGATGGGGTTGGTGATGTTGATGCCGTCTACGATGTAGGCGACTTCTTCACCACGTCCACCACGGATGTGGAGGTTAAGCGTACCCTCCGCGTTGTTCTCGGTAACGATACCGGGAGTACGAACCAGCATATCCTGGAAGTCGTCCGCTATCTGAGTATCGAACGATTCCGAGCCGATATCGCGGCCGGTGTAGGTGATGTTCATGTCGATTACCGGATCTAAGGCTTTAATGCGGGTTTCACCGGCTATACCGGTTTCTAACGTAAAACCTACGTTATTACGGAGGTCGGCCATAACCCGGATATTGGAAACCGTCATCTCGCTATATCCAACGCGAGAAGCATTGACGGCATACGTGCCTACCGGTACACCATTGATTACGTAATAGCCGTCGGCGTTCGACATGGCGAATAGGTTCGCCCCTTTGACGACGACCAGGGCTCCGTTTACCGCTGCGCCGTTCTGGTCGGTGACCAGTCCGGATACGAATCCGGTGTTACCGGCGAACGCGGTTACGGACAACGCCATAATCAACAGCAGTACATAGGCCGCTTTAGGGAAAATATTGCGCACTTTCAAAGCGTGTGCCCCCTTTCTTAATTTATATAAACTTTAACGGATAATTCGCGAAGTGAAACTAAAAAAACCAACACCTCCTTAATTAAACTATTATATAACTTTTATCTCTTATTTTCGTTTCAGCTTTTACGCGCCGCCCCTCGATATCTCCCGTAAAAAACTTATATTCTACCGGGATAAGAAATATGGAATTATACGCAACATCCCAAGCTTTAGGGAACGACGTTCACTTATACTCTTCAACGATGAAAAATCTATCATAGCGGTATATACCTGTCAAGGAAAAACTAACCGGAATTTACATCGAATATCACATCAGGTAAAAAGCCGAAACCCTCATATCAAACCCGTCCGAGTTATCATCCCCTTTTTATTTTCTATAACGATGAAGGAGTGAGGATATAATTCGTAGCAAAAACAATTATTCGTAGCTACAATTACTAGTATATACCATTATATATAAAACGTCAAGGGAAAAATTATCCGAAATGGATTTCTTTCCACGATGCAAAATGTTAAAGATTTTCGATTAAACCTGATTTACCCCCGGTAAATCGGATATTTATGATGAAAACTACCCCGATTTATGCTATATTCGCTTGCTACTATCTTGTATAATACCTTTCGACACGGGAGAATAAATGAGCAAAGACGATAGTATTCAGTCCCTGACAGAACTCGGTTTTACGCGGCTCGAAGCCGAAGTATATACCTATCTATTAGTGCAATCTCCGGCGACCGGCTATAAAATAGCCAAAGCGCTGGGGAAGCCGGTTGCAAATACCTATAAAGCCGTAGAATCGCTGGCTAACAAAGGCGCGTTGTTCGTGGACGAAGGTACCAACCGACTATGCCGCGCCGTACCTGCCGATGAGCTTCTCGGGCAAATCAAAGGTATATTTGAGGAAAAGACCAAAGCTGCCGAGGAACACCTCTATAAAATTAAAGCGCTTCCCGACGATTCCAGGGTATATCAACTATATACCAAGGGACAGGTAATGCAACGGGCGAAGCGGATTATCGATAAAACCGAAAGTTTCTTATTGATGGACATATTCTCCAACGAACTGGGAGAATTAGTCGCAGAAGTCGAAGCCGCTATAAAACGCGGTGTAATCGTACGGATAATAACTTATGATAGTCTTGAAGTCGACGGCGCCGAGGTTTTATTATCGCCCTATGCCGATTATATGAACGAGAACTTCCCCGGCTTCTATATTAATATTGTGGCCGACTCGTGGAACTACGTGCAGGCGTATATTAACGATGAAGGGGAGGTTAAGCAGTCGGTCTGGGGCTCGAACCCCTACCTCGCCGTCATATACAGCGCCGGACTGGTTTATGAGTTATATACCAGCGAGATTCTTACCGCTTTGAAAAACGAAGTTACTGCGGATGAACTCCTAAAAATAGCGAAAGAAAAAGAATACCTGATTGAGGTTCCGCCGGAAGTGCTGAAAAAAGTATACGGCGCCTTCGGAGTTACCGTCGAATAGGGAACCTACAATATAACGTATGAGGGAGGCGATCTCGTTATCGGCCTCCCTTTATTTAAACGTAGCGGCGAACTCCAGTTGGCCGGATAGTAACGTTATGTTACGATAGGGCGTTCAACAGTTTACGGACAGCCTCTGGAGATAGCCGCTACGGCGTGGTTCGCTCTTCCGGTAAAGTGACGTCATCTCAACGTAGTGTAATTAGAGTAGGGTTTATCGGAGTTATAATACGACTTCTTATCTACTTCCGTCCGTAGACGAATATGCTATACTATATATAAATGCTATACTATATATAAATTAGGTATTGACGATGAAAAACGGAAAATGCCGTATCGGGGTACTGGCATCCGGTTCGGGTACTAACCTGCAGGCGTTCATTGATGCCGTGGAAAACGGCTCTATAGACGCCGAGTTATCGGTCGTCGTTTCCAACAACAGCAAGGCGATGGCTCTGGAGCGGGCCCGCAATCGCGGTATCAAAGCGGTGCACCTATCCAATCTGCAC
>SDBT01018951.1_pt1 | contig 10796 bp, 14 predicted proteins | sample 2277101 | NCBI WGS metagenome assembly SDBT01 (sample SAMN10404973, study PRJNA504765) | marine sediment metagenome | isolation source: marine sediment core GS10_PC15, 103 cmbsf | place: Arctic Ocean: Southern Knipovich Ridge | collected 2010 | reverse complement strand
GTATCCGATGCTTGCGCTCTGAGCGCTTCCGCCTTCGCTTCACCTGCGAGAACTTTACCACGCGACTCTTAGCCGGGAACCCTGCTCCTCGCGTGGCCACCTCCGCTTCAGCTCTTTTGCTCCGTCCTCTTCTGCGAGTCGGTTTCTTCGGGTTAGCCGCCCGACCGCCCCGCTGCCTCGAGTTTCGCCTCAGCTCTCGGTGTCCGGTGAGTTTTCAAAGAGTCCGTCGCCGTGTTCCTTGTTTCCGGGGTTCGCCCTTCCGGTGGGTGCCTCGGGGTGACCGTCTCTCCGTTGCTTGCAAGTACATAGTAACCTAGTTTTTAACTCAATGCAACAGAATAATGAGCGCCGGCCCAGATAATTGGCCCTCAGGATCGGCTCAGGACCGGCCTAGCCGGTCCCAGGTGCCCTTCTACGGCGCCTGCATGGGGGTATATGCCGGCCTGACCCGTAGAAAGGCGCCTGGGGCCTCCTAGGAGCCTACTCTTAAAGCGTTGATTCTAAAGGACTTAGAGAGGTGGTTTCATAAGCTATTGAAAAGAAAGGACTTAGAGTAACTAGTTCTAAGTCCTTTAGAATCAACGACTTATGTTAAGTCCTTTCTTTTCAACAACTTACGAGTAGAGCGTATAAGTCCTTTAGAATCAACAACTTATAAAGAAATCGTCTTAAGTTCTTTCTTTTCAACAACTTATAGGTAGCTCAACTAACCGTGTACTTAGGTTAAAAACTGTGGTACTATGTTCTTACAACTGAGGATAGGTTTACTCAGGCTTCAGAAAGAAGGGAAAGAGATGGCCAAGAAAGAACGTCGTCGTTTCAACACGAACCTGGTCGGCGGGAACGCCGCCCTCAGGATCACCGTCGATCGAAAGGACCCGAGGTCGGTGGTCACGTTCGTGACCCACGTCGTCAAGGACAAGACCGGAAAGCGGACGACGACCAAGGGAGCAAGCTCGACCCACTCCAACGTCGAGGGTGCGCTCAAGAAGGCGGAAGAGCTCGCCGCGGCCGCGTTGAAGGCCGGGTGGAAGAAGAAGACCCCGAAGACCGCCGCGGCAAGACCCGACGCCTTCGACGTCGGCCATCTTCCTCGGCCACCCGCGGCGTAGGTCCTCGATCACACCACGTAGGTCTTTCGGACCTCCGAAACCGAGGATCGGAGGTCCTCTAAGACCGATGATCATCATACTCGAAGGACCTGACGGTTCCGGTAAGACGACCCTCGCCCGCCGACTTCAGGAAGACTTCAACCTCGAATATCATCACGAAGGTCCTCCTCCGGACGATGAGAACACGCTTCACTACTACGGACGTGTTCTTAGCGGCTATCACGGCAAGCACGTCGTGATAGATCGGTTCGCGTTGGGTGAGACCGTCTATGGGCCCATCCTTCGTAACGCGGACGGACTTGGACCTCACGGTTGGCCCGTGTTTCAACGTTTAGCCCAAGGGATGGGCGCGCGTCAGATCGTTTGTCTTCCTCCTCCTCAAGTGTGTTACGAAAACTGGGTCAACAGCAAAAAGACCGAGCTGTTCTCTAGTGAAGTCGTCTTCTGTCGGGTATACTTGAAGTACGCCTTCCACGCGGCGAAAAAGCGCCTCCCGTTTTACGTTTACGACTACACCGAAGAGCCTTACGAAGAGCTGGTTCGTGGGTGGAACGAACAGTCCGCGCTTCCTCGCGGTGTGATCGGATCTCTCTTCGCAAGATACCTGATCGTCGGTGAACGGGCCAACGGATCGCTCGACCTACCCTTCTTCAGCACGTCTGGATCGAGCGCTTATCTTAGCCGTGCGCTCTGTCTCGCCGGTTTCTCTGAACATGAGCTCATGTGGATGAACGCTCGGGACGCTCTAGATAACATCAACGTGCTCCCGTTGAGGTCCGCCGACGGTCGTAAGCTGACGGTGATCGCTCTCGGTAAGAAGGCCGCGAAGGCCTGTCAAGACCGTGAGCACGTCGAACTACCTCATCCGCAGTACTGGAAGCGATTTCATCATCACGACATAGATGAGTACGTACGTGCGCTGAAAGAGACGAGAACATGAATATAGTCTCTGGTTGGGCCGGTGGGGTGTGGACGAAGTTGCTTAGTGAAATCCTAGAGAAAGGACGTCGGGTATCCCCTCGAGGACTCACGAACATCGAGCTCACGGGGGTGCCGCTTGAGATCATTGACGCGAGAAATAATCTCTTCGTAAATGAACCGCGTAGGCTCTTCTATCGATTTGCGATCGCCGAATGGCTCTGGATCTGGTACGGTTACGAAGACGTCGCGACGATCGCTCGTTACAATCGACATATCGCACAGTTCAGCGATGACGGATTGATCTTTAACGGATCCTACGGTCCGCGCATCAAACGTCGGTGGAGCGAAGTTCTCACTCTTCTGCGCGCCGATAGAGACTCTCGACAAGCGGTCATCCCGATCTTCGGACAAACCCACAGCTATCATTCGAAAGATGTGCCGTGTACGCTCAGTTTACAGCTGTTAGTTCGGGACGATCAGCTGAACATGGTCGTGATCATGCGCTCATCTGACATCTGGCTCGGTCTGCCGTATGACATCTTCAACTTTACCATGCTGCTCAACATAGCGGCGGCACAGCTTCATCTCAAGATCGGTTGGCTCAAGATGTTTCTCGGTTCGAGTCATCTGTACGAGAAGAACATAGACGCTGCTCGCGACGCCGTGAACGCGTCCACCGTCAACCTGAGATCTCCGAAGCTAACAGGACCGCCGACCGAGATACTCGATAGGCTTCTCGTAACGGGTGAACCGACCACGCTGCTTGATCCTCCGTGGACGCACTACGCGGACGTTCTACTCTCAAAGACCAACGCGGAAGCTCTCGTCGTCCTTCAAGCTTTAAGCGACGCACAGCGATGCTCGATCTGTGGGTCAAGCGGTTTCGCGCCAGCGATCGGCACGCGCGCAAGCGGCGAGACGTATGACGGGTGCGACTTCTGTACCGGAAAGGCGTGAAGATGACAACGCCTCGCTTAACTCACGACGAGTATTATCTCAAGATGCTTGAGATCGTCGCAGCCCGAAGCACGTGTGTTCGACGAGCTGTCGGAGCGATCCTCGTAGATGAAAAGTATAAGGTGCTTAGCACCGGCTACAACGGTGTTCCCTCGGGCTTCAGTCACTGTACAGATGTTCCTTGTCTAGGCGCCCAAGATCCTTCGGGGGATTCGAGGCGGTGTATGGCGATTCACGCTGAGGTAAACGTGGTCGTTCAATGCACCCGTCTTGATCTGGCGCGTATCCTATACGTGAGCTGTACGCCTTGTTTTATGTGCGCTAAGATGTTGTGCAACACACCGGTGAGACGGATCGTTAGCACGGAGGAGTACGGTGAGAGCGATGGGCTTAACGCCTTAAGACAAGCGGGTATCGAACTTCTTGTTGCATCTTGTTAAAAACTATGGTATAATAGACAGGTGAAACAGCTCTCCCTCATGAGCACCGTCGTTAACAACCCGGGATGGTCTCCGTCTGAACCGCCGTCGCTCGACGGGATCGATCGTATCGAACTTGACTGTGAGACGAACGGTCTGCGTTGGTGGGACGGTGATCTTCCTATCGGGATCGGGATCGGCACCCCTGACGAAACCTATCAGTACCTACCCTGGGGTCACGCCGGCGGCAACCTATCCGAAGGAACCGTGAAGCGTTGGGCTCAACGCGAGCTGCGCAACAAGCAGATCTTCGGACTCAACATCAAGTTCGACAATCACATGTTCTATAGGTGGGGCATCGATCTTGAGGCTCAGGGTTGTACGATCAGCGACGTCGGTCATCGCGCCGCGCTGCTCGATGATCATCGTCGTCGCTTCAGTCTTGAGGCACTTTCGCAGGATCTCTTAGGTAAGGGTAAGCTCAAGGACGTTGACGTAGAACACATGGCTGAGTATCACGCCGGTGACGTGCACGACTACGCGGAACAAGACGTTCGACTCGTCCGTGAGTTGCGCGATCACCTAGATCCTCAGCTCGATGAGCAGAACCTACGACACGTCTGTGATCTTGAAGATCGCGTTGCCTACGTGGTCTGTGAGATGGAGCGTAACGCAGCGCCGTTGAACGCGGAGCTTCTCAAGAGTTGGGTGAAACGGTCAGAGGAAGAGTATCATCGGTGCTTGTGGAAGGTGTATCGCGAGACAGGACTTAAACCCTCGTTTTCAAACGCGGATCTTGAGACCTTATTCAAAGCTCGTAAGATCCCGATCATCCATCGCACGGCGACAGGAATGCCGAGCTTCGCCGAAGAGACAGGCATCTGGGACAACTGTGATGATCCTGTCATACAGGACATGAACAGGGCCCGGAAGCTTACGAGTCTTCGCAGCAAGTACCTCGTGAAGTATCTCAACACGCTGACCGACGACGGTCGTCTTCTGTACGCGTTACATCAGCTACGTGCCGACGAAGGCGGAGCGGTTACGGGACGCTTCTCAAGCTCTGCGTTCAAAACTCCTCAAGGCGCAGAAGGAGCAAATGTTCAACAGGTTAAGACCGTCGAAAAACAGAAGGAGGTCGGCGACGACGACTACACCATCCGTGAGCTGTTCATCTCACGTTCGGGACGATCCCTCAAGTCGGACGCCTCACAGATCGAGTTTCGGCTGTTCGCACACTACGCTAACTCGGAACGGCTTCTCAAGGAGTACCGAAAGGATCCTACGGTCAACTTTCATAAGATCGTGTGGGAGCTGGTCAAACAGTACAACGACATCTCATACAAGGCGCTGAAGAACCTCAACTTCTGTAAGCTCTACGGCGGAGGCGTGGGCAGGGTCTCAGAGATGCTCGAGGTCAGCTACGATGAGGCTGAAAGCTTCGCCAAAAGCTACGACGAGGCCTTTACCGACGTGAAACGTTGTCTGCGACTCGCGTCGAACACGGCTCGAAGTCAAGGCTACGTTAAGACGCTCATGGGTCGACGCATACGTTTTCCAAAACTCGAACGGCTGTATAAGGCGTTGAACGGTATCATCCAAGGCGGAGCAGCCGACATCATGAAACAAAAGCTCGTAGAACTTCACGACGCTCGACGTACGACCGGTTTCGTCATGCGCTTCACGGTACACGACGAGGTGTTCGGCGACATACCCGATGACGAGGCGGCTTCAAAGGTCGACAAGATTCTTAATCGCCAATCGTTTGATCTCAGAGTTCCGATCCTCTGGGAGACGAAGACCGGCGCGAACTGGGCGGAGTGCGCATGAAGCTTGAGAGACGGTACATTCGTGAGCTCGTAAAGGTGCTCGCCACCGATCTCGAAGACGCGGTCGTTCTCAAGCACGCGGATCAAGTAACCTCGGGTATACCGGATCTGAGTGTCACCTGGAGCGGACTGACGTTTTGGATCGAGGTAAAACGTGGTTCGACGATCGAAGCTCGAGGTATCCAGGTTCTCACCGCAACGCGGTTGGCAAGACAGGGCCACTGTTTCTTCGTGCTGTACGGCGAGGACAGCACGAGCATCTTCACACCGAAGGGAGTAGATTCCAGGCAGACATCTTCGGAGTCCCGATATACCGGCCGGAGCTCCTGGACACGACGGTCACCGGAACCGGCCTTGGGACCGGCTTCTGGCTCAGCGCTGCTTACCGTGGCGGTCTATCCGGGAACTGATCATCACGCGATCGCTAGGTACATACGGAGTCTTCATGATCACCACAAAGCGTAACAAGTTCGTCGGGTTTCACGTTACCAGGTCTATGCGTAACAAGTTACGCAGGCTGGCGTTTGAGAAAGGTCTGTCGGTTTCGGCTCTCGTGTATCGGATCCTACTGAGACATCTCAGGATGAAAGACGAGTCATGAAGCTAACCGTACAGATCGAAATCAACGAGGCGGAACAGCGAATTCTCTGCCAGAACAGCCTCGAGCGCGTTCTTAATACCGCTTTGTTGATCAACCAAGATTTAGACGCCTTTCACAAGCACGAGTACGGAAGCGTCAACGCAGAAGACCTTGAGGAGCTCAAACCCTTGGCAAGCCGGCTTTGGTATGCGGCGACGCAAGCTGCGATATTTTTGGAGTCTACGTCGTGAAACTTTTGTCTAACCGGTTTGTAGAGATCTGGATCAGATGGACGTGGTTCATCGGATTCGGTTTTCAGGTTCATCGTGCCACAGAGAAATCTCCTTTCACTCTTGAGATCTATGTTCTCTGTGTTAGGTTTGAAATAGTGCGATGAAGGTCCTGGTGATCAACACGTACGGCGGTTCGCTTCTGATAGGCGCACGAGCTTTCGGAGCTGACGTAATCGGCTCATACGAGGACGTTGCGTTCGGATCTGACATACAGGAGGCGAACTTTCCGAAGATTAAGCTCATCCGTCATATCAAAGACTGGCCCTCCCAAGATCTCTCGGAGACGGTGGTTATGGCTCATCCGCCGTGCAGCGCTTTTAGCGTACAAAACACCTCTCGAGCTGCTCGAGGACCGGACAGCGTGGCCTTCGCTTGTACTCGCAGGGTGCTTGACTACGCGATGAACAACAAGGCTCTCGTGATCGCGATCGAGTCTGTTACGGGCGCACTCGCCGGCGCGTGGCACGTTCATCAAAAGTACGCCGACGACAACGGGTACAACATCTACCGGATCTTACAGAACGGTTGCATGTTCTCAGCCCAGTGGCGAGAGCGATTTTGGGCCGTGTGGGTCAAGAAGGGAGCGGGTTTTTCCGACCGATGGACGTGGAGACTGGAGCGTAAGCTGCTTCGTGTTCGTGACGTTCTCAAGGGACACGATCTTAGCGGACCCACGTTCCCAGGTATCGACGGGAAACTTGAGAAGCTCAAGGAACGTTTCATCTACGGCGCCTCGTGTACGCCGGAAGATATGTCGTACTTCTTCGACACGCAGACTCCTCATCACGACGGCGGGGTCGGCAAGGTGCTACAGAAACGTTTATACCCGGACGACAATCCGTACGAGGTTCGATACGAGATCGTGTCTACCTTTGCGACTTCAGGCATGAGATACGTCAGCCCGGACAAGCTATGTCCGGTGCTGCTCAGCTCCTCGTGGTGGTATCTCAACGGTCGTAACTTATCTCGTATGGGATACAAGCTGCTCGCTGGTTTTCCCGCGGACTATATCTTTCCTGAAAGGTACGTGAACAAGACCCGAGCGTTCCTCTCGAAGGGGGTGATACCGGCCGTAGCTGAATGGATTCTCAGACAGATCAGCGATCGTCTAGGAGAGTCTCAGCCGGTTACCTACGACTACGAGGTGAAGATCTCACCGAACGAGATCGCCGACTTTCGCATCCGCCGTGGTCATTGGGATCAGGAGAGACCGAAAATACGTCACGAGGAGTTGCGATGAAAATCTTGATGACGGGTTTTACCAGTCGAACGGTCGGCGGAAAACCGAAGTACGACTACATGTCGAACGTCTACGTGCTGAAGCACGCGCTCGAGCTCGCCGGTCACGAGGTCGACCAGCGACGCGTATCGATCGAGGAGACCGATCTGACGCAACACTACGACGTAGCGGTCGTCGGTATCGCCGCGTGCAACGGGCTTAGCTCAAGGTATAAGCTTGGCGCGATGTGGACCATGACCCAGTTTGAAGCTCGAGCCGGTATCTTTCCTTCTGACGGTAAGAACGTCGGCGCGTTCATCAACTCGGTACGTACGAGCATCAATCATCTCGACACGTTTCTCGGTAAGAAACTTCGTGAACGTAACAACATCATCGAACACGAGCTCGGAGAACAGCGAAAAGAGATCTGGAAAACGGTTCTCAGTCTTCTGCTTCACGGTGATCATCCGTGGCCGGTTCTCGTTCCGACCTTCTCGTGGGGCAACGCAAGACCTTACGAAAAAACGTTCCGAGCACCGGTAACAATCTGGGATCCGACGCGATTGGCCTGGCCGATGCAGTTCAAGACGTGTGACCAGATGTCACCGCCTGCGACGCCTCGACAACGGCGTTGGATCATGCCGACGCTTCAAGATCAGGACCGCTGGCTTGACAAGCAACGAGGAAACTGGGAGGTTTTGGAAGTCGGCAACAAGCGTAAGGGTGAGGCCTACATTCCTGAGAATGAACTTATCCAGGGTTTGTACCGCGAGAACTGGGGCACGATGGCCTTCGGATATCCGATGAGCGACGGTGGCTGGTGGCGGATGAGGTACATCCACGCTGCGATCGCTGGCGCGGTGATGTACTGCGGCTACGAAGATCGTTGTGTTATCAGCGGACCGTACAAGCACACGCGACCTCAGATCGAGAGCATGTCTGACGTTGAGCTTGAAGACCTAGCTGAACTTCAGCATGAGTGGCTGTTCAACAAGGCTTGGTCGCAACAGAAGGCTGTCGAAGCCGTCGACTCGTTCGTGCGAGGACTCTACTAACCACGGAGAAGATATGATCGGTTATCACTGCGGCGTTCCTACGAAGCACCTTGTCGAGAGCCGCAAGGCGTTCTCTCGGATATGTCGCAAGTGTAAGCGTGTCTTCACACAGCGCAAGCGCCAGCTCACACACCACAATCGTTTTTCGAGAATAAAAAAATGACCGGTTTCTTCGACGTGATGAAGCAGCCGCCGATCAAGCTAGGCGAAGAGTATCCGCTCTTCACCCGGGTGTCCCTCGAGACGGCCTCGTTCTGTAACCGCGCGTGCTCCTTCTGTCCGATCGCGTGGTCGGGTGACGAACGTGGGACCACGTACATGGCCGACGATCTCTTTCGGAAGACCATCGACGAGCTCGCTGAGCTGGGGTTCAACGGTGTTCTGCAGATGTTCCTGTTGAACGAGCCCACCATCGATCGGTCGATGATCGAGAAGTTAGAGTGCGTCCGTCGAGAGATGCCGAAGGTCACAACCTACATATCGACCAACGGTGACGTCTTCGACGCGATCTTGAAGAAGCGAGGGTGGGAGCACGCGGTCCAAGAGATCGAGAGATACTACGACGCCGGACTGACCGGGATGAACCTGAACGTCTACGATTCAGGTACGGAACAGCTCGCGCGTTATGGCACGCTCGTATCTGAGCTGCTCGATCGCGGCGTGAGATACACCTATAACAAATATCGAAAACATCCGGTCAGCCAACGCTTCGTCTCCATAACGGACATGCGTTCTGAGCGTCTCACGGTCGAGTCCACCGATCTGATCCACATCCACAACAAGGACGAGTGTGCGCGTATAACAAATGTACCACAGAAACACTGCTCCCGAGCGCAGCGTCACATCGTGATCCTCTACAGCGGTAAAGTTCCGATCTGTTGTGCGATCGATCCTACCGACATCGAGCTTCCGATCATGGGAGACGTCAACCACCAGACGCTCAAAGAGATCTGGAACGACGAACCGATGTTTCGCTACCGATTCTTCACGCAACAGGCTCAACGAATTCTTCCCGGATGTTCGACGTGCACTCATCGTATGGCGTATCCGCACGTGGTGCGAAGGGTGACGGCAGACGACGGCGTGATCGAACGATGGAGAGAGTTGATCGACGAGGAGAGAAATGTCTGACTTTAACGACGTCGGACGGTTTCACAAGGCCTTCGGACTGCCTTTTTCCGATACGGAGGATCGGCAGCGCGGGTTCTCTCCACATCTTATCAAACCGGATCTCATTAGGTTTCGCCTTAAGTTTCTTCACGAGGAGATGCTTGAGCTCATCGACGCTTACATGAGAGAAGACCTGTCTGACATCTCAGACGCGCTTATTGACATCGTGTACGTCGCGATGGGAACCGCGCATCATCACGGACTACCCTGGGAGTCGCTTTGGAACGAGGTCCAGCAAGCCAACATGAAGAAGATCAGGGCACGTTCTGAAGAAGAGTCGAAGCGTGGCTCAACGTACGACGTGATCAAGCCGCTCGACTGGAAACCTCCCGATATCCTAGGCGTGCTTCGCCGTCACGGGTGGCGCGATGTCCCTTGAGCTAGATAAGCCTCTCATCACCCTCGACGTAGAGACGACCGGAACAGATCCGAACGTCAACCGCGTCATCCAGATCGGTCTGGTCAAGCTCTATCCAGACGGTCGTGAGACAGAGTGGAAGTCGTACGTTAATCCGGGTGTTCCGATCCCTCCTCATCTCACTCAAGAGGTCCACAGGATCACGGACGCAGACGTGGCGGACGCACCGACCTTTGCAAGCTTGGCTTCGATGCTCGCCAACGGACTGTACGAAGTTGACCTGTGCGGGTATAGTCTCAAATTCGATCTCGCCTTTCTTACCGCTGAGTTCAAACGAGCCGGTGTCGCTCACCCGTTGGACAGCGTGAGGATCGCAGACGTGTTCGAAATACTCAAGCTGGTAGAACCGAGATCGCTCGTCGAGGCGGTCAAACGACATCTAGGAGAGGATTTAGAAGGAGCGCATGACGCGCTTGTTGACGCTCGAGCCACGCTTCGACTTCTTCAACACTTCGTAAAGACACGCCCAGAGCTTCCGAAGACCGTAGACGGATTTCACAAGCTCGTCTTTGAGACAGCTCCTCCGGGATTCGTTGATCCGGGTAAGAAGTTTCGGTGGGAGGGAAGCGAGGCCGTGGTGGCTTTCGGAAAAAAGCACAACGGTCGTGCGCTTCAAGATGTCGCTAAACAGGATCGTGGATTTCTCGAGTGGATGATGCGCTCTGATTTTCCGCCCATGACGAAGAAGATCGTGGACGACGCACTCAAGGGTCAGTATCCGAAAAAGAAAGAGTGATGACGACGAAGAGAAGGGTGAGATGAAGCCTGTCTGTGCAAACTGCCACCTATTCTTCCAGGCGGAGAAGAGCGGGTTCTACTTCGA
>SDBT01018950.1_pt1 | contig 10796 bp, 17 predicted proteins | sample 2277101 | NCBI WGS metagenome assembly SDBT01 (sample SAMN10404973, study PRJNA504765) | marine sediment metagenome | isolation source: marine sediment core GS10_PC15, 103 cmbsf | place: Arctic Ocean: Southern Knipovich Ridge | collected 2010 | reverse complement strand
GATTTAGTATCCTTAAACAACGTACACCTGCTATTATATCAATTGGCATGATCCTGATAGGGTTGGTACTTTTAGGTTGGGCCATCATTGTTGGATATGATACAATTTCTAATACATTTTAATAATATGAATCAAAAATTATTGAATCCCAAACGCTAAATATGAAAGAGAATTGGATGAAATATGGATCCTGTACTTGATAAAGAAATTCAGAATCTTATTGATGGTAATCTAGGCGATAACCAAAGATTGGAATTTATACGAAAGTCTCTTCAGGATGAAAAGAAAATTTACAATTCAGACCAAAAATATCTCATGGAATTACTAAAAGAACATTCAAAAGATGAAGATATCTTAGAAAGATTAGAATATTTGAATCCTAAAAAGAAAAAAACTGTTACAACTTTTGCAGATAATAATAATAATTCAAAATCAGTTTCTAACAAATCAGAGAAACCAACTACTGCTTGGTATTTAGCTCCAATTCTAGTAGGACTTGTTGGAAGTTTTTTTATGTGGTTAATTCTTAAAAATAATGATCATCTAGATACGCCAAAAATGATTAGAAAAGGATGGATTATTGGAATTGTTATAGCGATAATAGCTTTTATTCTTGGATACCTTCCTTCACTAATTATATCAGGAATGTATCTATTTTCCTAAGTACTAAAAACAACAATCTTTAAGTAATCTTTGATAATCATCTTTCATTATGCAACAAAACTCTTACAATAAAATCAACCTTGTTGTTTTGGGGCTAGTAATATTTTGTACAATTGTCGCATCTCTAGTTTTAGTATTCTTTTTAGCACCAATGATGCAGTTTGGTGGTGGTCCATTTGGAATGGGTATGCCTCCAGATATTCCAGATAATGTATCTCAAGAGATAAAAGATGAAATTTATGCACTAGAATCTGTAACTACATTCAAAGATACATTTCCTGACTATAGAGAGACCATTGAAGAAAGTCATGGTATTGAATATATCCTTCAAGCACGAAATGCAAACACTGGCAATATCCTTTCATTAAATATTAATTATTATCCTATGGGACCACCAGGAACTACTGATAAATTTGATAGTAGATCAAACTTGCAATGTATTCCAGGTGAAGGAATTATGGGACCTGAAAGCATGATGATGCAAAATATGTTTAGAGGAAACAACGGTGAGGACTTGTTTATCCATGAAACAATAAAGACTACAAACTGTCTTGAAGATGATTGGGAACCCGTAATGGTTTCAGAAAAATAACTAATTTAGACGAATAACGTTTTAGATCTGAAGGTGTTTTGTGAGGTTCAAAATTATTAAATAACAATTACTAAATAATAGTTAAAGATTAAAAAAGTGATTTGAAATATTCTGTGTTATTTGGATTATTGATTATACCATTGTTGGTTTTGAATGTAAATGCACAGAGCACAGGATCTGCAACCCTTGAACCTACATGTGGTTATTTTGCTCCCTTTAATATCGATTTGGGAACTATATCATATGGAATGGATGGTGTAGAAACTACAGTTCAATTCGACGCTGTAGGAAGTGCAAGTGCAACAATTAACCTTCGTGCAACTGAATGGATGGGAGAAGATGGATTCTCTCACCTTGATGCAGAAGCTACTAGGTTTAACATAACGATGGATGATTCTGATAGTTCAGGTGTTTCCTATAGTGAAAAAACCCCGTTTGAAGCAAATGGAGTATCTTTTCTTTTAACTAATTCTACGAATCCAAATTACAATATGAATGCCTCTTTTCAGATCTCAGCAATTGATAAGTTGATTAATCGTCCATACTCTGGTCCAATAACTCAAAGTATCACTTTTAACATTAGTTGTAATGATTCATCTCATGTGAGTGCCCAAAATATTTTGTTAGAGGCTTATTTAATTGATAATCCCCCTCACGCAGACGAGGATAACTATGAAGTATTATGGACAGATCAGTTTGGTACAAGTGGTTGGGATATTATCTCCACGAGTTCTATAAATTCAAACAGTAATATTATAGTTGCAGGATATACACAAGGGAATCTTTATGGAATAAACGCTGGTGACTTGGATGCATTTTTACGAATGTATGATTCTGATGGAAATGAACTTTGGGGAGCGCAATTTGGTTCAACTAAATCTGAGATGATTTACACAAGCTCTATTGATGATTCCACTGGTAACATTCTAGTTGCAGGAGATACAGACGGGGATCTTGAGGGAACAATTACTGATCCTAGTCTTTCAGATGCATTTCTACGAATGTATGATTCTAATGGAAATGAACTTTGGACAAAGCAGTTTGGTACTGGTGAAGGGGAGTTAATTTGGACCAGTACTATAGATCAATCAAACGGTAATATCATAATCGCAGGAAATACGCAAGGTAATCTTTATGGAATAAATGCTGGCGAATCTGATGTATTTCTGAGAATGTATGATTCTGATGGAAATGAACTTTGGGGAGCGCAATTTGGCTCAAGTAAATCTGATTTTATTCGCAGCAGCTCTGTAGATCCTTCTAGTGGGAATATACTAGTTGCAGGAGGTACAAGAGGGGATCTTGAGGGAACAATTACTGATCCTGGTCTTTCAGATGCATTTCTTAGAATGTACGATTCAAATGGAAATGTATTATGGGCAAAGCAGTTTGGTACAATTAATAATGATTTTATTTCCACGAGCTCTATAGTTCCTTCCAACGGCAATCTCATAGTCGCAGGATATACTGAAGGTAATATTGAGGGAACAAATACTGGTTATCGAGATGCATTTCTACGAATGTATGATTCTAATGGAAATGAACTTTGGACAAAGCAGTTTGGTACAACTAATCGTGATGAGATTTACACAAGCTCTATAGATTCCAACAGCAACATACTAGTCGCAGGATATACGCAAGGGGATCTTGAGGGAGTAAACGTTGGCGGTTCGGATGCATTTTTACGAATGTATGATTCTAGTGGAAATATCCTTTGGACAAAACAATTTGGTTCAAGTTATTGGGAAAAAATTAACACCTTATCTATAGACATTTCCAACAATAATGTCATAGTCGCAGGATTTACGACAGGCGCTCTTGAGGGAGGAAACGCTGGCAGTACTGATGCTTTTGTTAGAGTCTATTCTCTTGTAACACCATTTAATTTCGATGGAAATATCTCTGATTTGTTTAGTGGTTACATACAAGGAAATTATGCTCCATCAGATCATCAAGTATTCCCACTTCCATGATAAACTAAAGATTTAGACGAATAACATTTTGGATCTGTAGGTGTTATGTAATTCAAAAATATTTGAAGAGTGAATCTTAAATATTAATTAAAAATCAGATTAATGTTGGCATTAAAATATCTAGCATTGGTAATTTTAACAGTATCATTAGGAATGGGAATAAGTGATGCTTTTGCAGAATCTGTTGAAGATTATGATGATAGATATTACAAAGTAGAAAATCTACGAGGGGAAATAGTTTCAGTAAATTATTTTTCAATTCATGCTTTAATGGATAGGGGATATTTGAAAGAAATGCCAGAATGTAATAAATGTAAAAATTATCCAGAAGGAACTACTGGTCCCCCTTGCTATAGAGGTATATGTGAAGTAACTGACAAAACAATTTACAGACATGGTTCTTTTTCAATTGTAGATAAAAAGATCATCATAAATGATAAACATATTTCAAACTTTAATGCAAATATTAGTTTTGACAAAAAATTGTATTCTACTGATGATTTATTAAAAATTACAATTATGTTTCCCAATCACAATCAAAATGATGATATTATTGAAGAGATAAATTCTGAGATGAATTTGGTTACTATTAAAACTAGGAGTGATGAAGTAACAGAATTCAAATTTGTTGAAACTCATCCTGATAGTGGCATCTTTAAGGGTGAAATTCTTTCATTTGATTATAGAAATCCTGAGCTTGCAAAGTATGAAGTTCGTAAGTACGAACATTTTGCACCAACAACTCCTAAAGTGATAAAAGCGATTCCAGATGGAGGAGTTTCAATAACTCTAATTGTTTCAGATATTGAAACAGGAGTAGGTAGTGCAAGATTTAGTGATGAAAATTTTTACAACTACCCAAGTGAAACAACTCTACAGGAAGAAATGACATATTCTGAGTGTATGGAGAATGTGGCAAAAGGATGTAGTACGCATAAAGATAGTATCAACGGATATGCAATTTGTATGAGTCAAGCTGCACAATCCTGTAGATGATCTAAGTTCAAAAATTATTGAATCTAAATTGATTAAAGGGCTTTAAGATTTGATAAATCATGAAATGGTATGGGATTTTATTAATTATTATATTAATTGGAAGTGTAGTGCTTTTTGTAGGATATTTTACTGATTTTGAGAATGTCTTTTCTAAAAAAATTCTCCCCAAAATTTTTGAGTATGATTGTGCAAAAAATTATGATGAAACCATAGATATCTTTTATACTAAATATGATCCCACACAATCCTCAAACAGTCCTAATAACTATGAAGTATACCTTTTAATGAAGAAAAAAAGTGAGGCATTCATAGAAAATTCTTGTGATCTTACAAAAGAAAGTTGGATTTACAAAAGCAAATATGAAGGTGAACTTTGGGCATCTGACTGGACAAAAGCAGTTCACTATAATCAAAAATATCAGGATACAATGCTTTCAAAATCGGACTTGGTAGATAGAGCCATGAACTACTACAAGCTAAAATCTGACGGCACTCCATGTGATGATGATAGGCGTTGGGTAGAAGATAGAAATGCTTGCATACGAGAGGAAAGAGCAAGAAAGATATTTTATAGTTGGAATTTAGAATGGCTAAGTGATCATCCTGAATATGATTATTGATATTCAATAATTATTGAACGATAATTGCTTTAAGCATTGTTAGGATTCCACATGTTACATGGAAATTATTGAAATTCCAATAGAACAATTAATTGTGTCTTCTAATAATACAAGAAAAGATCTAGAATCTGGAACAGATGAAAACAATCTAAACGAATTGGCAAATAGCATAAAAAAATATGGACTTATAAATCCAATTACGGTTGTAGAAAATGAAAATAAATATGAAGTTATTGCAGGTCAAAGACGTTTTCAAGCTTGTAAAATAATTAATCTTTCATCAATTCCATGTATAATTAAAAAAAATATTAATTTAACTCAAACTGTGGGTATATCTTTAATTGAAAATGTGCAAAGAGCAGATATGGGTGCAATAGATAAAGGCAAAGCTTATGTTCAACTACTTAAAACATTCGATAGTATTGAATCTCTTTCTAATAATATTGGTGTGGGAGCACCAACAATTAAAAAATATATTTCATTGTTAGAATTATCATCTACACTTCAACGAACAATTGATTCAAGAGAGGGCACTCTTGGAATAGATGCATTATCTAGACTTAGCAAATCTTTTTCAAATCATTACGAACAAGAATTGGTTCATGATAGATTAAAAGGATTCAATCAAAAAGTACAAATTGAAATGATTAAAAATTTGAATGGAAGCGTTGAATCTTTAACAGATGTGGTTAGAGATGCCCAGGAGGGTGTTTTTGATTTACAGGTCTGCACTAGGGGATTATGTAATATAATTCCCGATGATTTTGAACAAATACTAAAAGAGGAATTATTAAAAAAGAGAAAAATCACTTGGTTAGAATTCATGACCAAGGTAGCTAATGGAGCTAGTACAGCAGCAGGAAGCACTATTGTAAGTACAGGTTTTGATGCCGTTAAAGAAGCGTTAAAAGCTATGGCTGGTTAATAAATTATGGAACCCTAAATTATTAATATAACTTTAAGATTTGATAAATTGTAAAAATGGATATTTTTAAAAAATATATAATTTCTGTTGTAATTGCAATTGTTATAGTTATTATTTTTGTCTTATTTGCTCCAATTAATTGGGGTGAAATCAAAACTCCGCTAGGAGAACGCTCTGAATTAATTCAAAATTGCATTGATGATACTGATATGACAAATCAAGAATGTATGGAACTTTATCCTGTAGATAATCCTATGACTAGACCATTAATCAATGTGACTGATTGGTTCAATAATTTTTGAATGTTAATTGCTAAATAGATCTTTCAAATTAGTTAATTCATGTCTGAAGATAGTTTTGATGAAATTACTTCTCAAGAACAAGTTGAAAGTGTGTCAGAAGAGCAAGAATCAATTAGTGTACGATCTGAATCTGAAACTCATTTTGGAATAGAGAAAAAATCAGGAGGATGGTTAGAACAAGAATGTGCTTACATTCTTGAATTTGCAGGATTTAGCACTGAGCGCGAAGTCAAAATATCATTTGATAGTGATTCATCGGATCATTACAGAATAGATGTATTAAGCAAGTATCAAAAGTTAACAATCTTTCTTGAAGCAAAAGATTACAATGAAATTAAAATTGATTCCAAAATTCTCTTTACTTTAATTGGACAAATTAATCATTATAGATTAGAGCATCCAGAAGAACATGTTATAGGAATTTTGGCTACATCTGCAAAAAATATTGAAGGAATTAATGATGGAATTTCTCGTAAACTCAATGCAGAAGGATGTTATCTATGGGATGGTCTTAAAATCCAGTCATTAAAAAATGATATCAATCAATACAGAAATGGCGATGATTTCAGGGAGTATCTTTTCAATGAAATTGAGTATTTTAAAGAAAATATAGAAGATGAAGAAATAACAGATCCAAAAAAAGGCAACCCTCGATTTTTCTGTCGACTTGGTTTTTATTCAATACCTGAAATATTTTATATTGGCAACATATTTCACCCAAATTCTATTATTGGAGACCTGGAGCATCAGATTGTTGATAAAAAACTTAATTTGATTAGAACTCGTTATAACTCTTTTAAAGATTTGAATGGAAAAACTAGACTTCATTTTCTATGTGATTTTGAACTATCTAAGACTCTTGATAATATTCAAAGCCATGCAGATAAAAATAAAGGATCATGGTTTAGTAGAAATAAAATGTCATCTACAACGTTAATGACTTTTGATTTTACAAAAGCCTGTAAAAAAGTAATAGAAAATATCTATGGCATAGAAAAAAGTTATGATGTAAATTATTCTGTAAAAGTTATTGCAACTAGATCTGACATTCTGGGCACGTACGTAAAATATACATAAAATAGATGAGTAATAAGGATGCCATCAGCTTATGTAAAAACAGTAGAAGATCTCATCTATTATGAATATGCAAAACTAATTAACAAATCAGCAGGATTTGATGCAAATAATTTTGCATTCAGAACTCATACCTGGAAGAAACTAAAATCAGGGAAAATTTCAATGTCTGGTACTAATAAGGAATGGGATTTGGAACTAAAATCCGATAGAGTATGTGTTTATTGTAGTAGTGAGGAAAATCTTCAAAAAGACCATATCATTCCAAAATCAAAAGGAGGAAGAGACGACTCTGAAAATTCTATAGTTGCATGCCGTATTTGTAATATTAAAAAGTCAAACAAAGATATCTTTGAATTTTGCTCAATGATATCACTTGAAATGCCTCGAATTGTAAAGGGAAAAATTCTAAAAATGGTTTATTCAGAACATGAAAAAAGAGGCACTTTACATGAAACTGATATTGATGGAGATGGTAAATTGAATTTGTCTGATTTATGTGCAATATTTGCTAAAAAGAAATGATTGAATCAATTATTCCAATGACTGCTGGATTGCTGTTAGATATTTGTGGTGCATTTTTAATTGTTAAATTATTCCTTGATAATCCTAAAACACCACCTTGGTATGATGTCTTTACAGTACATGGAACTGTTTTAAGATTACCTGATATTAAGCAAAATGATGCAGACGGTGAAAAAAAAAGACAAGAAAAAGGAATTTCTAATGCAAAATTTGGATTTGCATTTTTAATTTGTGGATTTTTTCTTATTCTGATTGCAGGTTGGATTAATTATTTTAATATCCAATAATTATTGAAGATGTTTAGGATGACCAATAGAATTACATTCAAATAGTTTTTGGGATGTAAAAATCAACATATTCGATTAACTTTCCTTTTACTTCATAGAGAATGACCCATCCTGTAACAAATTGTAATTTTTTAAATATCTCATCTGGACATGTTGCACAACCCCCAATATTATTAGGAGAAGGATGATTTGCTATTTGTACAGTATAATGAAAAATAGTATCTTTGTCATTTTTTAATTTTAAAAGATTGTGTTTAGCATGAAATCTAGCAGAATATTTTCGAGTAAATCTTGTTTTAGGATCTGGATATAGCATAACTTCTATAATTATTGAGATAGTTCATCTACAGATTCTAGTTTTAGTTTTTTATCCATTTGGTATTGGACTACTAGATCAGTATCTTTATCATCCCAAGTAGTAGGAACTACTAATTCATCCATATTGTTTTTTTCATTCATAGTTCTACATTACCTTCCAAGATTAAGGTATTTTTAAAATTTAAGTTCCTTAAAGGTATTTTTAATTCCATAATTATCAAATATTAAAGTATTATTTATAGACATTCGTTCAAAAATTTTTGAACGATAATCCCTTTAAAGGACTTTAAGATTTGGTAAATTATGACTTGTCCAGTTTGTCATAAAGATAATTACATGCAACTCTTCTATTGCCAACCAGGAAGTAATGATCCTAATGATCTTGATTGGAAAGTGCTTTCAAATTCAATAAAAATTTGTAAGGAATGTAATAATATTTATGCAGATTCGTTAAAACGCTATTAATATCAAATATTATTTAGAACCACTATTTATCAAATGAATAGCAACTATTAAAATTGATTTTACTAGAGATTCACTAATGCCAATTTCCTGACTTAATTTTGTGATGAGTGGTTGTGCTATTCCAGATTTTTCAATTTCATTTAGTAATATTTGTAATTCTTCAGTTTTCATTTCTATTCAATAATATCAAACTTAATAATCATTTATCTTTGATCGTTCAAAAATTTTTGAATGATAATTCCTTTAAAGGACTTTAAGATTAGTTAATTATGGCAGAGGAACCATATAGAACTCACTGTTATTGTCAAAATTGCAAAAACACACCAGAGGTAACAATTCCATTTGGGACAAGTATAGATGACTTTGATTATAATGAAGTTAGTTGTGAACTATGTGGAATTAAAAGTCTAACTGCAATTACCAATAAGCCCTCTACAGAAGAACTCTAAAGTGATTGTCAGTATTTTGATACTTCAATAATTATTGAACCTAATAGATTAATAGAACTTAAAGATTAGATAAATTATGGACAGAGATTTAGCAGCCCAATGTATAAAGAGATCATCTGAGCTCGATGAATTTGCAAAAACAATAAATCCTTTAATGCACAAAATTGAGGCCACAGTACAGATTAATCTTAAATTCAAAATATTAAATGCACACCTCAGAATTTCTAATGTTTACAATAGATCTCTCATGGTTGAATTTTTAGGTCATGATATAGCCATACCTCACATGGATAGACCAGAAGAAGTTTTTAGGGAAACAGATGATCTTTGTTCTGAATTAGATGGTTTCATACATAATCTTACTAACTCCTCTTGAAACCCTCTAAGTGAATATTTCCACAATCTTTAAGTAATATTTTGTATTATTTTGTATATGCTTGAATTTGGGGATATTGGTTTATCTGATCTTTTATTTTTCTCTTTACCTTATATTGTAGACTTTTTAAAATCAATAATTTGAGACATTTTCTGGTAAAAAGTCTCAGAATTTACATACTTAAGTCCAATTTTGGTTAGTTGCCAATAGCTATCCATATATTCTGTTTTAGGATGCTCTATCAGTTTTTCTTTAATTAAGTTATTTTTAGCTCGGTAATAAGATGATTTTGGTATTTTGATTTTTGGATAAACTATTTTTAATGCTCCTTTCTCTATAAATATTGGATAATGATCCTCATCAAGAAATTTTTCAAATAAAAAACCTAACATTAAATCTTCATATAACTTATTTTTACCATCTTTTTTCATTCTTTCTTTTTAATTTCTATGTTACATATAATAATACACAATCTTTAAGTAAACTTTAACATTATAGTACAGTATGAAATCCAAAGACACAACACTAGCAAGTACACCCACTCTTCATGCTAGTGGGGTTTCATCTTTTGATCGAGTAAATTACTTGTCCGTTCTCAGTCAGAGAAGTGTACCCATTCTTAACAACTTTGTCTATACATTTTGTATCTTATCTAAATAATATTATGCTCTTCTAGCAATTTCATCATCATCTCTTTGAGCTCTTTTTTTGGTATCTTACGAGTAGCTGATTTTTGAGTTTCAGCTAGCTTGTGTACTATACTTTTTAGCTCCTTGTTTTCCTCATATGTTTCAGCAGCATCATGAACCTTTACTATCTTTGTATATATTGAGATATGGGGTTCAAGTAAGCGGAATTTCTGTATCTTTTTTGCCTCATTCCATCTAAGGTATGTTTTCGTATACAGGGAATGGTCTCCATATGCATGGGCATACGTCAACCCTACTGCTTCCTCAGCTGCTGTAAAAGTCATAGCTTTGATGGAATGGATGTTTTTCTTTAGTCTGTTATTGTGTTTATATCGGTCAGTAAACCCTAATTTCTGGACTTTGCGCAGCCATACCTGTTCCTCATTGTTTCTTGCTTGTTCTGGATCAGAATTAGTCCCAAACACCAAAGACTCTTCATCTGAAATGGTATCAAGTAATTGGAGTAATTCTTCCTCATCCTCTTTGAGGACATATTTTACATTAGTATGGGATATTCCGTTACTTTTTTTCATGATACTTTT
>SDBT01018949.1_pt1 | contig 10796 bp, 9 predicted proteins | sample 2277101 | NCBI WGS metagenome assembly SDBT01 (sample SAMN10404973, study PRJNA504765) | marine sediment metagenome | isolation source: marine sediment core GS10_PC15, 103 cmbsf | place: Arctic Ocean: Southern Knipovich Ridge | collected 2010 | reverse complement strand
AGATTGTCGAGATTCTCAATCGAAACGCAGAGCTTATTAGCCGGTTGGCGGGTGTTAAGGAATTTCATGCCGGGACGGATATTGTAAAACCCGCAAATGCCGCCGTTTCAATCGCAGACGTCACGGAAGTTTATGTCCACGAAGCGATTGACCCGGAAGCCGAGCGGCTCCGGTTCGAGAAACAGAAACAGCAGATAGAAAAAGCGAAAGAATCAGCAGAAGCCAAGCTGGGGAACGAGAATTTTGTAACGAAAGCCAAGCCCCAAGTCGTTGCCCAGGCCAAAGCCAGGCTGGCTAAGCTTATCGAACAGTTAGAGACCGTGGAGAAACACCTTTCGGAATTGAAGAATAGTGAATGAGTGAACTCAGACGTTCCTGCAGGTATCTACCAAAAAAGGTGGCGCTAAAATGGAAATGGAAGCAGAACTATCACGTATTATCATAAATGAAATGTCCGACCAGCAGGTGATCGTCCTCAAAGAACGTCACGGCACCCGGAGTTTTCCCATCGTGATCGGCATTGTCGAAATATTTGCCATCGACCGTCGACTGAAAGGCATCAAGCCGGCCCGCCCGATGACACACGACTTGTTGGCGAATATAATTGAAGATCTCGGCGCCAAGATCGAAAAGATCGTGATTAGTGATTTGCGGCACCACGTCTTTTATGCGACGCTGCACATGAGCATTAACGGGCGCACAATTGAAATTGACTCCCGCCCTTCCGATGCGATTGCCCTTTGCGCAGCATCAAACGCGCCTATTTATGTTGCTGATCATGTTTTTGAGCAGGCTTCTCAATAAGAAAGGTCGAAATAATCAGCAGCCCAACCCCAATGCAAAGCAAGCTGTCCGCGACGTTAAAGGTAGGCCAGTGATAGTTACCCCGATAGACATCGATGAAGTCTCGCACTGAGCCATTATTAAAAAGCCGATCGTAGAGATTTCCGCAAACGCCGGCGGCGAAAAGGCCCAGAGCGATATGAATAATTTTATGCATGCCCCCGCTGAAAAGAAAGACGACAAAGATTGCTGCTACTGCAATAATCGAAATTGTTGCCAGGAAATAGGGCTTGCCTGCGAACAAGTTAAAAGCGGCACCGTTATTTACCGCGATTATCAGTCGTAAGAAACCATTTATGACAGGGTAGGTTTCATTTGGTTTCAACCAGTCGAATACGGCCTTTTTTGTCCACAAATCCAGTGCTAGCCCGCCGGCCATCAAAGACCAGAATATAAGATGCGTTTTTGCATCCGGCAGCGAGAGGGCCATTTGCTTGAAAAAAGCCCGGCTTGGACTCGGCCGGGCGCTACTGGCTTTTGTCTTGATTTCCGTCATAATTCGTGTTTACCGTTTTGCGTTGACTGTCCCTTATCACTGTTAATAGTTTGTCGGTCGGCAGGGAATTATATCACACTAAGTATGGCTGTCAAAAACTTTTAGCACAGAGGGAAATTTTGTTTTTACAGGCGCTCTGTTAATGTTTGACATAATGATCGCAACGTTGTATCATATTTTCAATTCAATTAGTCTGTAAATGTAGACGAGGTAATACCTCGTTTTTGTTATATTTATATGAAAGGTATTTTTATGGCGAAACGCAAGGTAACTTTGAAAAACAAGCCATATATGCTGATTATCCGTGACGGCTGGGGTTATAATCCGAACAGTTCCGAAGATCAATACAATACTGTTAAGTGTGCGAATACTCCGATTGATGACATGCTTATGGCCGAATATCCGAACTGCCTTATCCATACCAGCGGAGAAGACGTGGGCCTGCCGGATGGTACGATGGGCAACAGTGAAGTGGGACACCAGAATATCGGGGCAGGCAGGATTGTTCCTCAGGAATCCGTCAGAATCAGCAAAACCATCCAGGATGGGGCTTTCTTTAAGGCGCAGGAATTTTTGAATCTCATCGAATTCGTAAAAAGCAATAACGGCAAAATGCATGTGATGGGCCTGTGTAGTGACATTGGCGTCCATTCGCTGTTGGGCCATCTGTATGGCCTGCTGGAACTGGCAAAAAGAAACGACGTCCAGGACGTTTTTATCCATGCGTTCATGGACGGTCGGGATTCGCCGCCGGACAGCGGGGCCGGATACATCGCCGATATCGAAAAAAAGGCCAAAGAAATCGGTGTGGGCAAAATTGCATCGGTCATGGGCCGGTTCTATGCGATGGACCGCGACAGCCGGTGGGACCGGGTACAGAAGGCTTATGAATGCCTTGCGATAGGTAAGGGTCTTAAATCTGCCAGCGCGGCGGAGGCCGTTGCCAACAGTTACGAAAATGAAGTTACCGATGAATTTATCGAGCCGGCCTGTATCGTCAACGAGGACAGCGAGCCGATCGCGACAATCGAAGACGGCGACGGCGTAATTTTCTTCAACTTCCGCGGCGACAGACCTCGTGAGATCACATGGGCGCTCGTCGGGTCGGACTTTAAAGAATTCCCCAGGACAACCAGGCCGGATATTTATTTTGTCTGTATGACTGAATACGATGCAACGATCCCGGCGCCGGTGGCGTTTCCAAAGCTGTCGAAAATGAAGAATATTATGGCGGCATATTGGGGTTCACTGGGTCTGAAACAATTTCGCTGTGCCGAGACGGAAAAATATGCCCATGTCACGTTCTTCTTCAACGATTATACGGAGAAGCCGTTCCCCGGTGAGGACAGGCAAATTGTTCCTTCGCCCCGGGTCCGCACGTACGATTTGAAGCCCGAGATGAGTGCTTACGAGGTTTGCGAGGTTGTGTTGGAAAGGCTGGATTCGAACAAGTACGATGTGGTCGTGGTAAATTTTGCCAATCCTGACATGGTCGGTCACACGGGAATCCTGTCGGCGGCCGTAAAAGCGGCTGAGACGGTGGATGAGTGCGTCGGCAGAATTCTCAACAAAGTCAAAAGTATGGACGGCGCAGCCATTATCACGGCCGACCACGGCAACTTCGAGAGAATGTGGAATACTCCAAAGAATCAGCCGCACACGGCCCACACCATCGGTGACGTGCCGCTGATTGTCTTCGACGAACGCTTAAAGAGCAGCGAGCTGCGCCAAGGCGGCAAATTGGCCGACATCGGCCCAACCCTGCTGGCAATGATGGACCTGTCGCAGCCTAAAGAAATGACCGGCCAGAGCCTGATTGAAACGTAAGTGCAAAAAACGCATCAAGAATATACGTGGGATACGTTTAAATTTCGTTCTTCAACGCAGAATAACTGCTACAAAAGAAAACAGATTCCCAGATGTGCCGGAATAATGACGCTGCCGGCTTTGCGGATTTCGCAGTGAAAATGAATGCTGTATACTGATCAGCGGTGGGTGGTAGCCAGGAGCACAGGTTGGGGATGGGGAACTGGATAAAAAAATGGGACAGATAGCTGTTCTTGACCAGAATATGGTAAATATGATTGCCGCCGGCGAGGTGATTGAGCGCCCGGCTAGCGTGGTCAAGGAACTTGTGGAGAACAGCATCGATGCGGGGGCGACAAAAATAACGGTAACCATCGAGGACGGCGGCAGAAAGCTCATGTCTATCACCGATAACGGCTGCGGTATGGACGCTGATGACCTGGCTCGGGCCTTTGAGTCGCATACCACCAGTAAAATCAAAGCCAGCTCGGATCTGCTCGGCATATCAACACTCGGCTTTCGAGGCGAAGCATTGGCAAGTATCGCTTCGATCGCACAAATTCGGGCTGTCAGCAGGACTAAAGACTCAACCTGCGCCAACTGCATTGAGATTGATTGTGGAAGTAAGGGGATCGTCAGCCCATGCAGCGCCGATTACGGTACGACCATCCAGATCAGGGACATTTTTTATAAACTGCCTGCCCGGCGAAAATTTCTCAAAACCGCCAACACCGAAATGGGCCATATCACCGAGCAATTCACACGTATCGCACTTGCGAACGAGAACCTGGATTTGACGCTGATACGCAACGGCAAAGAGCTTTATCGGCTGTCAGACAAAGATGACCTTCGCCGGCGCATAACCAAACTGTTCCCGATGTCTTCGAGTGACATTTCTGAGAATCTGATCGAGGCCGAAAGCAGTGAAAAAGGATTACACGTCCACACCCTGATGGGCAAGCCGCTCATTTCACGGACAAATAATCGGTTTCAATACGTGTTTCTAAATGGCCGGTTCATACGTGACAAATTCATCTCGCACGCTATCAAAGAGGCGTATCGCGGGCTTCTGGAGCCCGGTCGGTTCCCAGTTGTTTTTTTGTTCATTCGGATGCGCTTTGAAGACTACGACGTGAACGTGCATCCGACGAAAATTGAGGTGCGTTTCTATAATGCCAATCTGGTGCATTCGCAAATTCTCGGAGCCCTGCGTGAAAAGCTCCTGGGGACGAATCTTGAGATGCCGGGCAAGTTGCCGGAAATGCAACACGCTGGAAGCACTTCACGGAGTTCGCCTCCGGCTCGGGACCACAGAATTGCCGATGCAATGGCGGAGTTCTTCAGAAAGCACAGGCCCGTTCAAATGCAGCAGCAACTGGGATTTCACCCATCCTCTCCGGGCAAAGTCCATGCCGTATCTCGCGAGAAATCCGCGCAGTACGATAGAATATATCTGCAGATACATGATAGTTTCATTGTGGCACAAACTGAAGATGGATTCGTCATTATAGATCAGCATGCGCTTCACGAACGCATCATATATGAAGATTTGTGCAGACGGATACGGAAAAACAAACTCCAGTCGCAGAGACTGCTGATCCCTGAGAGTTTTGAGGTCACTGTCTCCGCGGCCGAAGCCCTGAAAGCCAATGCCGAATTGACGGACAAATTAGGAATCGAGCTTGTGCCGTTCGGCCCCAGGACAATGGCTGTCCAGGCATTCCCCACCCTGCTGTCAAGTGTTCAACCGCTCGACTTTATTCAGGATTTGATAGACTTGCTCGACCGCAAGGATGCCGGGCTCGATGCTGAAAGACTTCTCGATGAGGTCTTGAATATGGCTGCATGTAAGGCAGCAATCAAGGCGGGCCAGAAGCTGACCGACAGCGAAATTGAGCAGTTGCTTGCGGATAGGCAACAAACCGAGTCGGCAAGTCGCTGTCCGCATGGCAGGCCCACCACAATAAAATTTTCAATAAGCGAACTGGAAAAGCAGTTCAAGAGAACCTGATGAATAAGTGGTGGTGGCTATTACTGATCATTTCATGCTGGATGGCCGTCGGAGTCGTCATGTTTGGTGCCCGGCAAGGTCGGGACCATAGTGGTGCCCCCCTGCCGGACCGGGCCGACAGGATTGTTTCTTTGGCCCCAAATATTACCGAAATTCTTTTTGCGATTGGGCTGGGGGACGAAATTGCCGGTGTTACGCTTGACAGTGATTATCCTCCGGATGCGGCGGAGAAGCCGAAGGTCGGGACGTTCTGGCAGCCGAATATTGAAGCCGTAGTGGCCGCCAGGCCGGACCTGGTGATTACGCTTGGATTCGAGCAGCAGCAGAATCTTGCTGATCGCTTGAAACGAATCGGTTATAACAGCCTGACAGTGAATATTGAAAAGGTAAGCGATCTTTTCGATGCTATCGAAAGAATCGGGGCGGCGACAGGCAGGCGGCGACAGGCAAATGAATTAATAAGTCGTATCAGGACAAAATTGCGGCAACTCGCGAGCCTTCTCGGCGGCGAGGCCAAAGTCAGGGTGCTCTGGGTCGTTCAGAGAGAACCTTTGCGGGTAGCCGGAAGAGACACATTTGTCAACGAGATGATTGAACTGGCGGGCGGCGAAAATGCAATCGGACCGACGGTGCATAAATATCCCCCGATTGGTTCTGAGCAGGTCATTGCCTGTAATGCCGACGTTATCATTGAATCGGCGATGGGCCGGGAGGACATTGAGAACCAACGGGACAGGGCGTTGCAACATTGGAGTAAATTTAAGTACCTGCCTGCCGTGGCAAACCGTCGAGTTTATGTAATTCGCGGCGATACGGTCTCGCGGCTTGGACCGCGGCTATACGAGGGGACAGAGACAATCGCCCGATGTTTAAGGCCCCATCTTTTCGAGAACTGAAGCAATGAAACAATTGTTGACACCAAAAAAGCTGTTCGCCAGAATCGGATTAGCCCTTGCGGTGCTTGCAGCAGTGATGTTCGTTTGTTCTCTGATCGGTACGGAGAAGGTCTCGTTGAAAGCGGTATTTACCGGGCCCGATACACAGGCGGCGGCAAATCCCGACTATGAAATTTTCATGAGGATCAGGCTGCCGCGAATTATTCTCGCCGGCCTGGTGGGTGCGGCGCTGGCATGCGCGGAGGTCGTGTTCCAGGTTCTTCTGCGGAATCCTCTTGCCGATCCCTATATATTAGGAATATCGAGCGGCGCCGGATTAGGGGCGATTATCGCCGTGATCAGCGGATTTAACTGGACACTTTGGGGACGCTCTCCCATTGCGGTTTTCGCATTTGCGGGGGCTTTGGGGACGGTCTGGCTCGTGTGGTTCATAGGGCGGCTGACGGGGAAATTTCATGTAACGGGCCTGCTGCTCGCAGGGGTTGTGGTCAACGCCTTCTTTTCGGCCCTGATGATGTTTCTGACATCGATAGCGAAATCGGACCAGGTCTATGCGACAATATTCTGGCTGATGGGTAATATGACGGAGGGAGATTCTCTCGTGTTGTGGATCGGGGCTGGATGTGTGGTTGGAGGAATCGTGGCATTGTTCTGTATCGGTCCGCAGCTAAATGCTTTGAGCTTCGGCGCCGATGACGCCAGGAGCATGGGCGTAAACGTCGCCAGAATCCGGACAATTGCCTTTGGTATCGCAGCGGGGATTACCGCTGTTGCCGTTAGTCTAAGCGGACTAATTGGATTTGTCGGCCTTGTCGTCCCACACGGAGTAAGACTGGTATTCGGCCCCGACCATCGCCTGTTGCTCCCGCTGAGCGGTATTGCAGGGGCGATATTTCTGGTTATTGCCGATACGCTGGCGCGTATTATCGTTGCTCCCGCACAGTTGCCGGTTGGTGTAGTGACCGCCATTGTCGGCGGGCCTTTCTTCCTGATTTTATTGGTCAAATACAGTAAAAAAATAAGCTGGTTGAAATGAGCGGTATTATCGAAGTTGAGAATTTGAGTTTCGGCTATACATCAGAGACTGTTATTCTGAAAGATATGAGCTTTAATGTCAAGCCGGATACATTTGTGGCGATAGCCGGCCCGAACGGCGCCGGCAAGAGCACGCTGCTGAACCTGATGTGTCGAGCCCTGACGCCGAACTCGGGCACGATCAGGATTGACGCCGCGGCGATAGAATCATATGACACCCGGGCTCTTGCTGCAAAAGTTGCTATTGTCAGGCAGGAGCTTGTGCCGATCTTTGGCTTTTCGGTCATGGAAACGGTTTTAATGGCAAGGACGCCTTATTATGGCTCAACGGGATTCGAGGGCCGGGCCGACAGGGAAATCGCGAATGATGCACTCAAAGCAATCGATACGGCTCGGTTTGCCTGCCGCCCACTCACAAGTCTCAGCAGCGGTGAGCGGCAGAGTGTTTTTATCGCGAGGGCGCTTGCTCAAAACAGCCTGATCATGCTTTTAGACGAGCCGACGAACTTTCTCGATTTAAAACACCAGGTTGGTATATATGATTTGCTCAAAACCGCACAAGTTGAAAAAGGTAAAACAATCGTTGCCGTAACCCACGATATCAACCTGGCGACTCAATATTGTGACGAAATTCTGCTTCTCGGCGCCGATAGCAGTTACGATATCGGCAAGACAAAAGCTGTTCTGTCTCCCGACAAAATCAAAGAGGTCTTTGACGTCGATGTCTTTGCGGGCAAAGTTGGACAGGAAAAATTCTTTATTCCTTTAGGTAAATTGGCTAAAAACAGCAGAAAAACCAATAACGAACCAGGAAATACCTGATTGTAAATGCTTGTTTTACAAGAATTTAAGCACTAATCAATGATTTAGCTTGAATAATCTCCTTACGTTGTCTATACTTTCCGGTTTGAATTAGGCTCTTCGATGAACAGACAATGCGCGTATTATGCTCTGAGATATTATAATGATTGTTTGTGCAGATGTCTCAAGTAGTATAGCAGAAGAAAGGTGGACAAAGAAGTGGTACAAAAACGTAAAAAGACATCCAGAGCGCAAGTAAGCTCAACCAGGAAAAAGAAACGCGGTCTGATAAACGCCGACGCTAAGCATTTCAAAGAAATACTGCTGGAGAAGCGCAGGGAGATCCTGAGAAATGTAACTGAGTTTGAAGATGAAGCTCTGAAAAAATCGCGTTTGGATGCAAGTGGAGATTTGTCAAGTATGCCGATCCATATGGCTGATCTTGGAACAGATAACTACGAGCAGGAATTTGCTTTGGGATTAATGGATAGCGAAAGGAAGCTGCTGAGAGAAATTGACAATGCGTTGGTACGTCTTGAGAAAAAAACTTATGGCACCTGCGAAGGCACCGGCAAGCCAATATCCAAAGCCCGGCTTGAAGCTCAACCCTGGGCCAGATACTGCGTTAAATATGCCCGGATGCTGGAACAGGGACTTATAGAAGAGCAAGAAGAATAAACTTTAGTATGAAACATAGATGTCCGGTCTGTCAAAAGACCGTTAAAAGATCAACTCAAGAAAAATCTGAAGAAGCAAGATTCTTTCCCTTTTGCTCCCGGCAGTGTAAGCTGATAGACTTGGGCGCCTGGCTGGATGCCGAGTATAAAATAGGGTCCAGCCCTGAGTCGCAGGAATCCGTCGGGCCATCCGATACCTCACCCACATCTTCCGACAAGCAGTAAACAACGATTTTCAGCAACAAAATCTGATAAAATTTGTTGAAATCGACCGGTGATAGGTTATATATATTTGCGTTCGCTCTTTACTTATCCAACGGCAATTGTAACCTTCTTGAAAGGAAGCAAAATGGTCAGTGGCAAAGAATCAACTCAATTACTTGACGATCTTGTCTTTCCGAAACTATTCCAGACTTTTCGGATGTCAATTCAGCCGACGAAATTGATAATTACCTCTGTTGCACTGGCCGTCATATGCCTGGCAGGTTGGATTATGGATTTTAGCAAAACTGTTGTTGGAAGAGGTGACGGGATTACAGAATTACAGGTCTATATGGCGAATCCCGGCCAACTCCAGAAATTCATCGATAAAAACAATGATTTCACGGATGAGCGTACAAGTGTATTTTCCACTCTTTGGCACTTCGCCGCTAAAAAGTTTCATGGTGCGGTAGATTCCGTATTTGCTTTGGACTTGCCGGGCGTTATAGGAAATATCACTGGTTTTTTCATAGCATTGGGATGGGCCCTAAAGTATCACCCGGCCTACTGTATTATCTTTTTCATAATAATGCTTGCCGTGTTTTCCATTTCCGGAGGTGCTGTCTGCCGAATTGCAGCTTTGCAATTTGCCCGGGGAGAAAAACCGGGTCTAACCGAAGCGCTGCGATTCAGCACAAATAGATTCCTAAATTTTTTCACCGCACCGTTAGCACCGATCGGCATAATTATTTTCATAGGGCTTTTCATATTTCTTTTGGGATTGGCAGGTAACATTCCGCATGCAGGAGAGTTAATAGTAAGTCTCGGTATGCCGCTGGCCTTATTCGCAGGTGTATTGATAGCGGTCATTGTGATAGGAGCTGTTGCCGGATTAAACTTGATGTTTCCTGCTGTGGCGTATGACGGTTCCGACTGTTTTGATGCGATAAGTCGCTCTTTTAGTTATGTGTATGCCAGGCCGTGGCGGATGGTTGTTTACACTGCGATAGCTGCTATTTATGGCTCGTTTTGTTATACATTCGTTCGATTGTTTGCCTTTTTGTCGCTCTGGATTACCCGCTGGTTATTGCAGCTTGGCCTCTGGGCCGATAACGGCAGTCAAGAGGTCAATAAGCTTGCAGCAATCTGGCCGAAGCCCGAATTTAGGTATTTGCTTGGCTCTTCAAGCCCGGCAACGACTAACTGGACAGAATCAATAGCAGCCTTTTTGGTATATTTATTCCTGCTTGTTATTGTCGGATTGGTGGTTTCTTTCATAATCAGTTTTTATTTTTCTGCTAATACTATAATCTATTCGCTTATGCGCAAAACGGTTGACAATACTGCTTTGGAGGATATTTATATGCAATTCGACGAAGCAGAAGTTGAGCCGACCGCCAGCGAACTGCTGCCTCGGGAAGAACCGCCGTCGTCGGAGTCTGAATCGAAGCCGGATGAATCATCTTCGCAGCAGTAACGTAGCGAGCTTTTTGCGCGAATGTTGGGGTATGACAGACAGATGGAAACTGTAGTGCTGAGAGAATATGTCTGAGACAAACACAAACATACAGCCAAACAACAAGGACAAAGATCTGCCGGAATTTTCAACTCCCTCCCCCGCTTTACTGCTTCGTGTCCGCAGGCCTATGATTGTACTTGCCCACATAGTTGCTTTCGCATCTTCATTGATGCTTTCTTTTCTTGTAGTACAGAATATGCAGTTCAGGGCGGAATGGCTTGAATTGTATCCCGCTTTGCTGATGTTTTTTCTTATTATAAAGCTATCTGTATTCGGTCTTTTCAAGCAATATCGCGGCTGGTGGCGATATGTCGGGATTTCCGATCTTCTTGGGATATTCGGAGCGTCACTTATCAGCACATTTATTATTGTGGTTTTATGGTTTGCAATCGGCAATATTCCTGCCGTCCGTATATATTTACCATCGGGTCTGGAGAGACCTGCCGAAGGTGTATGTATAGCCGATATGTTTGCCACGGTTTTTATGCTTGGCGGATTAAGGATTATTATA
>SDBT01018948.1_pt1 | contig 10797 bp, 11 predicted proteins | sample 2277101 | NCBI WGS metagenome assembly SDBT01 (sample SAMN10404973, study PRJNA504765) | marine sediment metagenome | isolation source: marine sediment core GS10_PC15, 103 cmbsf | place: Arctic Ocean: Southern Knipovich Ridge | collected 2010 | reverse complement strand
AACGACCAACTTTGTTGATTGTCGACGATGAGCCGATCAAGTGCGAAATGCTCAAAGACGGTCTCGAAGATGCCGGTTATCAGGTTGATCTGGCCTCGAATCCTATCGCCGCCGAAGGACTTCTGGCCAACCAGAGATTTGATGTTATCATCACCGACATCCGAATGCCCGGCAGGGATGGCTTGTCTTTTCTACGGGAGTTGAAAAGCCGGAACCCCGATCAGGTAGTAATGGTAATGACCGCTTACGGCAGCGTAGATTCCGCGGTCGAAGCCATGAAACTGGGCGCCTTCGAGTATCTGCAGAAGCCTTTCAGTACCGAAGAATTGATCCTCAAACTGGACCGTCAGATGAATTACGAAGGCCTGCTCAAGGAAAATAAGGCCTTGAAGCAGAAGTTGGCTAATGCGTACTCAGAGGTCTGCCTGATTGGCCAGTCTCGGGTAATCCGGGATATTCTGGCTAAGATACACATGGTGGCGGCCAGCGACAGCACGGTTCTCATTGAAGGGCAGTCCGGCACAGGCAAAGAAGTGGTGGCACGGTTGATTCATGAATCCAGCCATCGGAACAAAGGTCCCTTTGTGCCGGTTTCCTGCGCCTCGCTGCCGGAAACGCTGATTGAAGCCGAGCTCTTCGGCCACGAGGCCGGGGCCTTCACCGGGGCTGTCAAACGCCGTCAGGGACGCTTCGAGCTGGCAAACGGCGGAACCCTCTTCCTCGATGACGTTGACGACATCCCGAACTCAGTGCAGGTTAAACTATTGCGCGTGTTGCAGGAACACCGGATCGAACGCCTGGGCGCCGCCGAGAGCATCCCGGTTAACATTCGTCTGGTTGCGGCCAGTAAGCGTAATCTCCGGGCGTTGGTGCAAGAGGGCAAGTTTCGCGAGGACATTTATTACCGGCTGAGCGTGATTCCGATTTTTCTGCCGCCTGTGAGTGAACGTCGGGAAGATGTTCCCCTGCTCGTGGCCCATTTTCTGGAGCAGTACGCCCGCCGGCATGGCCGGCCGAATCCCAGCATTGACCAAGCGGCCATCGAACATCTCTGCAAATACTCCTGGCCCGGCAACGTGCGGGAACTCGAGCACGTTATCGAACAGGTCGTGGCTTTGGCCAATAAGTCGCACATCACCGTGGCCGATTTGCCGCCGCTGCCTGAACCGGGGAAGGACCAGGGTCTGGTTCCCATTAACCTCGAGGGCCGGGAAGCCGTCAACCTCCCGGCCGTGTTGCAGGAGGTCGAGTCCCGGCTCACCGGCTGGGCTATGCGCCAGGCAAACGGTAATCTGGCGCGGGCAGCACAAATGCTCGAGGTGCCGCGCTCAACGCTCCAGTATCGGCTCGCCAAACTGCGAGGACTAACGTCTGGTCCTTCAGCAGATGAGTGACGAATCTTCGTCACTTTCCCCTGCTCGGTTCATTTCCCTTCAGTTAAGGCATCAATATTCACGACCTCGGCTTGAATATTCTGGCTGGCGATAAAAACGCAATAACCGGATAATCCGCCAGATGTGGATACCGCAGAGAGGCTGAAGGCAATTTCTGGCATGATTCATGCTCCCTCCATTCAGTTTTGATTTTGCGATTGTCTCCACACGGGTAGCTAAAGGAGAAAGTACAAGGATTAACGAAAGGCAGGATATGACAACCAATAAAGAGGACAAGGATCTCGGCCGGGAGTTTCTACAACACATCTATGAACTGCCCCACGGCAGAAAAATCAATCAGTGTATTCAATGCGGGACCTGCTCGGCGTCATGTCCCACGAGCGGCGCCATGGAGTACAGCCCGCGCCAAATAATCGCCTCCCTTCGAGCGGGGCTGCTCGAGCGTGTACTGAATTCCAACACCGTCTGGCTTTGCGTCTCATGCTATTTCTGCACGGTACGTTGTCCGGCCGGCATCCCGTTTACGGATGTGATGTACGAACTTCAACGGCTGGGCGTGAAGCACGAGATCTACCCCAAAGAGGCCACGAATGCGGTTATGGCCCGAGCCTTCGTCGAAGAAGTTGACAGGTACGGCCGGAACGCCGAGTCGGAATTGATCAGGAAGTACTACCTGCGCACTAACCCGGTTAAGATCCTGGGTCAACTGCCGCTGGCGCTGAAACTGTTCTTCAGCGGCAGACTTCACATTTTCCCTCGCAAGATCAAAGGATTAAAGGGCCTGCGCAAGATGATGGCCACAGTTGAGGAGAATGGAAAGAAATGAACACACCAAAGCACGCGACCTACTCCTATTTTCCCGGGTGTTCGCTGATGGCGACAAACAAAGCTTACGATCTATCAACCAAGAACGTGGCGCGCGCGCTGGGAATCGAGATGGTTGAGCTTGGCGACTGGAACTGCTGCGGCGCCACGGCCTATATGGCCATCCATGAAAAACGCTCCTTTATCTTGTCGGCCAGGAACTTAGCCATGGCCGAAAAGGAGGGCCGGGATTTGATCACGGTATGCAACGGGTGTTATGTCGTCCTCAGGAAAGCCAATAGGTACATGGCCGAGCATCCCAAGCTTTCGACCGAGATTCAACAGGCCCTGGCTGCCGGTGGAATGAGCTATGAAGGCACGGTCCGCGTCCGGCATTTCCTTGATGTAGTGGTAAATGATCTCGGCGAAACGGCCATTCGCCAACTGGTGACGCGGCCGCTTGCGGGTCTCAAAGTTGCTCCCTATTACGGCTGCCAGATCGGGCGGCCTTTTGGCGAGATCGACGATGAAGAGGACCCGCAGATGATGGACAAACTGGTCGGCTGGCTCGGAGCCGAGGCCGTGCCTTTCCCGCTGAAGGCTAAGTGCTGTGGCGGAATGATGATGACCACCCATCCGGAGATCGGCCGCCAGCTTACGGGAAAAGTCCTGAAAAACGCCAAAGACGGAGGCGCCGATTGCGTTATCACCGCGTGTCCGCTCTGCCAGATCAACCTGGAAGCCTACCAGGGGAAGGCGGGCGAGGCGGTGAACGCCAACTGCAAGATTCCCGTCCTGTACTTTACCCAACTGATTGGGGCCGCCTTCGGGTTGAGTGCAAAGGAATTGGCCCTCAAAACTTCCTTCACGCCGGTTAACGCCATGCTGAAGCAGGAGCTTCAGGGGCTCGACGAGCGTAGCGCCGGTCTTGAAGCGTTGACCGCAATCAAGCGCGTCAGTGCGAACGAGATCACCGGTGGAGCTATGCGCCAGGCAAACTCTAATCTGGCGCGGGCGGCGGGAACCCTGGAGGTGCCGCGCTCAACGCTCCAGTATCGGCTCGCCAAACTGCGAGGACCAACGTCTGGTTCTTCAGCAGATGAGTGACGAAGATTCGTCACTTGCCGCCCAAGAGTCGTCAATTTCCCCTGCTCGCCTCATCTTCCCTCAGCCCTGTCCTCGGCCTTTGGGATTCTTCCTTCAGTATTCTTGGCAGCGTTAAAAACGTAACACGCTATTCACTATTCGGTCGCAGTGCGTCAGCTACTACTGAGTTCCGCTTGGTTTTCTCACCCTTCGGGAAACTCCGGCAACCAGTTTCCGTTATGCCGCTTGGTGCCTCACCCCTGGCCGATAGTTGCAACGAGCGCTTTAGTAACCCGTTGCGGCCATCTGGTGACCTTTGGCACATAACTTGCTTACACATCACGTTTGGGACAATGCGACAAGAACCATAAGTAAGTTTGCGTTCTCGATGAGGGACCAGTCGAAGCAGGATGGCTGTTTTAAAGGGCGCCGGAATGATTGGCGCCAGCGTGAAAAGAGACCGGCGGCGAAAGCAAAAGGTGATTCCTATGGAATCGCCACGCTGGACGTTGTCTTCGCAGTTGGTATCCTGCTGGCTTCATTCGGGGGCATTTTTTGGCTCGGTCAGGGACGCGGCGGAGAGTCTCCGGGCCTCAGACAGGCGAAGATCTACCAAGCAGACGCCCTGTTGATGAGCGTGGGTCTTGACCGAGACAGAACGATCAGCCTTCTCGGTGGGCGGATGCAGGTAGCGATCAGGGAACGGAAGATCGCCATCATTTCGTCCGATTGCCCCAGACATGTATGTATGGACATGGGCCCGATAGATCATTCTGGCGAAATGATCGCGTGCGTGCCCAACAAGACTTTGATCAAGATCGAATCCAGAGACCCAGAAGCTCTCGATGCGGTTGTGTACTAAGGCGAGCAAGGAACGCGTTATGGACGCAAATTCTCAGAATCACAACATACACAAAATCGCCCTGTTGGTCGCCGTGGCTTGCGTCCTCCAAGCTTCCGAATCGATGATTCCGCATCCTTTCCCCGGTATTCGTTTGGGCCTTGCGAACATTCTGACGTTGACGGCTCTGGTCACTCTTGGGTGGAAGGCGGCCCTGCAGATAGCAGTCCTGCGGACCTTGTTGAGTTCCATAATCATGGGAACCTTCATGTCTCCTGCCTTTATCTTGAGCTTTTCAGGGGCGGTCATAAGCACATTGGTTATGGCCTTTCTGTATTCCGCATTGAGTCTCGGCAACCATCGACTGCTGAGCATTGTGGGCGTAAGCATTATAGGCGCCTTGTCTCACAGCGCCACCCAGTTGTTCCTGGTTTACTTCCTTCTAATCAGGAACCCCGGAATCTTTGTCTTACTCCCGTGGTTGGGTATTGCGGCGGTGATCACTGGGTGGTTAAACGGCACCGTCGCGCGCAGCATTTGCCGCAAGATAGAAAGCACGAAAAAGGAAGAGTCGGAGTCCTGGATGAAACCAGGGCATAATTGTCCGGCAGATATCCCGTCACATTTGTGCGAGGACTCTTTTCTTCACCGTCTGCCCGCAGGGATAAAGGTTGGCAGCATCCTGGTTCTGTCGGCGGTGGCGCTTTTCACTAATTACCTGTGGCTTTTGCCCGGGATGTGCTGCGCCCTGATCATTCTGGCGGTCTCGTGTCGAATCCCCCTAAGCCTCGTTTGTGGAAGATTGAAAAGATTCATGGCATTGATACTTACTGCCTTTGCGCTGCCATTATTATTCAGCTCTGGCACCCATGAGATATTCAGTGTTGCATGGCTGAGCATAACGAGAGAAGGCTTAACCTCAGGCGCCCTGTTCAGCCTTCGAATCGTCTTCTTGATTCTACTGAGTTCTCTGATGGTTGTAAGCACCTCTCCGGCAGACTTGACCCGCAGCCTGGCAAAGTTCTTATCGCCGCTACGGTTGTTTGGTATCTCGCACCAACGGATTGCGGCTACACTCATACTGTCGTGGGCGGCCTTTCCAGTGGTTTGGCATGTGGCGAGAGAGAGGATCAAGGCGGTAAACCTGAAAGGGCCCAGAGACCTGTGGAAGATGATCTCGCTGCTGAGTGACACCGTGGCGGCTCTCTACCTGCAGGCTGAACGAGGCAGCGTATTTTGGCAGCGCGTTCAGCCAAATGGGCAATCGCAGATCATTGCTGAAAGGGAAAGCGCACATCAAGAACTAAGAACTGATTCATCGGCTCACCAGGTCAGAGAGGGGCTGGACCGCGAACTGCTTCATCAAGCGGCCGGCGGCCTTGGCAAGGGTTAGGAGAAAGTCCTGGCTGGCCTGTTAACAAGATTAAGGACGTTTTGACAACGCGCCCTTCGACTGGAAGGGGCGTTCCGAGTGAGAATAGGTCAAAAAACAGAACAGAGGAGAAGAGTAATGAGGTTGAATGTGTCGAACGTGTTGTTGGGAATGGTTTGCTTCGCTGTCTTGGTATGTTTGCCGAGGACAGGGATGGCTGCCGAAGACGCGGACATCCTGAAAGGTCTCAGCAAACAGGAGAAAGCGGACATCCTGGAACGTCTTGGCAAACTGGAGAAAGCGGACATTCTGGAACGTCTTAGCAAACTGGAGGATCTCGGCAAACTGGATAAAACTGGGTTATTTCAGGTTAAGGACGCCGACGAGAGTAATATAACCATTGGTGGTAACTTCAAGTTCTACTTGTTTGACCACAGTGCGGGCGAGACCGAGACAGGTGAACATCAAAGTACCAACGTATCCGCGGGGATATCGTCGCTCACCCTGTATTATTCAGCGGAGATAAGCGACAACCTGTCAATTATGGTAGCTCCTGAGATACTGGTCCATTCTGGCGCCACGCCCAGGTTGGGAAGCCCCATAGAAGGACCCGACCCGACCGAGGACCCCGAAATTGAGTTTGCCGAGGCTCACATTACCTACATGCTTCCGAACGGCCTTCAAGCGAAGGCGGGGTACTTGAAGCCAAAGTTCACCTGGGACTACGGGTATGAACGCTTCTGGTACGAAGACTATCATGCCTTCTACACCACCGCCAACCCGTGGCTGGGGTCAATGCATGACGTTGGTATCGAATTCTACAAGTCCCTCGAATTCAGTGGCGTCTCAGTGCCCACGTATCTTTACCTGCTTAACGGCCATGGCACCGGGGTCGGAGGCGACAACAACGAGGGGTCAACGATAATGCTCCATGTCCAGCCGGAGTTCCGCGAGGGCCGCCTGAAGCTTCTCGGATCCTACGCTTTCGGCCGGTGGGACGTCGATAATAACTACGACTATCAGCGTCTTGCCCTCGGCGTCGAATATAAACACCAGAACTTCACCCTCAGAACCGAGTACATGGCCGGCATATGGGAAAACAGGTTTGCTGGCGAAGATGTCAATCCCAAGGGTTTCTACACAAAGGCATTCTACCAATTCAATGAGGGAATCCAGGGCTTTGTCGGCTACAGCCACATGGTCCATGACTTCACGGGGTTTTTCTTCGTATCATCCCTGGTCGAAGAGCAGTACGACACCGTCTCCTTGGGCCTGAACTTCAAGCTTGCTGACGGCGCCACGTTCATGGTCAATACTCAACTCATAGATGGTGAGCGGGAGGACAACAGCGCCGAATTGGATCTTGTCAGGCTAACGATGGGCGTCAGAGTCCAATTCTAGGTGACGATGAACACATAATGTCGCAACTTGGTCTTCGGTTGTGACTATTTGAGGTGCTCCTAATGAAAACCAGGAAGGCGGTATTAATCGGTCTCGGCAGCGCTGTGGCCGTTCTCGCCTTCTCCCTCCCCCTCTGGACTCTTCTGAGAGCCGGAGGGGGACCGGCCCCCGGTGAAGATCTCCAGAAGCAGACACGCTATTTAATGAACACGTACGTGACGATCCATGCCGGTGGAGCCCCGGAGCCGACATCCAAAGCTATCGGCCTGGCCTTGGACAGGATGCAGGAGGTGGATGTCAAGTTCAATTGTCTGAATCCCAAGAGCCCCATTTACGCGTTCAATCACGCGGGCGCCCGAATCAACGACCCGGAAATTCTACGAGTCGTCCGCACCGCCATCGAGATTAGCCGCGCCTGCGATGGAGCATTTGACCTTACCGTGGCGCCGTTGATCGAGCTATGGGGGTTTTCAAAAGCGTCACCGCAGCTTCCTCCCAAGCATCGCATCGAAGCGATGTTACACAAGGTTGGATATCGATATTTGGTGCTTGACGAGAAGGGCTTGTCAAGTAACCCGGAGGGCATCGAGATACACCTCGGGGGAATCGCCAAGGGCTATGCTGTCGCCGAGGCCGTGAAGGTACTTAAGGCCCAGGGAATAGACTCGGCCCTGATCGATGCCGGCGGCGATGTCTTTGCACTCGGCAACAGAAGCGGCAAGCCATGGAAGGTCGGCATTCGAAAGCCTCGGGGTGAAGGTCTCCTGGGCTACCTGGAAGTGGAAGACCAAGCAGTCATGGGATCAGGCGACTATGAGCGGTTCTTTATCGAGGAGGGTGAAAGATACCACCACATATTGGACCCGCATACCGGCTACCCGGCAAAGGGCGTGATCAGCATTACCGTCATCTCTCCGGACCCTGTGCTGGCGGACGCGTGGGCTACGGCGCTCTTTGTCATGGGGCCGGATAAAGGGCTCAAGATGGCAGAGGAGATTGCCGATTTGGAAGCCATCATGGTGACTTCATCTGGAAAGATGTTGTCCACATCCAGATTCAAGAAGGCACAGACAAAACTGAAACCCGTCCAACAACAAGAATAGGAGGCACTCATGTCCCGCAAGGCCAATTGGGTTACTTTATCGGCTTTAATTATCTTGTCCCTCGGAGTACAGGTGGGCTATGCCATAACTCTCCTCAAGGAGGAAAAAGCTCTCAAGAAAGTATTCGGCAAAGGCTGCAAGACGGTTCGCGAAATCAAGGTGCTCGAAAAGGACACCCTAAAAAAGGTGAAGGCGCGCTTGAACGGTAGCCTGGTCCACCACAAGAAAAGATCTAGATCTAGATCTAAATCGGCAAACGTTGAAAAGAAAACGGCGATCGAGTTCATCTTCGCAATCAAGGATGGAAAAAAGACCGCTGTGGCAATAATCGATGCGCAGCCCGGCAAGTGGGGGCCCGTCAAGTTCATCATAGCTCTGGACCTTGAAGGCAGCGTAACGAGAGTGGAGGTCATGAGCTACAAGGAAAAGAGGGGCCGCCCCATCGCCCGCCGCAGCTTCTTGCGCCAGTTCGAACGCAAGACCGGCAAGGACGCTCTGAAGGTAAGGAAGGACATCGTAGGCATCAGCGGGGCCACTATTTCCTCTAAAGCCGCTGCCTTCGCGGTTAAGAAGGCGATCGTTCTTTACGAAGAACTCTACGACAAGACGGATAAGCAACAGGCTGAAGACGGTAGCAAGACGGATGAGCCGCAGCCCAAGACATGAACGAAAACGTACCTGACAAAACGCATTAACCAAGGAGGCATGTCCTGTGAAGAACGGAAAGTTGTCAACGGCGCCGGTCAGCGCAAAGCTGCTAATGACAGTATTGCTTTGTATCGTGGGATTGATCTACCTCAGTATGCTACTTCAAGTCTACCAGGATACCGCGATGAAACCGTCCCTCATAGCCGAAGGCTACGGCGAAATGGAGGTGATGGAACTGGCCCACCACACACATATTTATCTTCCGTACTATGCGCTGTACCTGTTTGCCCTGCCGGTGTCACTTTTCATGTTCAGTTCTTATTCAGAAAGATTGAAAATCGTTGCCGTACTTCTGCCATATACCGTGATCGTCATCGACATCGCGTCTATGTGGCTAGTTCCGTACGCCCACAGGGGCTTCTTCAGTTATGTGTTGTGGGGTGCGGGTACCGGCCTGGCCATGATGTTCTTCGCGCTCTTCACACTAAACGTATATGACATCTGGCTGCGGGGCCGGAGGCGTGGGAGCGTTGGCGAGGCCTGAAAACTCCCGACTGCCCGGCCAGAACCGTCTTCGGCTCACGAACATTCTGTCGAATCAATGATTCTCTCATCGTAAACAGCAATTACCTTGTGGCCCGGTTCGACAATGAGGAAATCCTCGGCGTTCCACTGACCTTCAAGGAAGTTCGTCATCAATTCGTTATTGCCGGCAAGTTCGTCGTAGCGCCAGCCGAGCCAATCGGCGCATTGCCTGGTATACTCCTTATGCCTCTGGGTGTTGCCAAACCCCAGATCAACATAAGCGGCGTTGGAATACTTCTTAAACCAGCCCTGTTCCATCTCCATGAGATACTGCGCGTTGTCTTCTCCATATTTCTCAATATACGACTGGAGCGTTCCTTCATATCGTTCTTTCCCCGGCTGCGAACCGCCGTCAATCCAGCCGGGGCTGTACCAATACGTCCCGGGATGACTGTCAAAGTACTCTCGGTAACGTTCCTTGGAACCCAACAGAAACGTAATACAGTCGTGGCTTCGGATAACTACCAGCTTGGTGTCTCTGGCGACGATGCCGGCAATCCCATTACTGCACAAACCGTAGCCGAGCAGGATCGCTTCCCACCCCTGGTCCACGGCATCAATGGCGCGCTGCAACTCTTCCCGAAGAGTATCGGGTGTATTATGCAGACCTTGCTCCAGGAATCTGAAATCGAAAGTATTATGGGACAGCGAGGCCAGATGACAGAACTCCCGCCACAGCACATGACAACTGATTACGAAATATCTCGCCATTTCACCCTCGCCAGGCGATACAGGAAATCTCGACCTTTGCATCCTTGGGCAAACGGGCCGCCTCGACGGCTTGCCGCGCTGGCTTGACCGGGCCGCCGAAGAACTCGGCGTAAACCGTGTTCATCGGCGCGAACTCGTCCATGTCCGTCAGAAAGACCTCGCACTTCACCACCTGTTCAAGGTCCAGTTCGGCCGCGGCCAGGATCGCCCGAATATTCTCGAGCGCCTGCCGGGTCTCCGCCGCGATCCCGCCATGCGCCAGCCTGCCTGTTTCCGGGTCAAGCCCCAGTTGCCCAGACACAAAGACGAAACCACCCGCAGTTACCGCTTGCGAATACGGCCCCACCACCCCTGCCGCCTTATCCGTCACAATCCTTTCAACCGCCATAACGCCCTTCCTTTCAACGTCGGATATTGGCCGTTCATTTCCTCTTCCGCCTCTCTACATCCCCGGCCGCGAGCAGGAGCAAAACAAACAGTCCCAATAATCGGCTTCGCTTACTTCAGTTAGGCTTGCCGCAAAGACTGCGCTCAGCGCCCTTTCACCCTCATTCTACATCACTGCCGTCCAATATCAAGCTCCCCATTGAAACACACTTGACTCAGCGCCGGCAGCGGATATACTTGACAATAAATAGCAAAGGTAAAGCAATGAAGCGGCTGGGAAAATACTGACGCTTGGCCTGGAGAAGAAGCTGGCCTGGCAATTACTGCTGCTGGCTGCATTGCTACCGTCCCCCTCTACTTCTCCCTATAGATGACCACCGGCCCCATCAACCCGCCGGTACCGAGTTCGTTCAGGTGCGTCCGGTCGCAGAGAATGGTGAACTGGTTCATCCCGGCTTTCAGGGC
>SDBT01018946.1_pt1 | contig 10798 bp, 14 predicted proteins | sample 2277101 | NCBI WGS metagenome assembly SDBT01 (sample SAMN10404973, study PRJNA504765) | marine sediment metagenome | isolation source: marine sediment core GS10_PC15, 103 cmbsf | place: Arctic Ocean: Southern Knipovich Ridge | collected 2010 | reverse complement strand
CGTCCCCGCCGGTTTCATCGTGGGGGCTATAGGCAGAATGTGGGAGTGGGCTGTGGCCAGGCCAGTAGAGGAGATGAAGGCCAGAGGAGTCCAGCTGCCCAGCGACTGGCGATATTTTGCCCCCATCGGCTGCTATATCTGGTTATGGAGATTCGGCAAGGGCATTGAGGTGATAACCGAGGGGAGAATGGGGGCGAGAAGGGTTTTCGCCGCCGTCTTTTTCCTCGGTGTCATTGGCTTTGTTATCATCCAGTCCATTATTCAGCGTCGGATAACCCGGATTAGGGCATAGCGCCCTAGACAATTCAGCAATCCTTGGTTGGGGTAAGTCAGAGTTTCGACCTTGACGCTCCAGGTTGCCGATGTTACACTTTGCTTGTTCTCGATAGTTAACCCTCAGATTGCTGGAGAGCGCTCTATGAAAAGGATTGGCATTCTCTATCATCCCATGATTAAGGCTGCTTGCAGTCTGGGTGAAGAACTAAAAGCATTTTTAGCCTCAAGAGGCGTTTCTGTCTGGCTATGCTCAGCATGGGAGGCAGAAAAAGCTAGAGAACAGGTGGATAACACCGACCTTATTCTCAGTATCGGTGGGGATGGCACTATTCTGCGGGCGGCTCAGGCAGTGGTTCCTCGTCCTGTCCCTATTACCGGGATAAATCTGGGCAATCTGGGGTTTATGACCGAGCTTAAAGCCGATGAGGCTATAGCTAAGCTGCCTGCCTTGCTGGCGGGGGATGGTTGGATTGATGAGCGGACTCTGCTTGAGGCGGAGCTTTCAGTATCGGGTGAGGAGTCGCCCTCTGAATTCTATGCCTTAAATGACGTGGTGGTGGCGCGGGGGGCAGTAGCTCGAACCGTTCGCATAGAAGCCAGTATCGATGGTGAGGCATTGACCACCTACAAAGGTGATGGGGTGATTGTGGCTACCGCTACTGGCAGCACCGGTTATTCCCTGGCAGCCGGTGGGCCCATCCTTCATCCCCATTCTGATGAGTTTCTGCTGCTGCCGATATTGCCTCACCTTAGCTCGAGTTTTTCGCTGGTATTGTCGCCCACAGTGACAGTCAAGCTGTGCCTTGATGTCGAGCACAAGGCAGTATTGAGTGTTGACGGTCACATAAATTTGCCTTTATCAGGTGGTGTTGTTGTTAAGGTGAAGCACAGCTCTAACAAGACCCGATTTTTGAGAATCCACCCAGAGACCTCTTTCTATAGCTCTCTGGAGAAAAAGCTGAAAGGAAAACGGTAGGTTGAGCTTAGTAGAAAGAGCCAGAATCAGTGATGTAGCTCAGATGCATGAGCTAATTAACTCCTTTGCTGATAAGGAGGAGATGCTCGCTCGCTCGCTAAGTGAGATATACGAGCATGTCAGGGATTACTTTGTCGTCAGGGAGGGGGAGCGGGTGATTGCCTGTGCCGCCCTCCATGTTATGTGGTCAGACCTGGCTGAGATAAAGTCAGTGGCGGTAGCTGAGGAGAGTCAGAGCCGTGGGATTGGGGTTCAACTGGTTAAAGCCTGCCTAGAGGAGGCCAAGAAGCTTGGTATCCCCACCATCTTTTGCCTTACCTATAAGCCGGCCTTTTTTGAGAATGTGGGCTTTGCTCAGTTGGATAAATTGGAGCTGCCACGCAAGGTGTGGGGGGAGTGTTACCGTTGTCCCAAGTTCCCTGACTGTGATGAAGTAGCTCTTATCTATCACCTGGAGGTTTAGCTTGGCTGAGGAAAAGACACTGTCCAGTCAATTGATTTATGATGGGCGTGCCGTAAAGCTGCGGGTTGATACGGTGCGGATGGCTGACGGCAGGGAAGCCAAGCGGGAGATTGTGGAGCACATCAATTGTGTCGCTATTGTGGCCGTTGATGCTGATGACAATGTCCTGCTGGTTAAGCAATTTCGCAAACCGGTGGAGAAGGAGCTATTAGAGATACCGGCGGGTGGTATTGACCTCGGTGAAGACCCTGTGGCTGCCGTTCGCCGTGAAATGCAGGAGGAGACCGGCTACCTGCCGAGGAAGGTAGAGAGGCTGGGCGGTTTCTACTCTACGCCCGGCTACTGCACTGAGTACCTTCACCTCTATCTGGCCACCGACCTTGTTCCCAGCCAGCTTCATGCTGAGGATACGGAGAGTATCGAGGTAGTTGCTGTCGCTCTAAGCGAGATTCCTAGCCTTATCGCCTCAGGCGATATCTGTGATGCCAAGAGCATAGCCGGCTTACTTACCTTCTTAGAGTATCAAAAGGGGCACTGACGGAGTTTTGCCCTTCCCGGGTGGGTCGATTACCCCAGCTTACCTGAGAGCTTTCTCCCACCGAGGAGGTGCATGTGGAGGTGCGGCACCAACTGCCCCCCTTGCTCTCCGCAGTTTATCGCCAGGCGATACCCCTTTTCCGCAATGCCTTCTTTCCTGGCTAGTTGGTTGGCTACATTTACCATGTGTCCTATCAGGGATAATTCCGCTTTTGATAAATGAGCAAGGGAAGGGATATGCCTTTTGGGGATAATAAGAAGGTGTATCGGCGCTAGAGGATTGATGTCAGGGAAGGCAATCACCTCTTCATCCTGATACAGGATGTTGCTGGGCACTTTGCCGGCTACAATTTGGCAGAAAATACAGTCCATTTTCTCGCCCTCTATTTCGCCGTGAACTTGCCCGCTTTTATCCTGGCGATGAGTTCATCTTCGCGCTTGATGTCCTCTAAGGTCTTTAGCTTTAGTTCTGGGGGTGGGGTCTCCAAGCCGTACTTCCATTTCAGGAAGCGTAACCCGGTGAGGGGGTAGAGAGCGGCGGTGAGCACATCGCCAATATCCTGAGTGAAGTCCTTCACCGCCTCTTTGGCTTTGTCTAACTCTGGCTCAAGTATATCAGCGGCGCGGCAGGTTATGGGGGTCTTGCCTCGCGGGTAGTGCTTAAGCACGATTTCCTGAACCTCAGGGTCAATGGGAGATGGTGGTTTACCGTATAGTCCGTAAACATAGTCCTGCACCTGGCGCGTTATCAGCTTATATCTACCGACGAGGACGTTCTGGACGGCTTGGACTCCCACAATCTGACTGGTAGGGGTAACCAGAGGTGGGTAGCCCAGCTCTTTTCGGATGCGTGGTATTTCTTTATATACCTCATCGATTCTGTGTAAGGCGCCGGATCCTCGTAGCTGGGTTACCAGGTTGGAAATCATACCGCCGGGAACCTGGTGCATCAAAACGCCAGTATCAATAACCGATGTTCGGGTGGTATTTACGAAGTCTCGATATTTAGGCGCTACGGACTCGATATACTGCCCCAGCTTGAATAGGCGAGCTAAATCCAGCCCAGTATCTCTGGGGGTTCCTTGAAGAGCCACTACCATAGGTTCAATGGCTGGCTGCGCTGAGCGCAAGGCAAATGGAGCCAGGGCGGTATCAATAATATCAATTCCAGCCTCAACAGCCTTGAGACAGCTCATAGATGCCATACCACTGGTGTAGTGGGTGTGCAACTGCACCGGTATCTTTAATATGCGCTTAAGTGCTTTAATCAGCTTATAGGCATCATCGGGGGCAATAAGTCCCGCCATATCCTTGATACATAGGCTATCAGCTCCCATATCTTGAAGGATAAGCGCTTTGTCGACATAATAGTCAAGGTTATATACCGGCCCTCCCATTTTACGCTCGGTGAGGGAGTAACATATGGTAAGCTGGGCATGCTTACCGCATTCCTTAATTGCTTTCAGACAGGTTTCAAAATTGCGCTCATCGTTCACGGCATCAAATACTCTGAAAATATCAATTCCTACCTCGGCGGCATGATGTACAAAAGCGGTAACCACGTCATCGGCGTAGTGGCGATAACCTACCAGGTTCTGTCCTCTGAGCAGCATCTGTAGCGGGGTATCGGGCGCCAATTTCTTCAGGATACGCGGCCTTTCCCATGGGTCCTCGTTCAGGAATCTGGTAGCGACATCAAAGGTGGCACCCCCCCAGACCTCCATGGAGTAAAATCCGACTTTGTTCATCTCCTCGGCTATGCCTTGCATATCCTCAGTTAGCATTCGCGTAGCTAATATGGACTGATGCCCGTCACGGAAGGTGGTATCGGTGATTTTTAGAGGATTCTTTATCACTGTGATTCAGCCCCCCTTTAATTATTCCTTATTTTTCTATCCGTTACAGCGGAATGTTGCCGTGTTTCTTCCAGGGGCGGTCTTCTTTCTTCCCTATCAGGGATTCCAGAGTCATGATAACCTCACGGCGGGTATCACTGGCCTTGATTACCTTGTCGATATAGCCGCTGGCGGCAGCAACATATGGGTTGTTAAATGTTTTGCGGAAAAGCTTGCTTACTTCCTCGCGCTTGGCTTCGGAGTCAGCGGCTTCAGCGATTTCACTGCGGAAGATGATAGCGGCGGCGCCTTCAGCGCCCATTACCGCTAGCTCGGCTGTGGGCCATGCCATATAGATGTCCGCCCCGATAGACCGGGAGCACATGGATATCTCAGAGCCGCCATAGGCTTTATGAGTGCAAACAGTGATTTTGGGCACAGTGGCCTCAGAGTAAGCGGAGAGCACCTTGGCGCCATGGCGGATAACGCCCCCGAACTCCTGATGGGTGCCGGGCATGTAGCCGGGGACATCAACCAGGGTGACCATGGGGATGTTAAAGGCATCGCAGAAGCGGATGAACCTGGCTGCCTTGTCTGAGGCGTTGATGTCCAGCACTCCCGCCATGAAGCTGGGCTGGTTGGCGATGATGCCCACCGCATGCCCGTTGAAGCGAGCGAAACAGACAATCATATTCACGGCATAGTGTTTGTGGACATCCAGAAACTTGCCGTCATCCACAATAGCTTTGATTACCTTCTTCATGTCATAGGCCTTGCGCGGGTCTTCAGGTACGATGGTATCCAGTTCAGGTGAGGTGCGTTCCGGGGAGTCAGTGGGCTTTTGGCGGGTGGAATCCGGCTCATCATGGACGCTCTGAGGCAGGTAGCTCAGGAGTTGTTTGCACCCTTCGATACAGTCGGCATCATTTTTATAGACGAAGTGGGCTACGCCGCTCTTGGCATTGTGCACCATAGGTCCGCCTAGTTCCTCATGAGTGACCTCCTCGCTGGTGACCGCTTTTACCACATCCGGGCCGGTGACATACATATAGCTTGAGCCTTTGACCATCATTATCCAGTCGGTAAGGGCGGGGGAGTATACCGCGCCCCCGGCACAGGGTCCCATACTCAGGGTTATCTGGGGGATGATTCCTGAATACAGGGTGTTGCGGTGAAAGATTTGCCCGTAGCCGTCCAGGGCACTGACCCCTTCCTGAATACGGGCGCCCCCGGTATCCTGCATGCCAATCATGGGTGCCTTCATCTTAGCTGCCAGGTCCATGGTCCTGGCTATCTTCCAGGCATGCATCTCGCCCAGACTGCCACCTCGTGAGGTGAAGTCCTGGGCATAGCAGCACACGGTGCGGCCATTTACCTTGCCGAAGCCAGTTACCACGCCGTCGGCGGGAATATCCATCTTATCCAGGCCGAACTGGTGGCAGCGGTGTTTGACGTGCATGCCGGTTTCCACAAAGGTTCCGGGGTCAAAGAGAAGGCCAATCCTCTCCCTGGCGGTCAGTTTATTCAGGCCATGCTGCTTCTTGATTTTCTCCGGCCCGCCCATCCCCTTGATTTTGGCTTCCCGTGCCGCTAAATCGGCACTGAGTTCTTCATTGCTTGACATTATCGGATTTCTGCTTCACCTTTCTATTTATTCGGCTATTAGCTTCAGAATACTAGCATAAACCCTTTTCTGTTGCAAGGTGGACTGCTTGTTATTCCTGTGGCTGTTCAACTGTGCTACAATCTGGGGTAGGTTATGGTGGCTATAGTGCATGCTTTGTTGCTGGGGTGGTAAATATTGTATTATAGAGTAGCTATAAGTAATAAATGTGTTATCCGGAGGATATCAGGATGAGCGATGAAGCGGTAGAAGTCTATCTCGGGCTTGGCTCCAATATGGGTGACCGACAGGGTAATCTGAGCAGGGCGTTAGACCTCCTTTCACGCAAGCTGCAGATAGGGGAGGTTTCGTCTGTATATGATACCGAACCGATAGGCAATGTTTCTCAGCCTCGCTTTCTTAACATGGTGTGCCAGGTCTATACCAGGATAGCCCCAGAAGCATTGCTTGCTCTGGCTAAAGGAATTGAGACTAAACTGGGTAGAGCATCTGGTAAACCCAATGCCCCTCGCCCTATTGATATCGATATCCTCCTTTACGGCGACCATGTTATTGAAACCCCAGAGCTGGTTATTCCTCACCCCAGACTGGCGGAGAGAGCCTTTGTTCTCGTTCCTCTGGCTGAGATTGCCCCTGCCCTCAAGCATCCGGTGAGTGGCGAGACTATTAAAGAGTTATTACAGGGGGTGACTGAGAAGCAGGGCGTATTTAAGTGGGAGAATGATTGATGGGTACATACCAGGTATCTGTGGAGCAGCATTTTGATGCCGCCCATTATTTGCGGGGTTATCAGGGCAAGTGTGAGTCGCTTCACGGGCATCGTTTCCGGGTGGTGGTTAAGGTGACAGCTTCCCGGGTTGATGATGTTGGCATGGCTTATGATTTCGTGGAGTTGAAGAAACTTCTGAGAGACATCTTATCCCGGTTTGACCATACCTGTCTTAACGATGCTTCGCCTTTTGATAACACAAACCCATCTTCAGAAAATATTGCCACTACTATCTATAGTGAGCTTCAGCCTAGGCTGGCGGATACCCCGGTATCCCTTGCCTGTGTAGAGGTATGGGAATCTCCTCAGAGCGGGGTAGCTTATAGCTCTGACTAAGTGCGTTGCTTTGGTGGCAGCAGGTTGGGGATGGTCTCTGAAATAGGGTAGCGCGCATCGCACCGTGAGCAGTATAGTGAGCCGGTGACTATTTCCTTCTCCCTTTCCTCCTCCACACTCAGCCCCAGCTTCCCCTGGCATACCGGACATGCCAGAATGTCCATCAGCTCTCGTTTCATAGCCCTATTATACCATAGCTCGGCGTTGACAGCGCCTTGACAAAGCGGGGTCGGCTACTTAAACTGTCCATTACCCAATGAGTAACAATCGGCTCTCTCAGGCTATTCAGGGAGTGCTGAAAGGGAGGAGGAAGATGTATCGCAAGATTCTAGTTCCATTAGACGGCTCTGAGCTGGCAGAAAGCGTTCTGCCCCATGTGGAGGGTATTGCCAAAGGTTGTGGGGTGAAGGAGGTTGATTTGGTCACGGTCATACCTAAGCTGACAGTAAGCTATACGTTTAAGAATCAAGGGTATGTAGAGAAGCTTGACGCGGCGGTCATAGGCAAAGAAAGGATGGAAGTTGACCGATATCTTGATAAGGTCACGAAGGGATTGATAGCCAAAGGGGTTAAGGTGGTGCCGTGCGTGCATGTAGGAAAGCCTGCTGAAGAGATTGTCATACACGCTGAGAATAGCGGCTGTGACCTCATTATTATGGCCAGTCATGGCCGTTCTGGTCCCAGCCGATTGGCTTTCGGCAGTGTTGCCGATAAGGTGTTCAGAAGCAGCTGCATACCGGTTATGATGGTGCGGCCGCCATCCTGTATGCCTCGCGAGTAACAGGCTATGCGATAATCAGTTACAGCCTTGATTAAATCATCCTTGTCTGGTATCCAGAAGGCTTCCTAACTACAAAGTAGAAGCATAGTGACGGTTCTCCGTTTGCTGGCAAGTAAGATTTATTGTTGATTTGTCGATTAGTGTGCAGGGGCAGGGATGAGTCAATAAGAGTAAACAACCTTAACAGTGCAGTTCTGCGCACAGCTCGAATATAAGGAGCAATAAGCTGTCTTTAGTGATTTTCAAAGGGGAGTATAATGCCTAAACTCCTTGCGTATCAAGGAAAAAGGTTACTGAGAGATTGTAGTATACCTGTGCCCGAAGGTGGTGTTGCCTCCACCCCTGAAGAGGCGTATGAGATAGCTGAAAGGTTGCGGAAAAAGGTGGCGGTTAAGGCACAGGTTGGAGTCACCGGACGCTTCCAAGCCGGAGGCATAAGGTTTGCCGGCAGTGATTAAGTGGCTGGAAGCTTTGGGGGTCAACTGGGATAAGGAGCCAGATGGCTCAATGCGCGAGCTTACCATAGGCGGCCTGTCCAGAAGAAGGCTGCACACGCGGGAGATTATACTGGCCTAGAGGAAATGTGTGTCCTGCGTGATGAGGTGAGAAATAAGAATATAGATTGCCTTGAATCTTCAGCAGCGATAGAGTTAATAATGGATGACAAGGGGCGAATAGCTGGCGCTGTACTGGTAAATCTAGAGACTAACGAATTAAGCGTAGTCCGAGCCAAGGCCGTGATTATGGCCACTGGTGGTGCTGGGCGGCTGCACATTCAGGATTTTCCGACCACTAATCACTACGGAGCTACCGCTGATGGATTGGTATTGGCTTATCGAGCGGGCGCTGAGCTCATCTTCATAGATACTATGCAATACCATCCCACCGGTGCTGCCTATCCCGTGCAGATTCTGGGGCAATTGGTTACCGAGGCAGTGCGCAGCCTGGGAGCCCAACTGATTAATATTGATGGAGAGCAGTTCATCAACCCCTTAGAGCCGCGAGATGTTGTCGCCTCAGCGAATATTCGAGAATGCCGAGAGCGCCACCAGTGCATGGACACACCAACCGGGGAGGTTGGTGTGTGGCTAGACTCACCAATGATTGACATTATACGAGGCGAAGGGACTATAGCCCGGGAATTGCCGGCAATGGTTCGCCAGTTTCGCCGTTTCAACATTGATATGACCAGGGAGCCAATATTGGTCTATCCCTCGCTTCATTATCAGAATGGGGGAATCAAGATTAATATTGATGGAAGTACTAATGTAGCTGGGTTGTTTGCCGCTGGTGAATGCGAGGGAGGAGTACACGGCAGGAACAGGCTTGGTGGCAACTCAACGCTGGATATATTTGTCTTCGGCAGGAGAGCTGGCAGAGCCGCTGCCCAATATGCTAAACAGGTAGGACTAGGCGCTCTCACACTAGGCCATGTGCGCCAATGGCAGGCAGGATTGAAACAGGCTGGTTTAGCTGAACTACGACCAGTCTCACCTTTACTGTTGCCTAATTATGCCAGGCAGCCATATGATTACTTACCTGATTATAGCAAACAAATATTAAGTGTTGGTCAGATAAGATTAGCTTGAGATTTGAGAGAAATATTGCTGGATGGCCTGATAGCGGAATAAGCCGAATACGGAGGTGAACGAGTGGGCGCTACTAAAGCACTGGCGAGTTTTTGTAGTAGCCTAAGCTATGAGCAGCTTTCCCCTGAGGTTGTTGACAGGGTTAAATACCTTGCCGTGGACTTCTTGGGTGTGGTGACCCGGGGCTCCCTAACCAAGTCGGCTGAGGTTGTGCGCCATTTTGTCAAGGATATGGCTGCCGGTACAAAAGAAAGTGTAATTATGGGGACCGATATGAGAGTACCCTGTCAATATGCAGCTCTAGCCAACGGTACCGCATCCCATTCTTTGGAACTGGGTGATGTAAGTAAGGAGGCATCAGCTCATCCCGGGGTAGTGGTCTTCCCAACTGCGTTTGCCGCTGGTGAGGTAACAGGGTGTGATGGGAAGAAATTCATAGAAGCCGTGGTGTTGGGTTATGAGGTCATGGTCCGCTTGGGCAAGGCGTTAAATCCTGCCAATCATTACGCTAGAGGCTTTCACCCTACCGGAACCTGTGGTGGCTTTGGGGCAACTATGGTGGCAGCGAAGATATTCAACCTTGACGCACAACAGATGGCCAGCGCCTTGGGTATTGTAGGAAGCCATGCGGCTGGCTCCATGGAATTTCTGACCTGATGGTGCCTGGACCAAACGACTGCCCCCAGGGTGGGCAGCTCATAACGGCATAATAGCCGCTCTTTTGGCAAAGAGGGGCTTTAAGGGACCTTCCACTATAGTGGAGGGAAGATTTGGTTTTCTTCACGCTTATTCCGACGGGGCCAACCTCGATGAATTTCTGGCTGGGCTTGGAGACAGTTTCCAGATTATGAAAACCAGTGTAAAGCCTCATGCCTGCTGTCGCTATAAACAGGGGCCAATAGATGGCATCATAAAGATTATGAAGGAGAACAAACTGAGGGCACGAGAGGTGGAGAAGGTGACCCTGGGGATATTGAAACCCGCCTTTCCCATAATTGTAGAGCCCGAGGAATTGAAATATAATCCTCGGACAGTAGCCCATGCTCAGTTTAGCATGCCCTTTGGTGCTGCTGTTGCCCTTCTTTATGGCAGAGCCTCCCTGAATCAATACACAGTAGAGAAGCTAGAATCCCCCGAGGTGAAAGAGATGATGGGCAGGGTCTATTGTGTGCCCGACTCCGAACTGGATAAGCTCTTTCCCAAACAGTGGCCAGCCAGCGTAGAGATAGCCACCAAAGATGGAAGGAGATTTTCCACCAAGATTGACTATCCTAAGGGAGACCCGGAGAACCCCCTTTCCTGGGAGGAAGAGATAGGGAAGTTCGACGAGCTATCCTCTCCAGTTTTTTCTGAAGGCAGAAGAAAGGAGATCATATCCGGGGTGAGGCTATTGGAGGCCGAGGAAAGTATTTCCAATCTAGCCAGTTTATTGAGAAGGAATGAACATTGAAAATAGTGGTGTAGTGAGGCGGACTCCTTCACGGTTGATTTTCATGCCATACTTCTGGGTTTCTCCGATATTCTATCCTTGAATTTGTTCACACAGTTGATTTCTATATCCAGCAATTCTGCTATGCGGAATTTGGCCTCTATACCTTTAGCAGCGCCAAGG
>SDBT01018945.1_pt1 | contig 10798 bp, 4 predicted proteins | sample 2277101 | NCBI WGS metagenome assembly SDBT01 (sample SAMN10404973, study PRJNA504765) | marine sediment metagenome | isolation source: marine sediment core GS10_PC15, 103 cmbsf | place: Arctic Ocean: Southern Knipovich Ridge | collected 2010 | reverse complement strand
CGACTCCATTGGGATTAGAGATTCCATGGCGTCATAAAGCGGTCTGAGATACGGGTTGATCTTTTGTTCCAAATCGCCGGGAAGGAATCCCAGGCTCTCACCCGCCTCAACAATGGGTCGGGTTAAGATGAGTTTCCTCTTCACACGAGACAGGACAAACTTCAACGCTTGAGCAACGGCGAGATAGGTTTTTCCGGTTCCGGCCGGTCCAATGCCGAAAACCATTTCGCAATGATCAATATCCCTGAGATAACGAGCCTGGCTGCCACTTCGCGGGAAAACCTTTGTCAAACCCTGAGGGATAACAACGCAGGCATCCTTAAGCAGATCGATCTCCTGCTTCTCGTTCGAATGCACCGACTTGTGCACAGCCCGCAGCAGGTCCGGGCCGGGTAAGTGGCCCAGTTTTATATGGTCTTCCAGTTGATTGATCATTGATATGAATCGGTGCCGGACTGCTTCATCTCCGGTGTCTAGATATATCTGATTGCCCTGGATATAGACATGAATGCCGAAAAGGTCTTCGATTACCTTTAAATTACTATCGTTTGCGCCAACAAGCTCCCGAATAATCTCTGGATCCCTGAGGACAACCGCTAGGTGTTTCCCCATAACCTTCCCATTAAGCAGAATGTTACCCCCTCCCTATGCTGTAGTCAACCCCGGAGGAATAGACCAGTCGAATCGCTCCTGATGTTGCTCCGGAGCTCGGGTATGGGAATCCATTGTAAGAGAATTGAAAAGCTGTTTTCCCACTCATACTGTAAGGTGCCGCTTTCCGACGATAACACGGGTTTACCGTCATATTTCAAGGTCAGATCCCAATCCTCAAGGTGATGTATTGCTTCCAAGCTTAAGCTCTGCAAATTGAAAGCGGAACTGTAGCGGTCGTTAATATCGAAAAAATTGAACGAGCGCAGCAGATCGACGACAGGGTTGACCCAAGTTTCGCTCAATCCGGCTAATCCTTCCGGCAGGCCGGGAAAATACCGATAGGTCCAGTCATTGTACGAAACCGAAGTAAAGGAGAGCTCGAGAAAGCGGTAGATAAACAGCTTCAATGTAAAAGCAAAATTGAAACGGCTTTTCGTGTACTCTAGGAGACTCATATCCCATGAACTGTTCAAGAGTAGCTCGAGTTGAATACGATTTTTCCAAAACAAGAAATGTTCGTTCATTTGGTAGGCGGCGGATACATATGTTGGCAGAAAACGCTCGGCTTCACCGCTCGAGGCCCACCCGGTCTCGCTGTCAAAGGCAAGTGGTTCTGTCCTTTCGGCAGTAAACGATGCGGTAAAATCCCAGAGAGAAAGGGAGGAAATACTCTTTTCGAGATACTTTTGTTCCAGGTCGAAGCGGAGCTCTTCACTCAAGGTAATTCGATCGTTTAGCTCGAGGGTTTCCCGAAGCAGTAAGGGTTGGTAAACCCAAACTTTTTCGGTGTCTATGGGCTGTTCGGGGTCTACGGGTTCTTCAATGTAGGTTAAAGAGGTGTTAAGAGTAGTTTTTAGCAGCCAGACATAGAATACCAAATCGGCGGACAGCAGCCAGTCATTCGGAGGCAACTGGACGGACAATGCCGCACTATGCTCCCGCGCCAGCGGTTTATAACTCAGTTTTGCTGCCAGGTTATGGGATCGGACCGTGTCTTCATCCCAGGTTGGACCGATTCCGTGGTAAACGGGTAGCCCGTTTACGTAAACGGGCTGCCCGTCATCAGCTACTGTCAGGAGATATTGATAGAAAATCCAGTTTATGTCGTATGAAATAGTGCTCGCCTTGAAGAACTCGCTTTCCCCAAAGGGGTAGTAGGAAAGTTTTGGGGTGATGTTGAAATCAAATTTATTATATTTGTAATCGTTTTCAACCATTTGCTGCCAGGTCTCTGAATCGTCAAAATCCTGGTTTAAACGAGTTCTGTAACTGCCCGTATAGGCCAGGCTGCCCGTAAAATTGAGCTGATTTTCGTATATTTTAAGTGAGTAATCCAAGCTTGATGTGCCGGATGTATCCAGGGTGGTATAGTTCACATCGTAGACAACATCAGCCGGACCGGTCATATCTTCTGTGTCAAAGCTTTGTTCCACGATTAAGTTGGGCCGCAACTGATAGGTTAGGTTAAAAGCCACGGGGTCTTTTTCCACAAGGACCGGCAGGTCTCCTTTATGTTCCGGGACTCTCAAATTCCAACCATCACGGGACAAAGTTTGGTCGGGAGCGGGAGATGCCTCGTCCGGTGCGGCATTATCGGAATCGTTCGTGTCGGTTTCCGAGGCCGCACCGGGAGAAGTGGCACTGAGTACAGTGTTAAAGGGCGGCCGGTAACCCCGGCCCGGTGTCTCCGGCATAGCAAGTTTTGGACCCGGTTCCGCGGCTGCCGCATCCCGTGGAAGACTGAGCAAAACCCCGGCAATCTGGACCGAAGTGCTGGGTATTTTCATGGTAACCGGGTAGTAGAACTCCCGTAAGGGGTCCGCCGCAAATATCGGGTCGGATTCTGAACCGGTGCTTTCACGGCTCTGCCAGTACAGCTCGAGATTGAAGAAGGGGATGGAAAGAGTACTCAACAGGGTCCCCGGAATCAGGTTGGAGAAGTCGGCCCGGCCTCTCATTTCCCAAGAAAAATTTTTCGTTGCCGCAGATGTGGTTTCTTCAGGAGTATCAAGCCCGATTACACCGGCCCAATTGATATCTTCGCTGCGGTTGTAAAAATCGCTGGTAAAAAAGGGATCGGAATAATACTTGAATCTACCGGAGAACCGGTAACCGGACTGATCCAGGCTCCATTCGGAGCTCAGCCCGTATCGAAAAGGCACCTCTATCCCGAATAGCCAGGACCGGTTCCAGAAGGAACGATAGACCCCGTTTTCCGGCCAAACAGGAGTGTAGAGCCCCGCCTCGGTGAAGAGACTCCTGCTGACCGCGATACCTCCCTGGAATGACAAAGCCGGAGGGAAATCCCCTTCTACCCCGGCAAAACCCCCCAGCCGAGAATAGAGGTCGAAGAGGATTTTCAGGTTCCAGTTTTTGGTATCCGCTGTATCTGACGGTTCATCTGACTCTCGCAGGAACAGCCCATCTAATTTCAGCTTTTTATTGCTCTCTTCCTCCTCGGTCGCTGCCAAGAAGGACAGGGCGCTCTTTTTTTGGGGTTTTTTCCCCAGCAGGTAGGTTGTCGTCTGCAGGAGATTTCCTTCTCGATCCCTGGAGTCGATGACCGGATGGAAAAAGAATTCGTCCCCGGGGTAGAAGAAAAAAGGAATGTACATGACAGGGATATGACCGACGTAGAGTACTGCGTTGCGAATAGCCCACTCACCCGGAGCCAATACCCATATTTTTTTTGCTTTGATCTGGTAGTTGGGTCTGTTCAAATCCTTTGACGAGGTAATCCGTCCTGTACGCATGACAATGGTATCGTTTTCCAGCTTATTGATCGAATCAGCCAGAAAAGAAAAACGGATCGTGTCCGTGCCGATATCACGTTCTGATTCCATCAACCCTTGAAAGAAAACACCTTCCCAGGATTCGATATCGAAGGTTAAGCGCTCGCCCTTGAACCGGTCCTCCTGTTCACCACGGCGCAGGATATAATCAACGTCCCCAACTGCTGTCAATATATTTTCCGTTTGGTTAAGCAGAATACGCTGAGCACTGATTTCGTGAACTGTATCTCCCTCCAGCAGTTCCACCAGGACATCTCCCTGCAGCAGGACATATTGTTCGTCGATCTCCTCCATCGTGAAGTACTCTGTTACCCGAGCCGATTTGATCTCCAGGCGTTTTTCCGGAACATCTTGTCCAATTGAACTTGAATCGATCTCAAAGTACCGGTACAGGCGCTGCTGCAGATCTTTCCTGCCGCCGGAGTCCTCCAGATCGAGTTCCCGGCACCAGGAGAGCAGTTCGTAATAACCGGCCGTGTCGATATCCTGCCCCAGGGTCTCCTGGATCAGGTCAGTCCCGTTTTCTTCCGCAGATATCGACAAAACAGAAACGAGTATCGTGATCAGAAAAAAAATAACTTTCATGCGTCCCGGGTATTGGACAGCAACTGTTTCAGGTACTGTCCTGTATAAGAATCCTTGTGCTGAATAATACGCTGGGGATTACCGGCTACCAGCACCCGCCCTCCATTGTCCCCACCTTCGGGTCCCAGGTCAACGATATAATCGGCTTGTTTTACAACGTCCAGATTATGCTCGATCAGCACAACGGTGTTTCCGGCATCCACCAGGCGATTGAGGGCCTCCATCAGTTTTTTTACGTCGGCAAAGTGCAGACCGGTGGTTGGTTCATCCAATATGTAGAATGTCTGGCCCGTACTTCGGCGTGACAACTCTAAGGATAGCTTGATCCGCTGCGCCTCGCCTCCGGAGAGAGTCAGCGCCGATTGGCCCAGCTCAATATATCCCAAACCGACTTTGTTGAGCACTTGGAGCTTCCGGGAGATCTGGGGAATCTTGCTGAAAAATGAGGAAGCCTCCTCGACGGTCATCCGCAAAACTTCGTAAATGTTCTTGCCCCTATAGCGTATCTCCAGGGTTTCCCGATTGAATCGTTTGCCCTTGCACACATCGCAGGTAATGTAGACATCAGGTAGGAAATGCATCTCTATTTTGATTGTTCCGGCCCCTCGGCAGTGCTCGCAGCGGCCGCTCTTCACGTTAAATGAGAAACGGCCTGGTTTGTACCCCTTAGCCCGGGAATCGGGCAGCGTCGAGAAGAGCTCCCGGATCGGCGTAAAGACACCCACGTAAGTGGCCGGGTTGGAGCGCGGTGTTCTGCCGATTGGACTCTGATCTATGTTGATCACTTTGTCGATTGCCTCAACGCCGTCGATGGTATCGTAATCCCCCTCGGGATAGTGGTTCCTGCCGACTCGATTGGCCAGGATGGGGTAGAGCAAATCAGTAAGCAGGCTTGATTTTCCGGAACCGGAAACCCCCGTTATTACCGTGAAAAAACCAAGAGGAAAGCGCACATCGATATTTTTCAGATTATGTTCCCTGGCCCCTCGAATGGTGATATATTTTGCGCTTTCGAGCGCCTCCGGATCACGCCGGGCGGTCTTAGAGTCGATACTTAACTGTCCGGACAGATAAAGACCAGTCAAAGATTGCTTTGATTTCAGAATCTCCTTGTAGCTGCCCGCAAAAACGATTTCGCCCCCGTGCACGCCTGCACCCGGTCCCAGGTCAACGATGTAATCCGCTGCTTGTAAGGTCTGCTCGTCGTGTTCGACGACAATCAGGGTGTTTCCCCGGTCCCGCAGTTGGAGCAAAGTATCGAGTAAGCGCTGGTTGTCCCGCTGATGCAGCCCTATCGTAGGCTCATCGAGAATATACAGGACACCTACCAGAGATGAGCCTATTTGTGTAGCCAGGCGAATACGTTGGGCCTCCCCTCCGGAAAGAGTAGAAGCCCGTCGTTCCAGGGTAAGATAGTCCAGGCCCACATCGATCATGAACTTGAGTCGTGACCTGATCTCCTTGAGAACCTGCTGAGCAATCTTTGCTTGAGATTCGGTCAGCTTCAAATCCTGAAAGTACCTTAGGGCCACATTTACAGAAAGGGCTGTTACCTCAAAGATATTCTTACCGCCGATGGTTACGGACAGGCTTTCCGGCCGCAGACGTTTACCCTGGCAGGCGGGGCATTGCTTTTGACTCATGAACCCTTCCAGCCATTCCTTGATGCCTTCCGAGGAAGTCTCCAGGTAGCGGCGCTTCAAATCTTTAAGCAGGCCCCTGAACGAGGATACGTATTCCCATTTTCCACTACGTTCCCGGTTTACATATTTAAATTCAATGCGCTCATCGGATCCGTTAAGAATGACTGCCATTATCTTTTTCGGTAAATCACGCATCGGCGTGTCAAGACTGAAACCGAAATGACGGGACAGCGATTCAAAGAGGCTGCGGTGCCAGCTCGCTTTCGGGTTGTGTGTGGCGATCGCCCCTTTATTGAAGGAAAGTGTACGGTCAGGAATAACCAGGTTGGGATCGAACTCCATGGTCATACCGATCCCGGAGCACTTCTGGCAAGCGCCGAAGGGGCTGTTAAAGGAGAACAGCCTTGGTTGAAGTTCCGGGATGCTGATATTGCAGATCGGACAAGCTCCGGCCTGGGAATAGAATTCCTCTTTTTGTTTTTTTCCCTCACCGACCAAGGTGATGAGTTTTCCCGAAGCGGTTTCCAGAGCAGTTTCCACCGATTCGGCCAGGCGCTTATCGACGCCGCTTTTGAGAATGAGCCGATCGACAACGATTTCCAGATTGTGTTTTCGCTTTTTCTCGAGGGTTATGGGTTCATCGAGGGATACGATAGCGCCGTCCACCCGTATGCGGACAAAACCGGAACGTTTGGCATCTTCGATGACCTTCTGGTGTTCGCCTTTCCTGCCCCGAACCACCGGGGCCAGAAGAACGAGACGGGAGTTTTGGGGGAGATTCAGGATAGCGTCAACAATCTGATCTGTAGACTGTTCTTTGATTTCCCGGCCGCATTGTGGGCAGTGCGCAGTACCGATGCGGGCGTAGAGCAGCCTTAAGTAATCGTAAATCTCCGTAACCGTGCCTACGATGGAACGTGGGTTCCGGTGAGTGGATTTTTGCTCGATCGAGATTGCGGGAGACAAGCCTTCGATGTAGTCCAGGTCCGGTTTGTCCAGCCGACCCAAAAATTGTCGGGCGTAGGCCGACAGGGATTCAACATAGCGGCGCTGACCTTCAGCGAAGATGGTGTCGAAGGCCAAGGAGGATTTCCCTGAACCGCTGATGCCGGAAACAACGATAAATCGGTCTCTCGGAAGCTCCAGGTCGATATTCTTGAGGTTGTGTTCTCTGGCTCCGTGAATAACGATCTTTTGTTGATTCAAGTCGACTCCCAGATTCCCTAATAGCTCTTTAATCCTCGGGAGAGGTTTCGTCCGTCGTGCTGCCGGCAGTTGGCATTATGGTTGTCGGTTTTTTCTTGAGACTGGATAGATAGGACACCAGTGGAATTAGGAGCATACATAAAAGTGAGATAAAAATCATCTCCCATTGGCTAAAAATACGAAATACAAGTGCTGGATTCATTCAATCGTGATGGATATAATACCTAGTCTGGGTTGTTATGACAATAGTTTGGATAGATCGCCGGGCCGGATTCTGCGCGGGAGTAAAACGGACAATTCGCGGTGCCCGGGAAATCATTGATTCGGGTGAGGTTAAAGGAGATATTGTCTCTTACGGAGAGCTTATCCACAACCCTCACGTTACTCGCGATTTGGAACGTCAGGGAATCCGGGTACAGCAGGAGTTGACGGGCCTGAAACCCTCCGACCTGGTCGTTATCCGGGCTCACGGCATTCCTCTGGCAGAAGAACACAGCCTGGAAGAACGAAGAATACCCTATCTTGATCTTACCTGCGTCCGTGTCAAAGCGATTCATAAAATGATTGCAGAAAAACGAAAAACAGGGTTCACTATACTGATTGTAGGTGATCCCAATCATCCGGAGGTGCGCGGCCATCTGGGTTACGCAGGGGTCGACGGCCTGGTCCTATCCAGCGTAGAGGAGGCCGCTGCTCTGCCGCTTGACAAAAATCAGCGGTATTTTCTCCTGGCCCAAACAACGACATCACCGGATTTGTATGCAGCGATCACAGCCGTTTTAAAAGAGAGAGGGCATGAACCCGTTGCTAAAGACTCTCTCTGCCCCTTTGTCCGCAAACGCCAGCTGTGGATCGCCACCTACTCCCGTAAGGCGGAGGCTGCGCTGATTATCGGGGGTAGAAACTCGAGTAATACCCGCAAGCTGTTCGATATCGCTGCGAAAAACGGGCCCGCCTATCTAATCGGCAGCACAGAGGAGATGGACTTGGACAGAATGCTTGCCTTTCCCAGCCTGGCTGTTACGGCGGGCGCCTCTACCCCCGATCATTCTATCGACCAGGTGTTGGCGATGCTCCGCGGCGGTGGAGCATCGCTAGTTGTCTGCTAACCCAGACTCACCAACGTTTTACCACTACCACCGTCTTCCGGCGCAGCAAAATGAAAATTCGTGACGGCTGCCTGCCGGGCCAGGTACTGATGGATTCCCTTTTGGAGGATCCCCTGCCCTTTTCCGTGGATCACGCCAAAACTGCTCAGACCCTGAATCAAAGCGGCGTCGATCTGTTTCTCCAATCTCTGCAGCGCTTCCTCCATTCTCAAGCCGCGCAGGTCTATCTGAAAAACCGCCCCCTTCAGCTCTCCGCATATGGAAAAGTCAAGACCGGGGGTCTCAGAGCCGGATGGTACCCGCCGTAAATCTGTGGGCGGAAAAGCGGCCCGCAGGGTGTCGGTTTCTACGATCCAGTGTTCTCCCTTGCCCTTCCGAAGGATTTTTCCCCTCTTCCCGGTTTTTCCGATGACGACCTCGATCCCAACCTGGAGGTCCTGTCCTGTCTCGGAATACACTCGCGAACGCTCCCTGTGGAAGTCGTCTTCCCAGCGGTGTACCGCAGTTTCCAGCTTTCCGAGGTAGTCCTGCCTTTGCCCGGACAGGAGGTCGTTCTTCTTCTTGAGCTGAAAAACAAGTTCATCCAGCTCTTTGCGACTCTGTTTGAGAAAACTTTTCAACTCGATCAAGCCCTGTTCCCTTAAAGAGAGCTCTTTCCGGCGCAAGTGCAGCTCTTTTAGATCGGATTCCCTCCACTTTTCTCTGAGGATCGACTCCTTACTCTGATGTTCCCGCTCGGCGTGGAGCAGCTCCCTCTGCTTGGTCGAGAGACTCTTGATCAGCTCGGCTACATCTCCCCGTTCATCCCGGAGATAGTTTTCCGCCTGATCGATCAAACTGGCGGGAATACCGCTCCGTCGGGCGATTTCCAGGGCATGACTGTCGCCGGGAATCCCGAGAAGGAGGCGAAAGGTCGGAGTAAGTTTTTTAAGATCAAACTCCATAGCCGCGTTTTCAACACCCGACCGGGAATAGCCGTAGTTTTTGAGAATGCCGTGGTGTGTCGTGGTCAGTGTAAAGCAGCCCTTAGCGATAAAATGATCGAGAAAGGACATAGCGATGGCTACGCCTTCCTCCGGGTCGGTTCCCGCCCCCAGTTCATCGAGCAGTACCAGGGAACCGGCGCTGCTCCTTTCAATGATTCGGGCGATGTTCTTTATATGTGAGGAAAAGGTAGAAAGCGATTGCTCAATGGATTGCTCGTCACCGATATCAGCGAAGATGTCGTCAAAAATACACAAGACGCTGTCCGTTCCTACCGGTATCTCCATCCCGAATTGGTGCATCATTGCCAACAGGCCTACCGTTTTTAGCGTAACTGTTTTACCGCCCGTGTTGGGCCCGGTAATGATGAGTACCCTGTTTTCCCTACCCAAATGGACCGAAACCGGTACGGCTGTTCTTCCCAGGAGCGGATGGCGGGCCTCTCGAAGATTTATCTGCCCCGGCCCTACCTGGACCGATGTGCAGTTATGCTGAAGCGCATACACCGCGCGGGCGTACAGAGTGTCCAGAGCGGCAACGATTTCAATCATCGTGTAAATGCCTGCCGAGGCAACGATCACTCTTTCGCTTACAATGCGAAGCAGGCGATTGAGCTCACGCTGGTAATCATTCTCTGCTTTGATAATGCGGTTGTTTTTCTCGACCACATCGAACGGTTCAAGGTAAGCCGTCGCGCCACTGCCGGATATTTCGTGGACGATTCCCTTGATGCGTCCTTTGAAGTTTACCTTCAAGGCCAACACGGTGCGGCCGTTGCGCGTAGTAGGCAGGTTTGACTGCCAGAAAGAGCGATAGGCGGGCTTAAGCAGGTACCCTTGGGTAAGGGCGGCAACTTCCTTCTGGAGCGCTTTCAGACGGCGCCGAATGGCTATGAGCTCCGGTATTTTGTGTTCCAGAACATTTCCTTCTCTATCGACCACCTTGAAGATTTCCCTGACCAGGTATTTGAGATCGGGTATTCTATCTGCCTGGGGAGCCAGCTGTTCCGGACTGGAGCCTTTGAGCAATAGTCGCTTGAGGCGCAGGCTGGAAACGATAAAACGACCCAGGTGAGCGAGCTCTTCCAGTTCAAAACGAACACCCTTTTTAGCCAGCTTCGGTAGTATAGTTGCCAGATTCGGAAAGTCGAGTCTGTTCAAGTTTCGGCCGGACTCCAGGAATTTGCGAAAGGCGGAGCTCAGGGTTTTTTTTTCTTCGATCACCTGCGGATCGCTAGTGATACGGTCGGCAGCCAGGGCTTTCCGCCCTTCCGCAGAGAAGCACAAACCGCTTAGCTCCAGAACGATCTTTTCGAATTCCAGCAGTTCAATCGAATGAGAGTCCATGAAATTCCTTCTGAAAAGCCTGCAGATCGTCATAGATGCGCAGGTAACTTTCGTAGCGGTCTGGATGGACTTTACCTCGCGCCAGCGCGTTCACCACGCCGCAGTCAGGTTCGTCGATATGCTGGCAGGCATAGTAGGCACAATCGCCGGTAAACGGTAATAAATCGGGAAAATAGTGCCAGAGCTGATCCGGTCTGATCCCAGCCACCGCGAACTCCCGCACCCCCGGCGTGTCGATCAGCCGGCTGTTGTTTTTGATGGCAAACATCATCGAGAAACTCGTGGTGTGCACGCCCCGGTCATGCTTGTTGGATATCTCGCCGACCTTTAGCGCCAGGGTTGGCTCGATCGCGTTGAGCAGCGTGGATTTTCCAACGCCCGATTGTCCGGAAAACACGGATATCTTATTTTTGATAATCTTCGAGAGGGTCCTAAGCCCCCGCCCCGTTGTCCCGGAAGTGTAAATGACCGGGTAGTTG
>SDBT01018944.1_pt1 | contig 10798 bp, 10 predicted proteins | sample 2277101 | NCBI WGS metagenome assembly SDBT01 (sample SAMN10404973, study PRJNA504765) | marine sediment metagenome | isolation source: marine sediment core GS10_PC15, 103 cmbsf | place: Arctic Ocean: Southern Knipovich Ridge | collected 2010 | reverse complement strand
GCCTCTTACAATAATATGGTGAAGGGCACCAGGAGCATCAATACGGGCGTTACATGGCGTGTCAGGACCATATCATATATCAGAAAAATAGAAACTTATAATTTTAGGGGCGTCCCGCAACCCAAAAGCCATCTCATGATCTTAGAGATGGAAACTGTGCCGGTCCTGAACAGGAGGTGAAAATGATTGGGAATAAGTGCCCAGGCATAGCAACTTGTTTCGGTTTCTTTCAGGATACCTCCGAGTCGAGCAATAAAATTGTCCCTGTCGGCATTGTCCTCGAATATTTGCCTTCTTTCAATGCCCCTGGTAATGATGTGGTGGAGGGCTCCCGGAGCATCTATTCTGGCTTGACGTGGCATGTGACTTATTACCACAAACAAATGAAAATAGAATCGCCTAAATTCAACCCCTTTCCAACATAACGTCCCGCAACCCAGCTAATCACTATGCAAGATGTGACCCCAGCCCATTGGCCCTTTCTCTACCCATTACTGTTCAGTAAAAACTTTTTCTATTTCTTTAAAACCCATACCTACAGTCTTAGCGATAAAGGTTTTGTCTTCGGATTTCCTTTTTATGATCTGCATGTCACCAGAAACCCATTTTTTTCGTAACATTACATTCTTTAGAACGATCCTCAAGATTATTGGTATATTTATTAGTGTATAGGGCTTATTAGTGCCTTTAGGGTCAGACAGATCAACAATGCCGGTGGAAAACCACGCCCATGCTCTCCTTAGCCATAAAAGGAGATGATTTGACGGTGGCATAAGATAAATAATTTTATCATATTGCTCAGGACTCCTTTCCAGACCATGTACATCCTCAACTAACACAACTTTATCGGATGATTCTGGAATGTCCTCATGGGTATGATAATCCATATCAATTTGAATCACTTGTTTGGGGAATTTGTGAGCCACCATCTCCCTTAAGCTGCTTTTACCTATATTACCAATGCCCGTTATAAGGATTTTCATCACCAAGCTTATTATCTAAATCCCACTATATATCTCTAAATTTGCGTCTATATATCTGCTGAATTCGTATTTTAGATTATTAGTGTATCGAGATGGTCCCTTCCAGGTTTTAATAATATTATTAATTTGAGCCTGTGCAGATTCAACCTTGTCCATTGGTAAAGTAACAACCTGATCCCTTGACGCAATTTCTATATACTCACCATACTTGCGGATGTCCATCGTCTCATCTGTGAGCACATGGACTCCCGACCAGAGGGCCTCGCACATAATATTTGAGAAATCCTTTATGGGATTATCTCTGACAAAATAGAGGAGGAAATCTACGCCCTTTAGTAAATGTGGCATATTTACCGGATGGACAAATTTTCTAAATTCATAAGTTTTTAATCCACTACTCTCAACAAATCTTGAAAAGTCCTTGAAACCTTTACCTTGGCCCACAAAAAGCAATTTATGTTCTTCTTTAATTCCAAGAAAAATACTAACTATTTTATCTAAGCTCTCATATTTCCAATAATAGTTGATTTTTCCGATATAGGCAAAAGTGGGTATCTCACGCGAAATAAAGTAAGGCTTAAAGAACCTTTCGTCAGGGATGTATCTTGGAAGCACACAAGCATTTGAGTTTATATTTTCAAAAAGCCCTCTATTTTCATCATCAGTAATTATTGCTGTTGCATCTTGGATGACATTTCTTAAAAGATGCCTGAAGATACCATCCTTTACGAATTTTTTTATATCACTGCCCCCATGCCTTACTATATAGGGAATTCCCTTGATCTTTGATGCTAAATAGCCAACAATCCCATAGGGGATTAAATAGTGGGTATCAATAAGATCAATATGGTATTCATTGATTACTTCTAAGGTCTTATCCAACAGCCTTGATATGTAAAGCTCTGAATAGGGAATATGCCATGGGATATCGGGATCGACAAAATGAATAATCAGGTTTGAAGGTATCTCTGGAGGGGTATCATCAATGAAATATTCTTTTTCAACGCAGTTTCCATTGGTAATTACATGAGTTTCAATATTTCTTTCAGCAAGTCCCTGTGCCAACCAGTAAGTTTTGGCAGAAATTCCTCCCTGAATGGGCGGGTATTTGCTGATTATACATATTTTCATTTAAGCGGCCTTTATAAAAATCGAATACAGTGAAACCACTCTCATAATTTCCCTGTTTATGAATCATAAAATAATAAAATAGATCAAACATCAATACATCTGAAGCACTTTTGAGGTATTGTCTGAAGGGATGTTGTTGAATCGATTCTTTCGGGATCAAGTTTTGGATGATATCTTTAATCTTAGGCGAAATATATTCCAAAGAGGCTGGCATCCCATATTTCTTTCTATTTATAACATCGCTCAGCTTATACTTACTAAATAGAGGGCCAGCCACATCTTTTAGAATCCTTTTTGTTATTGATTTATCCTGTACTTTAAAATCTATCGGAATGGACAATGCGAATTCCGCTATATCATCATAAAGATAAGGAGGTCTTGTTTCAAATCCAAAAGAGGAACAAGACCTGTCTACACTCCAGAGGTGGTAGTTTGACAAACCGGATTTCATGAGTGTGTCAAAGAGATTTTTTCTATACGAACTTTCATCTTCGGGTTGAGGGAAAAGGCCATTTACAATCTGTCTGACCTTTGAATCTCCGGCAAGGTACGATGCTCGCTCTTTGATTCTATCGGAGAAACCGAGGGGATGCGTGTAAATCCAGTAATATCCGCCGAACAACTCGTCTGCTCCCTCACCGGTAAAGGCCACTTTGTGGTATTGGGAAATATGTTTTGAAAGGATTTGAAAGGCCAAAGCGCCCTGAATATCAAAGACACCGCCTGCCATAATATTTTCATAGTGATATATAAAATTCGGCAGTTCATCGAGGTAGTCCCCGGTATTGACATAAAATTCTTTATGGTCAGAGCCGATAGCAGCCGATACTTTCTGTGCATACCTAAAATCAGGAGCATCTTCGGAATCATAAAGGGTGTATGTCTTTATAGGCTTGTTGAGAATCTCAGTGGACAGAACAGCCATCATCGTGGAATCAAGACCGCCGGATAAATAGACGCCCGTTTCATGATTCCCATGTCTTAGCAATCGAGCAAATGTATCGAACAGAATTTCAGTAAGTTGATCGACAGATTCCTGATAGTCCATATATTCATTGTTCAAATAATATGAAGGCGGTGATTTATAATATGCTTGTTTCGTGATTTCATGCCCATCAAATTGTACGACGGTTCCCGGAGGAACCTGGTAAATGGCTGAAAGCGGTGTTAGTTCCCCTGAAAAAACATACCCAAAGACCGTCAATTCTTCTAATGCTTCAATATCAATTACTGCTGGGACATCGGGATGTTGTAGTATGGCTTTCATCTCAGAGCCAAAAATGAGCTTTCCCCCCGACCTGTAATAATATAAAGGCTTGATGCCGAAACGATCCCGCGCAAGGATGATTTCATCCTTTTTTACAATGACAATCGCATACATCCCCTTAAGGTGTTTTACAAAGTCGGAGCCGTATTTTAAGTATAGTGGAATGATGACTTCAGCGTCGGTGTCCGAGGTAAATAGATATCCGTCTTTTGAAAGGTTTTTTTTTAGTTCTTTATAGTTATAAATCTCTCCGTTGAACAGAAGGGCAACATTGTTTTTCCGGTCGATCAAGGGGAGTATATCATCTTTGGTACTGACAATATTTAAGCCGCATTCACCAAGAGAATGGTTTTCAAATAAGATCGTTAAGAAGGAGTCCGGCCCGCGATGGTGGATTGATGAAAGCATTGCGGTTACAATCTTCTCATTTCTCTCATTAAATATTCCGCAGATTCCACACATCAGCTATTCACTTTTGATAAATATTTTAACGTTTCCACAAGACCCCAATAAGCATAAGCAGAACCCTCTTCAATATAGTGATATGCCCAGAGTCCGTTGGGGAGCTGTATCTCTGCCAGCCAGTTAACCGCTTTTTCCATTACCTCTTTTTTTACAAGTTCAGGATAAGAGACCAGACCCAGCAACACGATTCCTGTTGACCATGGATCGCTTCCTATTGGATGGTCTTTCCAGGGGCCAAATCCACCATCATTGTTTTGTTCATCAGCAAGGAAAGAATAAGTCTCTTTTATTAAGGAGCAATCTGCAGCAGGTATTCCTGAAGCTGATAATCCTAACAAAAAAAATGCTCCCTTATAAGTAAGTTTTGTTTCTCCTTTAAAATCATTTTTCCACTCATTTTTAAGCCAGCTTACAGCTTTGGGGTCGGAAAGTTCAGGCAGGATATGCAGAAGCATTCCTGTAATCGGAATTCGGGAGATGTCGCGTTTTGTTTTCCCCCACCCTCCGTCGGGATGCCTCTGTCCATTCAACCATTGCACACCTTTAGTCCAATACTGATTTTGATGGTGTTTAATATTTAATAGAAAAGCTAAGCTCCATAAAGTTTCCGGAATATCAGCCCAACCACCGTCATTTTGCTGATGATTAGATATAATCTTAGCGCACTTAATGTTAATAGGATTATTCCGTTCACCTCCGGTTAGCAGCATGCATGTGCCGAGATGTGCTATTCTCAATATCTCTATTTTATTTGTTACAAAATTTATTAAAATATTGAGAAATGCAAGAGGTGTTTTGTTTAATAATTGGGTTGCGTAATTCATTATCATCTAACTCAAGTTCATTTATTTTTGGTAAAATATTACTTTCTTTTAATTGGTTATAATGTTTTTTGCAGAGATATAAAATTGCATTGTCTCTACTGGTTTCTACTGCCACAATATTTTTGTTTTTGGAGTCTTCGGGTGAATTGCAAACTTTACAAACCACATGTCCCACTTTACAGGCTGAGTCACCAGATGGGCTTAAACAAACAGTTAACCCAATATCCTCCGGCAAAACAGGAATTTCCAACTCACTGGATATTTTTTCTGCCAGATCTGTCCTTAATCCGCCCTTCATCTCTTCGCAAAGTTCTGACAAAATCAAAAGCTTTGGTTTCGGCTTCTGTAACTTTTTCGCCATCAAATAAAAGCCTGGTAAATAAAGATGATTCTCCCTCAGAAGTATCGTCTTAATGTTGTTGATATGTTCAGGAGCATCCTTATTACATATATCGGAAAGCTTTATTTCGGGTTTTTTAAAAATATCAACGACACCTCCCATATTCATGCATATTACCGGGCATTTTTTATATGTGTCTTCTATATTATTGTACCACTGAGTGTCGCCGGTAAAACCGATTAATTCTTTATCATTTTTATCTTTAATAATGTATCCTACGGAATCATGATCTGATTGATCATAATGATTTGCTTTGGTTGCTTCCACGCGAAAACATTCAAGATGTTGTTTATTACTATACGGAGGAGTATCTTGCTTTATCCGTATGACATCCCGAAATGAATCCCGATTCCTTCTAATCTGTGCTGCAAAATTCTGATGGCACCCCTCCGTAATAAAAAGGATAAGCTTCTTTTCTTCCCACTTGTCGTCACGAAAAACTCTTTTTCCTTTTTTATTCATTTCATGTACCAGAGTTACAATTGACATGAAATCACTGGCATGATCTCGATGACTGTGAGTGATCAACACCGCATTTATATCCCTTATACTAAAACCTTCATCGAAGAAATTTTCCAGAAAATCGAACCCGGGATCTATAACCAGACCCTCTTTTATCTCACCCTTTTTATTTGTTTCATAGACAAAGTACCCCCCGCCTTTATGCCCTACCTCAGATCCAATAGAAAGAGCTGGGGTAAAAGATTGCCATCTTCTTAAGACTGTTAATACATAAGAATTAGTTAACGACGGTCTGCAGGATTTATAGATTAAATGGTCATTAAATTGCTCTGTATTAAGCCGCAGCTTTTTTGTATAATAGTCACAATTCATTTTATCTTGTATAAATTTTGAGACTGACCCGATATCTTCAGGTAAGTTGTATATGTCCTCGCTCAACTTTTTTTTCATATCTTGAATAGTGTTTTCAAAACGACCCATCCAGCTACATATAAACTTATCCTTTTTAATTGTTTCCTTGTTATCACCCCACCAATCTTCCACATCCTTTTTAATTGTTTCCTTGTTATCACCCCACCAATCTTCCACATCCTTTTTAATTGTTTCCTTGAGATTTTTTGCCAGCACATCCTTTTTAATTGTTTCCTTGAGATTTTTTGCCAGTTTTTCCTTTTCACATTCCGGCCACTTTTTTTTAAATCTCCTTTCACTGTCACTGCCTAAAATATTATTAACAAGTTCAATCTGATATAGTATATATATAGTAGCGCTTTTATTTTTTTCATTTTCGTATAACAAAAAAAGTTTTTCCTGACATGTTAAAAATTTTTCAACGAGATCCTTTTTTCTTGCAATCCACTCTGGACAGTTAATTTTTTTGAATATCTTATCATAAGAATCTCTATATTCCTTCCGTAGATCATCCTTGAATTTGTCCAGTTGACCGTGATTATCATTTTCTAACTTAAAATTGACGCATTCTAAAAATGTGTAAGCAAAGTCCGACCAATCCGTGCCTTGTTCTTCCTTTAAATATGGAGCGCAAATTTTCAAGGATTTATCGAAACAATCTTGATCTTTATGCTTTTTCGCGTATTCCATCAGGAAAAGGGCTTTTGCTGACTCCAATTGTTTTTTGATATTTAAAGCGACAGAGTCTATGTTTTCTTGTAAATTAGTGACAATCTTTTCAAGATTGGGATTTTCTTTGAACGTGTTTAACCAATCTAAATTTTCTATTTCAGTCGCCTCAAAGAGGTCTTTGTCTCGTCTATCTATAGCTGAGAATATCATCAGAAGGACAAGCTTATATCGATAATAGTTTTCAATTATTCGATCTAATTTTTCCTCGCCATTTGTAGAAATGTTCGTTTTTCCTGGTGCAACCTGGTTGTCAATTTTTTTTAGAGTTTCTATAACAGTCTCTTCTAAAGTGGTGTTTGAATAAAAATCACCGTATGCTTCGGCGATCAGATGTTTTGATGGTATATAAAAAAACCAGAAACAAATAGGGTATAATTCCTTCATCTTTTTTATTGCTTCTTCGTACTCTTTTTCAAACGGTTTAGTCTTTTTATTCGGTTTGTCTGGTGATTTTTCAAATAGCGAGGTAATCTGGGACAGCGTTTCAATTGCCTGGTCCGCATCTCTGCGACCATGGAGATATGTCAGTCCCTTATTGTACAATGCATACAATTCATAAGGATGTCTAATTCTTCCTTCATCTTCTTTTTTTAAATTCCACCCCTCATTTAATTCAGCTAATTCATCAAGTGCCATCTCAGCATAACCAATGGCGAGATTGCTCTCGCTTGCGGCACTGATTTCATTTAGGAAAATGATACGAAACTGATTATCCCTGTTCTCCTGTGGAGTTTTATATTGAGACCTTGAGGGGATTTTTTTGAGGAGTTCTTCAGTAAGTGTTTTATACAGAGTTTTAATTGCTTTAGTAGCAAGTTCTTTTTCTGTATCCGGGTGCTTTAATAATTTCCGCACATATTTAGAAGTCAATATAATCTTAAAGCAATTAACATCATTGAAAGAATGAATCTTATCTAATTCTTTTATTTTCCCTTTTATGACCCCGTTTGTGATTTCCTCTTTATCAGGCACTGTATGAATATTGAGTTCCTTCAGCTTAGACAATTGTGAATCAATTTCATCATACTCTTCACAGTCTATAAGGATATCGAGAAGCAAACATATTTTTTCTATTTCTTGAAACTTAGCATTGGACAAGTCTGATTTCATCACCGGTATACTCCTTCAGTCTTCTGGTTATGATATCAATATGTTTTTTATTAAACTCAAAACCCACCGAATCCATGTCATACTCTGTTGCAGCAATCATATCCGTCCCTGAACCGGCAAAAAGACTGAGCATGCGACCACCCTGAAGGTGGGTGGCGTTTAAAAGATACCTGATAACATTTAAAGGTTTTGCCCCGTCTTTAAAAGAATTCGATTCAATTTTTATGATAGGGTGCGACAACACATCCGGCGTATTTTCCCTATGAAAGACAAACCCGTCAGGTTCCTTTGTATAGTAGAGAATGGATTCATGTGATCGCCGAAAATTGGATCCATTATCGATGTCAAAATGATTCCTATATAACCAGCTTATCCACCGTCTGAAATGAACAGGATACTCTTCATCAAGAACGTTTTTGATGATACTGGCACCTTCAGGATAATTGAAGATGAACAGGGAACCGGTTTTTTTTAAGTGTTTCAGGCAGGCATCAAAGAGGTTTTGGTAATACTGGCGAAACCGCTTACGGCCCTCTTTGGCATTCAAATCAAAATCATCCCACTTGCATTCAGGTTCCAAAATGCCGTAAGGGCCGTCGCAGATAATAATGTCAAAGGGTTCCAGATTGAGATTTTTCAGATTAAGATTGTTTTCAGGGTACAGCCATACGTTGCAAGTTCTATGATTACCGTGAATTTGAAAATTCAGGTCTGTCATTGTGCCTCATGATTTTACGTAAAAAAGATTTGATGATCATCTACAGCCATGACAGCCTGAACACTGCCGACAAACGATCCTTTTATTTGAGTCGTTGATGATCTCAATTGGAAAACTCATGGTTTTTTCTTTTTTTAAGGTTGGTTTTTCATAAGTTTTTTTCTTATCTTTTTTCATCTTTCTCCCTCCTCTTAATAATTCCTTCAGTCAAAAAACCATTCATTATTTCTCTAAAATCATCTTTACCCTGATTTTCATCCACATCAAAGTTTCCCAGAAAATTCTTAAAAATATTTTTTGCAGGTAAATTCTCAGCTATCTGTTTCAATATCCAATAAGATGTCTCATTGAGAGTATAATGTTCACCTGTATCAATATTAAAAACCCAGTATTTTTCAAGCTCACTTATTTTGTGCAGAAAGATATTTTCAGACAAACAATAAACGTCATCTTCATTTATTTCCAACATTGAGGATCCTCAGCAAGGTAATCGCCGGTTAAAGCATAGGCCATTGCACGACACCCACGGCATACCGGTATAAGGTCGCAGTCAGCGCATTTCCCCTTAATGTTTTTTGTATTTCTGATATCCCATAGTACGGGAGACATGTACCATACCTTATAAAAGCTGTCTGTAATCGCATTTCCAATCGGAATAGGCAGACGGCGACACGGGTAAATGGTGCCGTCATGCATGATAGTCAAAGCATTATTCCCTGCTGAGCACAAAGCTCCCACAGTGGGATCATTGCCATTGAGCTGGGCAAACAGGGGGCGGTATAATAAAATTCTGATTTTATCCTCTTTCATTGCTAGAGAATAGATTTTCTGAAATACTTCCCTTACTTCGTCGGCGGTAAGTAACTCATCTTTAAGATCGGCTCCTGCCCCCTCGGGAATAAATCGTTCGGCAGAAAAGGTGTCAACATTCTCTTTTTTAAGGAGCGCAATAAGAGGCGCAACTTCTTTTTTATTCATATGGCTGACGGTCATCATCACTGCCACTTGAAAACCATTTTGTTTCAACAGCCTGATTGCCATCAGAGTTTTTTCAAAACTACCATTGCCTCTTATTTGGTCATTTAGTTTCTGATTTCCAGCCTCCAAAGAGACTTGAACCCGTCTCAGTTTTTTAAATTCTTTTAGCTGCGAAAGAACGGCTTCGTCAAGCAGAGATCCGTTGGTCAAAATATCAAAATGCTTAATTGTTCCAAGAGCGTTGATTAGTTTTAAAAGGGGAAACAGCTTTTCCTTAATTATAAAAGGTTCGCCTCCGGTAATTGATATTGTGCCATCTACGCCCCATTTTTTTAACGTAGAATCTATTTTATCGGCGATGAGGGCTAATTCTCTTATGTTTAATTCATTTGTCGAGGTATAATCGGCATGATAACAGTGGTTGCATCGAAAATTACATTTTTCAGTGATATGCCACTGAAAATAAAATTCATTTTCTCTTTTTGACTCTGTAGAGAGGCTTTTCATTTTGGCCTTTAGACCGTTTCTTGAATAATTTTTTATATAAAAATGTTAAATTAACCTTTATCATTTTATAATTAAAAATGAAATACATTTTTTTAAGCAGCAAAACTAATGGATATTAAAAGAATATTGCTTTGTTTTATTATGTATTTATTTTTATTTTTTAGAATTAATAACATAAACACATATATCCTCACATGGCTCTCAATTCGGTGTGATTCCCAATGATACATTAGCGTCAATTTGATCTGCATGCGCCAGAAATATCGAAAACAACGTTCAACCTTATCAGACCTTTTTAACCGCATGCAGCCTCTTGCAAGCTGATTGTATCACCGTTTGTTCACAGAACCCGTTTACTGTCATAGGTGAGACTTGTCTGTGGTGCTTCGAAACGCAGTTAACTATTTAACTTAAGATTACCCTGCCAGCAAATATTTCCCACCCTTTGCCAGCTTCTCCCCTCGAATTGTTGATTTGCTTACAGCCGGAACTGAAACATTTAATCTGCGGACAATAAATAGATGACATGGTGATTCCCAGTTCTCTTACCGCCCAGTAGCATAAAAGACTGCGGGCTGCGACAATGTTCAGATATCAAATTTTTACCTTTGCAAAAACCCAGTATTTTTTGCGTCCCGCGCCAGAAGGCTTCACAGCTTCGATTTCAAAACCGGACTGCCTTAGCACCTGTTTAATTTCCTCTGTTGATCGATAGCAGGGTTTTACTCCAATAATCTTATGCCATATATTTTCAAACCATACCATCCGGGAAACAGCTTTATTAATAGGCGACGCTGCTCTCAAAAGCAG
>SDBT01018943.1_pt1 | contig 10798 bp, 15 predicted proteins | sample 2277101 | NCBI WGS metagenome assembly SDBT01 (sample SAMN10404973, study PRJNA504765) | marine sediment metagenome | isolation source: marine sediment core GS10_PC15, 103 cmbsf | place: Arctic Ocean: Southern Knipovich Ridge | collected 2010 | reverse complement strand
GTCCGCGTGTGGTCGAAAGCCGATTCCGCACATGCACCAATACGCCGGCGTTTGGTCGATGGATCACGCCGCATTTCGGCTTGCGCTTGATTTCACCCCGGCCGAGCTTGCGGCGCACGTTGATGGGTTCGAGCCGGAAACGTCGCCGGCGTTTTCGGTCGTCGCCGGCAAAGGCGTCGCCGTCATTGACATGATCGGTGCATTCACAAAATACGGGTCGTCGTTTGCGTCGAATCCAGGAACACTCCAATTGCGACGGATGATCCGTACCGCCGCGGTCGATCGGGGTGTGTCGTCGATCGTGCTTCGGATCGACTCGCCGGGCGGGGCGATGTTTGGGATCGACGACCTTGCACAAGAGGTTCGCACCGTGGCGGATCGGATGCCCGTTGTTGCGTTCATCGAGGATTTGGGCGCGAGTGCGGCATATTACATCGCGTCACAAGCGACGCGGATCGTTGCCAATGCGTCGGCCCTTGTCGGCTCGATCGGTTCTTACGCGGTGATCTACGACCAAAGCGGCGCGTTTGCAAAGCGTGGCATCGTCGCGTTTGTAATCAAGTCGGGCAAATTCAAGGGCACCGGGGTTCCCGGAACCGAGTTGACCGTCGAGCAACGGGACGAAATTCAACGCGAAGTGAATCAGATAAACGAAATGTTTGTCGCCGCGGTCGCGTCCGGTCGTGGCATGGGGGTCGATGATGTGCGGGCACTCGCCGATGGTAGTGTCGAGATAGCGTCGGAAGCGCTCCGCGTGGGATTGATCGACTCGATTGGCAACCTTGATGTGGCAATTGATCTTGCCGCATCGTTGAAAGGTCGGCCCGCGGGGGCTGGAAATTTGGAGGTAAGGACAATGAGAGAAAACGTCAACGCACAAACGGAATTCGCGGGAATCACCGCACAACCGGGGATGGAATCACCGCCGCCGTCCGGGGTCGCACCGACGGCCGCATCATCGCCCCCGCCGGCGGGGCCGCCTTTGGCACAACCGGTGGCATTGCCGCAACCGGTGCCGGCCGCCCCCGCCGCCGCCCTGGCATCGCCCCCGGCGACGCTCGCCGAGTTGAAACGATCCATGCCCGATAGTTCGGCCGAATTCCGCGAAACGTGCATCGAGGCAAATTTGCCGCTCGATGCCGCCCGCGATCGGTGGATGGATGTTTTACGGGGGCAAGCTGCGCATTCAAGCGCCGAGCTTGAAAAGGCGCACGCCGCCGCGAAGCGTCCGGGCGTTCCAGCGGTGGGATCGACCGTGCCGTCGGGAACATCGGCGGTCGCCTCGACTTCGGGAAATCCGGTCGAGGAATTCGAGGCGGTGGTCGCCGCCAATCGTGCAAAGGGAATGAAGCCGGGACCGGCGATGCAACGGGCAACGATCGACCATCCCGAATTACACGCCGAGTACATCACGGCGTACAACGAGCAACGCGGCCGGCCGGGGCGGTAATCCGCCGGGCATGTCCGCTTTTTGGTCAATAGCGGCGCAAAGAAATTCGGGCACACGGCCGGGATAAGCTCCGGCCGCGTGCTGTGTCACGGGTGCTCGCACAGGGGCGCACGGATTCGGAACGATGTTCCGTTCGTGCGCCCTTGTTCTTTGCGCCCCCTCGGAAAAATTGGAATAGGAGTTAAACGACGATGGCAGTTGTAAACACGACCGGAACGAAAGGGTTTGAAGCAAACGCGGCGCTCGGGCAACACATTTTGGTCAAGCAAGAATCCAGCGGCAAGCTGTCGGTTGCCGCTCTCGGCGAGGAATTTATCGGCACGACGCTTCAACAAGCGTTCGCGCAAGACGATGTGATTTCCGTTCGCTTGAAGTCGGCCCCCGGCACGATGAAATGCGTTGCATCCGGTGCGTTCGCAATCGCCGCGGTTGTGTACGGCCGCGCCGCTGGAAAGATCGACGACATTTCGGCAACCTCGGCGATTCGCGTCGGGATCGCACTTGAAGCCGCCGTCGCCGCGGGTGATGTCGTCGAAGTGATGCAGGATTAAGCGAACACTTTGCGGCGGAGCGGCCGCAATGGGTTTTGTCGAAGCTCGCAAATGTTAGGAACAACGACGGTCACGAAAGGACGCAAACACGATGCCGTCACCACAAACCGCCGCACTTGCAACACTTCGGCCCGACCTTGCCGATTCGTTCGAAGAGTACGGCTTAGATATTGCCGAACAAGGATTCGTCGCAACGGATGTATTGCCCGTGATCGAGGTAATGAAAGCGAGCGGCGTTTTCGGTCGAATTCCCGTCGCGGAATTGCTGCAAAAGCGGGAATCGCTACGCGCACCCGGAGCCGCGTACAACCGGGGCGATTGGACCTTTGAAACATCATCGTTCGCGTGTCGGGAACACGGGTTAGAGGAACCCGTAGACGACCGCGAGGCGACGTTGTACTCCAATTACTTCATGGCCGAGGCGGTATCGGCCGCCCGCGCACGTCACGGCGTGATGTTAAACGCCGAGCTGCGCGCGTCCGCGTTGATTTTCAATTCGACGACGTGGACCGGCTCCGCGTTGACAACGGGCGTCACAAACGAATGGGACGATGTGGCGAACGCCGATCCCGCGGTCGATGTTCTCAATGCCATGATAAAGGTGTGGGACGGCTCCGGGTTGTGGCCGAACGCACTCATTATCAACCGCTTGGTTTTCCAGCGTTTGAAGCTGTCAACGAAGCTCAAAGACTTGATGAAATATGCCGGATTCAAAGACCCCGACCCCGGTTCCGTCACTGTCGAGGCGATGGCGCAAGCGCTCGGCATCGACCGGATCATCATCGCCGGTGCGCCGCAAAATTCGGCGCTCGAGGGTGCCGCCGTCAGTATCACCCCGGCGTGGTCGAACGAATTTGCGATGATCGCAAAAATCGCGGTGACGGCCGACATCCGTGAACCGTGCGTCGGCCGCACATTCCATTGGGGCGAAGATGGATCAACCATCGGCGGGTCAATGGAAACCTATCGGGAGGAATCGCACCGGAGCAACATCATTCGAGTTCGTCACGATGTTGACGAAATCGTTTTGTATAAAGAGGCCGCGCACCTTTTGTCAAACATCACAGCATAGGCGTTCACGTGGGCCGGCGGCGGTTGTTTCCCTACGCCGCCGCCGTCCCGTGTTTGGGTTGCTTCGATATTGGATGCGGCGATTTTGTGTTCGGGGCCGTCGTTCGCGGCATTTCTTGCCGAGCCGAAACGCCACGATTTGTACATCGGCGTCAATCGAGTTGTCGAGGCGTTCGATTGCGATTGGTGGGTGTTCAATGATGTCGATTCGGCGAGCTTATGGATTCCAAAGGGATCGCCACGGCGGTTCACGTCCAGCGATCACGCCGGCATCAACACATCTTGCCCGCTCGAAACGAATTGGCGTCGATTCTCGATGTGTTCCGCGATGGTGCTCGCCGAACATCTTGGTGCATCGATGGTCACGATCTACGGGGCCGATTGGAAAGGCACCCTCGATTGGGACGGAAAGGCAGCGGCGGGGCCGTCACGTCACGCCGCGCGATGGAACAACGAAATTCACGCACACGGGCACATTTCCGCGTGGTTGTGTGGGTGTGGTGTGTTACCGATAAGGATTACGCAAATGCCATCATCAAAAAAAGCGACGACGCAGCCGACCGCCGATGCGCCGGCCCCGACCCCGGCCGGGCCTCGGCGCGAATTCGCTGTCGAGCTTGTGCGCCCGATGCAAGTGGGAAACGTGACGTTGAACGCCGGCGAGTGCATCGGCGTGATTTCGTGCCATCCCGAAGCATCGCCGAATTTTATCGTTTCCGGGATCGCGGGCGGCTTGTGTCGGGTCGTGGGATAAACGCCCGGTGAGCCGCTTTGACGACATCTATGCAATCGCCGCCGCTCCGGTGTTGCTCGAATTCATGGGTGATTCGATCAGCTACGAAGATGCGAATACCGATCCGGTGTCGTTGACCGGGATTCCGACGCCGATCGTTATTGCCGAGGAAGAATCCGACGACGGGCAGCGGCGACTATATCGAACAACCGTCACAATTTCGAATGATCCGGCGGGCGACTTCAAAGGGGTTGCCGATCCCGTCATTGGTGGAATTGTCACGATCGACACGGTGCGATGGACCGTTGATGATGTCGAGCCGAAATCGTCGTTGATTGTGTTGCACTTGTTGCGGGTCGGTGCCATCGAGCGATCCCGACCGGAATTGCGAAAGGGTGTGTGAGCAATCATGCCCGTTGAATCGCTCGATGATGTCAAAAGGGAATTGCAACGGCAAGCGCTATGGATCGCCGAGCATGATGGCCGGATCAACGCTTATTGGGAAGCGCAGCACAAATTGAACGATTCGGTTGCAAATAAGTTGCACACTTTTCGTTTGCGGTTGGATGCTCTCGAAAAGCGTGTTTTGTATATGGCCGGCGTTGCGTCGGCCCTCGGTTCGTTGGTTGGCGTTTTGATTACAAGGGCGATTTGATATGTTGGCCGCCGCGGTTGGTCGATTGACGAAAGCCGAGGAAAACGGGCGGTTGACGCTCGCCGACGCGGCCGGTTTTCGCACGTGGTGCAATGCGAGCACACAAGCCGAAGCGCTCGCACGCATTCACCCGGACGCGATTCCCGGCCCCGGCTCCGCGCGGGAATTCACGCTGGAGGAATTGCGCGACGCGCGACCCTATGCGATTTTGAATCTTGATCCCGAATCGGGTTACGTTCGGGAAGCGCACGCCCGCGAATCGGACGGCACATACAACACCCGCGATTCGGGCCGCATCGAAATTCGTTTTGAACAAGATGTGCCGAGGAAACGTGCACACGATTTGCAAGGGTTGTTTCGGGATGTGAAAAATTCGATGGGGCAAATTATAGATGACATGGTGGGCCTTGCGGGTAAGGCAATCTATTTGAACGTGGTTCGGTATGACGTGTCCGGGCCTTGGCGTAGTGCAATAACATTGCACGAAACGCAAGGCGACGTGGTGATGTTCAAATTTGTATTGACTTGGGGGCAGCTATCGTGATCCGCATCGATGTTCAATTCACGGGCACCGTTCCCAGGTTTCAACGGCGGGAATGGGGAAAGGTCAAAAAAACCGGGTTCGAGGCGATCGCCCGGTCGTGGCATCAAAAGATGCGAACAAAGCATTTCACGCCGGCGGGTGCACGGGAATATAGGTATTCACCGCGTGATGGGGAACGGGGTACAAAAGGGGCAAGGTTTTTCGATCGGAGTTACACCGGCCGCAAGTTGAAGCGCCACGGGCACACGTTGCCGCTTGTGTTTTCGGGGGTGAGCCGCCGGCTTTCGCAATTGCGGAACATATCGGCGACCTCGAAAGGTGCAAAGGTGCGAATGAATGTGCCACAGTTGAACCGCGCACGCCGGCCCGCGGGAAAAAAATCGTTGCGCGAGGAATTGACGACCGTATCGGATCGAGAAAAGGGCACGCTGACGCGACTAATCGCTCGCGTTGTTCGTTTCAAAATTCGCCAATGGCGGTAATTGAAAGGGAATCATTATGCCAGTCACACAGGCACACGGCCTTTTTGCAACGCAAGTCGGAAGCGTGGTAATAGGCGGCATTGGGCGAAACAATCTTGTCACGGGCACGACCGTTCGGAGCGAAACGACAAGCGGGGAAGTGTTCCCGGCATTTCAATCGATCGTTTCGCAACGCCCGACGGCTTCATTCCAAACGATGCAGCTAAAGCGGGCACTCGATTTGATTGGTCTACTCGGCAAAGACATCGCCGCATTGCCGTCGCCGCTTAATTTTTTCGGTCACTTGGCGTTGGATGGGAGTACGCGTGCGAGCGGTGCGGCACATCGCAAGTATTCAATTAACAATGGCATTTTGATTCCGCAAACACTCTCGGTCGATCATCAAGGCGACGCGACGTTGACTTATCAGGCGATCGTCACGTATGACGGCACGAACGATCCGATTGTGATTTCCGATTTGCAAACATTGCCCGCCGGGATCGCCGATGATGAACGCTATTCAATCGGGAAAATGGTCTATGCCGGATTGACGTTGACGCACGTTCGTTCGTGGGAGCTTGACTTTGGCATCGACGCACAATCCGAGGGGACCGATTCCGAGGTATGGGATCGATTTTCTTACATTCGCACGGTGCAACCCGTTATCACAATGCGCGGCATCGGCCTCGAATGGATGAAAGCGGCGAACATCCCGCTTTTGGGCAAGACGGCAACGCACGCCGACACGACGTTGTATTTGCGCAAGTACAAAGACGGATCAACCTTTGAACTGGATGCGTCGGCGGTCCATATCAAAATTACGGCCGCCGGTTTTGTGCACGTTGACACGCCGATGGATGCGAGCGGCAACGACCCGGCCGAAATTACATTGATGATGACGTGCAAATTTGACGGAATAAACGACCCGGTGAAATTCGATACGGCGTCAACGATCGTCTAAGGATCGCAAAACGGAAAGGTAATCGGTTATGAGCTTCACACACACCTATACGGAAACGTGGGCGGGGGCGGGCCGAACGGTTCAAGCCGAAAAATCGTTCACCGCCGCGTCGCAAACGAGCTTGAAAGAAACCATCGCCGATTCGGTGACGGATCAAGAACACATGATTGCGATCGACTTTTCGGCGTTGGTTTCGATTTGGATCAAATCCGATAAAGATATAACGCTTGAAACAAACAGCGCAACGGTTCCCGATGACACAATCAATTTGAAGGCCGATGTTCCCTATTCTTGGAACACTTCAAAGGTTGACGCGCTCAAGTTGACGGCCGATGTCACGTCGATTTTCGTTACCAATAGTAGCGGCGCAACGGCGACGCTCGAAATCGAGGTATTGCAAGACCCGACACCATAGCGGCGGGGGGCGTCACTTTGTTTTTGTACTACATTCCAGGCAAAGACGGCACGCCCGACGGTGACGACATCGCCGCCGCCGGGATTGGTTATGCGTTTCGATATGCTCGATCCGTTCCGTTGCTTACTTCGGTGGGTGTTCGAGGCGGTCCCGATGATGGAAACGGGGTGATTGTTGCCCGTCAAGAATTCGCGGATCAGCGGATCGGTTTTTTCCCGACCTTGCAAAATTGGATCGCATCACCCGACGGCAAGGTGTGGCTCGGATGGTCAATTGAAACGCCGCCTCGGCCCGAAGATGTCGCACGGTTGGTGATGTTACGCGGGCACCCCGTGATACTTGCCGACGGCAATGTTTGGGATGCGCCGGTCGCCCGTGCGTGGGCCGGCACCGACAACGGACGCGCGCCGATTTATATTGCACTACCACAACGCCGCGAGCTTGATGCCGAGGGGCAATGGACACACGGTGCGATCGTTCCCGCTTATCAAGACCTTTGGGATATGGCGTGCAAATGGTGGGATCGGTGGATGGCCGCTTGTATCGAAAGCGGCGACGTGGGCAAAGTCACATTGACTTTTACCGAAGAAACCGATTATGCGGTCGCGGCGATTGCCGCCAATTATCACATCGGGCGGCTTGAAGTGTCGGCCCTCGGTTTGTTCACCGATGCGGCGGTGTTGGAGGTGCTCGGCGCGTTGATTGATTGGCCGACCGTGGTGGAATGGGAAAGCAAAAAAAAAGATTCGCCGCCCGATGGCTCGAACATTGCCGGTGGCGTGATGGCCGGGACGGAAGCTATCGCCCGACCATAGCGGATTTGTACCTTTGTTCGCGTTGATGATGTCATGGCAGTAACGGTTGTATTTAATCCATCCGATGCGAAGATGTTTGCGGCTTTCGCCAAACAAGAGGCGCGGCTCAAAGACCTCGAGCGCGGATATTCAAAAGTCGGCGCAAAGGCACAACGCGCGGGCAAACAAAGCCGGGAAGCGTTCGGCGGTCGCGCAACGTCAAATCTAAAATCGTATGTTGTGAGTTTGGTTTCGGCCTCGGCCGCGATCGCCACGGCGAGCAAAGGTTACGAAGCGTGGTTGAAAAACATTCGGGAATTTGGAACCGAGGCCCGCAAGGCATCCGACGAAATGATCGCCTTTGCCGCGTTGCAAGAGGGCGGAACAAAGGCAAAAAGGGTGATGCGAGCTGCGCGCCTCGGCGTGCAATTCGGGATCAGTGATCGAGGGGCCGCATTCAACGCCGTTCAAGCATTGCAATCCGCCCTCGGCGGTGATTTCGAGGCGGGAATGAAAGCGGCCGCAACGGTGTTCGCGGCAACGCTTGTGAAAATCCCGCTCGGCCGTGCGCTCGAAACGGAAATCGTCGGCATCGCGCAAGGGCAGGGGCCGGGAAATGCGGTGCGTCGCGCGTTTGTTGCCGGTGAAGCGTCGGCCCGTTCGCCCGAAGTGCTCGCAAGTGCAGGCCCGGGGCTTCAATTTTTCAAAGATAAAGAAGTAGGATTTGCCGCCGCCGGTGTGCTGGCATCCGAATTTGCGGGCCGGCTTGAAACATTCGTTTCGGCCGCCGGTTTTGCTTTGTCCACGGTTAGTGCACCCGATTTTCAAAAAACCTTGCAACGTCTTGGCGTTGCCAAGGGAACGCAATTAGAAAAAATCGTTGCGTTGCGTGGGGCCGGCATCGATACTGTGGAAAAATTATCGGTTGCCGGTTTGACCGAAAAACGGCAACGGCAGGCACTCGCCGGTGTTATTCAAGGGTTGCCCGAATTGTTACGCATACGCGGCGAAATCCAGCGATTAGCGGTGCCGGGAATCCTTCTGCGAAAACGAACCGCCATCGAGGCCGAGTTGCCGCAAGCTCGATTCGCTCGGCAAATTGCGGTCGGTGAAGCGGCGCAGGCACACGCGCAGGCGTTCGGCCCGCGGGCATTGGGTGCGCTCGAGGAAGATCGCCGGGCCTTGATTCGCGGTCGGGCACTTCGGTCGATGGGTGCCGAGGGCGGCTTTCCTTTGGGTGATTTGATCGACGAAACCGGCCGAACGTCGCCGTTCCAATTCTTTCGCGCTCGGTTGGGGATGGCTACGCCATTTACAACGGGGCCGGGTTTGCGGTCGGCGTTGGCAAGGGCCGCCGCCGAGGTTGGGGCCGAGGATTTCACGCCGGCACAACCGACAAGTTTGATATTTCCGAACCGCGAGCGTTCCGACCGTGCGTTTACCGCGAGTGTTGAACGGCAAATGGAAGCAATCCAAGCGCTTGAGAATGCGGCGCAAAATCTCGCGGCCGCGGCGGAAAGCATCGGCGGCGGCACGACGCTCGCACGCCCGGATGATGATCGGTGAAAGCGATCCCGAAAACCGGATGGATACTCGCGGCGATCGTTACGTGTCCGAAGTGCGGATTGCAAAGCTCGGTCCAGGTGCACACGATCGCCGCCGATGGCGCGGTGTCGCCGGCGTTAAGGTGTCCGAATCAAATGTGCAATTTCGAGGAATCGGTTATTTTGGAAGGTTGGAAACAATGAAACGTCGATCGATCGCCGGCTTGTGTGTGTTGGTTTTGTTGTTCGCTCCGGGTTGCGACTTGGCGGACATTTTCAAAATCGTGTGGTTGCCGTTCGGTGGCGGTGTGACGGCCGGGCCGGCGGGGATCGCCGGCACGATGGCCCCGACCGGCTCGGACGGGCTCGCGGGCATGATGGGTGCAACCGGTGCCACGGGTGCGACGGGGCCGCCCGGCCCCCCCGGATCACACGGACACGGTAACGGGCACCGCCCTTGATGGCCCTTTCCCGGCGTTTTCGCCGCGTCTAAGCGAGGATCGGGGGTTGGTTGGTGTGGTTGGGTGACGGCCCGCAAATGGCCGCCCTCGGCGGATTGAGCGACGATGGCAACATTTTTCGGCATAGCGTGCGACCTTATTCGAAGCCGGGCGGCGGCATTGAAGCTCAATAGTGAGCTTTGGACGGAGCCGGGCCGCGACGGCTTCGGTGTGCACACCCTCGGTCAAGGCGATTCCCCGTTCACGTTCGTTTTGATCGAATTCGGATCATCGGCCGCGGTCGATTCGTGGATTGCAAGTATCGAGGGAAAGCAAGGCTCGCAAGGCACCGTGGTTGATGATTGGGGCACGGCGTTCGCAAATATGTTTGCACGTCGAATGAGCGTGCCAAGAAAAACGGCCGAGGTTGGGAACGGCGGTGCCCGTGGCGAAATCGTTGTGCAAGGGGTGCGTTTGTTATGACCATCACCGCATATACCGCGGTTCGGATTGGTAACGTCACCCGCGTTACCGCGACAAGCGATTTGACGCCCCCCGTCTATTTTCATTGGTGGCTCGATGGCACGTGGGTCGCCTCGACGGGAACCGATCCGGTGTACGCGTTTCGTCAGGAACCCGGCGAGCAATTGCGGATCGAAGCTCTTGACACTACGGACGCGGCTCAAACGCCCGAAGCGTTGGCGGTTGCGAGCGGTTTGGTTTCGTGGCCGGCCCGTCGCACGTTGTGGTGGATTCGGTCGATCGATGCAAGTGTCGTGCGATACCGCCTCGAACAAAAAAAGGGTGCCGGCGCGTGGACTTCCCTTGCCCTTGTTCCGCGCGACGGGGAAGCGTGGATATATTCGACCGTAAGCGACCGCCTCGACGACTTGACGGATTACGAATGGCGCGTGTATCCGATCGATGCGGCGAGCAACGATGGCACGGTGATCGCATTAAGCGCCGAGCACGTTGTGCGGTGGCCCGACGCGCCCGATGTCACTGTGGCGTTTGATGGCGGGACAACCCGTGTCACTTTTGCGGCGGCGGCATGATGCTAATCGATACACGTGCGAATGCCGTGGTTATCAATGCGGGGATCGGCGACTTGTTGAATAATGCGTACACGTTTGTCGGGACGATCCCCGGTGTGAATATCACATTTGTTGCCGCCGGGAA
>SDBT01018942.1_pt1 | contig 10798 bp, 10 predicted proteins | sample 2277101 | NCBI WGS metagenome assembly SDBT01 (sample SAMN10404973, study PRJNA504765) | marine sediment metagenome | isolation source: marine sediment core GS10_PC15, 103 cmbsf | place: Arctic Ocean: Southern Knipovich Ridge | collected 2010 | reverse complement strand
CACGACTCCTATACCTATCGGCGCCGCCCGAAACACACTGTCTAACTTTGCCTCAGTTATGCTTTTACCGGCCTTCGCTTTAACTTTGCTTGTATCTTTGTAACCAGCCATAAGATTTTGTGCCCATCTTAAAATTTAACTTGATTCTCCCGCACGTCTAGCCCCTGTCCTTGAGCAGTACTTAACATCGCTTCTCGACTTTCACAAAGCAAAAGCCGGCACGACATCTTCTATATTATACCTTTGTTTTCACAATAAAATCCTCACAATTCTATAAATAAATACAGATTTTCCACCCCATTTAGCCCCGGCACCTTCCTGCCCCAATCATCTGTTATCAGGGGTGACGAGGGTCAGAGCCCCAAGCGTAAGCGCGGGGTCCGTTTAGCCCTGCCGCCCGCCTGCCCTCCGTAGTATTAACGAAGGATGGGTGCCGGGGGTTGGTTAGCCCCGTCGCTCGCGACGGGGGAATAATTCTTCGCGGCGGGGGTTGTTTGAATTTTTTGGCAGAATAATCCCTTGCTGGACTTCTCAAAATATGCTAAATTACTGCCGAACGGAGCAATGAAGAGACACCCGGGGCAACAAGTTAATTCGTGATTAGTGAAGCGTGAATTGTATTTGGTGAATAATATCTGAGGAACCTTTCTATGGAATCATCCAGCTTACAGGAATTAGAACAAATTCCCGGCGTTGGTAAAACTATTGCCCGGGATATGCAGAATATCGGCATCCATTCTATTGATGACCTTAAGGGCCGACAGGCTGAGCAGCTTTATGATAGACTCTGCGAGTTTAAGGCCGCTCCAGTCGACAGATGCATGCTTTACGTATTCCGCTGCGCAATATACTACGCTTCGAATACCGACCATGACCCTGGCTTGCCCTCCGACCTGTCCTCCATAGCTTTAGCGACGGAGGAAGCTTTAGTGAAGGTGGGAGTGTAATCGAAGGGCCTGCCCCATTTTTTCGGGGGGGGGTATATTTTTTTATTGGAAAAAGGCTTGACAAATGGTAGAATAAAGCTAATCTTTTAATTTAAGGCAATAGCAAGGTTGTTCCGAAGGGGTAATTCCGTGAAAGGATTCGAGGAGTTAACGTTAGAGCTAACGGATTGGTGCCCATCCGAGTGTCTGCATTGTTCATCCGTCTCCGGCCCTAGTTGCACGAATTCGTTACCGCGCGAACTCTTACTACGCTTGGTCGATGAGGCTGGACGATTGGGTGCAGCGAAGATCAGCCTCGGAGGAGGCGAGCCTACTGCTAGCGACAGTTTTTTCCCCGTAGTCCGGCGAGTCCTCGAATCGGGAATGCTCCTTGAAGTATTTACATGTGGCCTATCTAAAACTGCCCACGGCATTACTAGTCTTCCCCCCGCAATCATCGAGAATTGCGCCGGACTCAAAGACATCAAGTTCATTTTCAGTTTCCACGGCGCAACCGCTCATACGCATGACCATATTACACAGACTCCTCGAAGCTACAATTGTCTATTCACTTCTTTGAAAGACTGCCTTCGGGCCGGAATCGAATGTGAGATGAACTTCGTTCCGTTGCGAATCAACGTTCATGAGTTTACGCATCTTGTCAACTTAGCACAGGATCTTCAAATCACCAGAATCAGTGTTTTGCGGTTTGTCCCCCAAGGCAGAGGAGCCCTCAACCGCAAAGAGCTTGAGTTATGCCCTGAAGAAGAGGCCTTGTTTGTGAATGAAGTCCTCCGTTTGCGCGCACAAAGCAGCATCGACATCCGTACAGGCTCGCCATTCAATGGCATAGTACCGGGAAACCAAGTCCCTTGCCGCGCGGGATTTAGCAAGCTCGTAGTCCAGGCCGATGGCAATGTGCTCCCCTGCGAAGTCTTTAAGCACCACGAACGCTGCCAGTGGAAACTGTCCGTTCATACAACGACTCTCGCAGAGATGCTCCAGAGTCCGCAAGTCTCAGTCCTTCACAACTTTCTCCAATACACAAACTGTCTCGAATGCCCAATCCACAGGGCGCTGAGGAACATCCAAAAAGCGGAGGGATATCATGCGGTTTCCAAAACCTTCGTTCAAGCTCAATGACAGAGGCAAAGGCGACAAAGTTCTCCTTCAATACCTCAAGAGAAGCACTTCTATAAACTTCCTGTCCAAAAAGACTAAGAAGCTAATTTGTAAAATCGATGACAGTTCAAATCTGAATAAGGCGAGAGATCTTTTGCTGAAAGATATCTGGCCTGCTGTTCTCAAAGACGCCCTTAGGGTCCTGAAGAAAAACGACCCGAGAGAGTGGCCTGAAGGTAAGGACAGAACCATAGGCACCTTCTTTGACGAAGCGTCGTTAGGGGTCACCGAACTTCAAGAGGTACTCAGCGGATTTTCCGAGTTCGAAGGGGTAATGTACGGCGCATCTCCAGAAAGGTATAGAGATCATGTTGTGCACTCCTTCCGGGTATGGATCATTGGTCAGGGTCTTCTGAAGAGCTGCTTCGGTGGCAAACTCATAGCAGACACAAAGCTCCACAGCACAATTACCAACAAGGAGTGGGAGTGCATGTGGGCACTTGTCGCCCTATGCCACGATATTGGATACCCACTGTCTCAACTGGAGCGAGTAAATGAACGAGCTCGTAAGGCATTTACTCAACAAGGCCTGCTGCCACAGGGAGATCTTCGATTCACATTTTCACAACAAATGCAGCCTTTTCATGACACTCTGATTCGCTTGATGGCTTCCAAACCGGTTATACTTGCTGAAAGCGTGAGACCCCCGAAGGGTGAAGACAAAAGTAAAGAAGAAAAAATTTACGTCACACACCTGCAGAATAAGTACTACATGAAGTTTCTAAAGTCCTTTGATAATCTTGATCACGGTGTCGTTAGTTCCCTGCTGATCAGTAAGGCCCTCGTATACTTTCTTGAATCAGATCTGTGCCATGACTGGTGGCTACCCCTAACTAAAGAGGACGCTCGGCAGTTTTTGATTCGGCGGGAGATTTTGCGCGCGATCGCCAGCCACACGTGCCCAGACATCTACCACTTGGAGTTTAACACTTTGTCTTTTCTCCTGTATATGGCGGACGAAATACAGTGCTGGGGCAGGCCAACTCTCGCAAAACTGCAGGAAGAACCGGTAGGCACAATAAATAGACAGGTTGAAGTCAAAGAGTTTAGTAAAACTCGAATCAATATTATAATCAGCACCGATGACGAGGAATGGGATAAGGACCTCAAAGAGGCCATAGAGAAGAAATGGGTAGGAAGACTTCGTAAGATGCTTCGTTTGTCTCTTGATACACAGAAATTAGAGAATTCCTATCTCCGATTTCAGGTAGAAAACAGGACTAGCCAGAAGTGCTATCTGGAACTTAAAGACGCTAAGTTAAGAGGTCCGAAATTGGAAGGGTAACGGCAACTTCCCACGTTACGTACTCTCACAGACGCCCATGTTAATCCCCCATTTCGGCGGATACCAGTATCTAATAGGTTCGGCATTCATTTTATAAAGTCGTTTCAGCCGTATGCGTTTACTCCTTCCCCTGATTTCCGGATGGGCTAACCGTGAATATTTGTCTACTTCACAGAACAGATTCTGGCAATCAATCAACTGCAGGCGTCTACCCCACAACGATCTGAATTCCAAACCAAAGTGCTTGAATTCTTCTTCCTGTTTATCTGTCATTAGCTTAATAATTTCAACTTCGTTAAGCCCCCCCAGACTGAGGAAACATTTTCGAAGCCCATCTCTGGCCCCTGGCCCGGGTACAACGAAATCCATTTCTGAAAAGTTTGTTATTTCACTATAATTAATATCTGTAGCCAACTGGTATGCTAAAAAATCACCAATCATAGGATACGTCCGTAACAACTCAAAGACTTGTTGCATAGAAGACACCTCAGCAATTTTTAAGTATGCCTCATCTTCCATCATTTTTTCGATTAATTTCAGAATATTACGATGTTTTTTCCGATACCCAAAACCGCTAATCCCAGAAGGCATAATATAAGCTCCTGAAAATATCCTCCCACATGCCAAAGCTTTGCTGAGAATTTTATTATAACGCTCAAACGAATAATCTTTGTAGCTTATAGTGCCAACTATATCTTCCAAAAGTTTCCACGTTTCAATTCGGTTAAACAGCTTGAAAAGAAGAATCCTGAAAAAAACTTCTTTATCTGACTGTTCCCCCTGATAAATTACATGCCTAATTAAGTATTGACTTACTCTATCAGAAGCTCGATATGCATTGGTAAACTTATACCTTTTCAGAATCAGATCTTCAGTCCACGGAAAGGAAGAACCCTCAAGCCTCCGAAAAAAAATAGCCTGTCGCTCTGCAGCAAATCGCCAGTAGGTCTCATATACAACCGTAGTCTTGCAAGGTGCCAAACTCACTGCAACACTTGGAGCCTTATTCACGGCAGTTGTTTCCCTCTTGTAAGTCATCTCAAAGCCACCTGATATTTCCACATTCTATTTCAGTTCGGGTTTGCCCAGTAACTCTTTAATCCCTTCAGCAAGTCCCTTAACACAATTATTGTGTATTTCCAGTTTTCCGATTCCAACCATGCAATTCATTTGGACCAGTTCAAGACCAAGCTCGTGAGCAACAAACCTTCCCAGACGACATAGGCCAAGGTAGTTACCGTAGGCACGTTCAAAAAGATATTGCATTGCATAGAAGCCGTTGACGGCCATACTTCGGCCGTCTCCGCAAGGAGCAAACGTTACATGCTGGAGGCATGGAAACTTCAAATATGGCCTGGGAGAGTGATCGCGTCTTGGATCAAATATTGATGTTTGAAGAACGCTGCGCCGAAATCCTTTCTTCGACTTATAGGCCCGAATGATTTTCTCTAGCTGATTTGATCCATTGGATGCGTTCCGAGTGTTTTCGTTCGGATCATAAGCAACAAGGCGTTCGAAGTACACACCATATATGTTTTTAGGACACTTCCTAATCTCTGGCAAAATATTGAAGTACCGCTTATACAACTGCTTTCTATGCACTTTTGGGTTCCATAAAGACTCCGGAAAAATAGTGTTCGCCACAGTGTTGCATGATTGTTTCCCCATCTCTTGAAGGCTAGTTTCCAACAACCTACGAATCTCCATATCTTCCCAACCAACTCCATTATTAAGTTCAGTGACCATGACAACAAGGGGAATAAGCTCTTTCTTTGGTGACATTGATTTAAGAAAAGCCCTTGCCCACGCTTTCGATAGATTGTTATCAGTAACAACCCAAGGCTTATATTTATTACTCATCTATGGGTTCCTCCAGATGTCTGTACTGACACTGACCTACATATTCTTTTCGCGAGACCCTTACAAATTCGGCCCATTCTACTTCCTTGCTATAACATCGCCCAATTCCTGGTGAGATTGCCTTAAACAATCCTCCGAGTGTTAAATGCCGCACAGGTTCAATACAAGTTCCCTCAAATCCAACATCATGCTCGAATAATATCAAATCGCCAACTTGGATATCTATTGGCCGACCAAACCATTTTAGATCGACGACGACAAGGTGGTCTGCCACTTCGTGGTTAAGTATACCCTTCCGCACCTTTCTAAGCGGAATTTTAGCCAACTTCTCAGCATGTCTTGGAACTATCATGTTCAAAGAACTACACATGTGCCGAATGAGAGTTGTATATCCCACGCCGAGCCATCCCGCCACGATGTACAACTGCTCCGGCGTGCATTCTGAAATACTCCACCCACGCTTTGCAAAGCCATGGCTGACAGCGAGTTTTGGCATAAGTAAAAAGCCTGCAAAACACTCTACAAGATATTCGTCTGCTTCCAGCCGTTCTATACTGTAATCTTCTAGTTTTTCGTCCACATGTAGACCATGACCAAAAATGTGATGTCCGATCTCATGAGCACAAGTATAAACCATCCGCCCCGCAGGTCGAAGTGACGATAGAATTATTATGGGTGGAGAGTCATTCATATACATGCCCTCCATACTTGGTATCGCGTCAAAGCGAACCTTTAAGCCCAGCTTCTTTTCTGCCAACTCATAAATACATATGGCCTGCCATAATTTCAAACCTTGTGATCTCCGAAGCCTCAACGCTTCATTTACGGCACTTCGAGCAAGTTCGATTTTTTTATTCATTGCCCCTCTCCTTTGCCACTTCGCAGCACTCTTAACAAAAACAAAACTCGCTCATAATCTTCCGGCTTCAACTTCGCTAATTCACGCGCAGCCAATCTTACCCTTTCGTCTTCTTCAGCAATTTCTCCCGTATCTGAACCAGTCAGCCAAGATAACTTCACGTTGTAAATTTCTGCCAACTTACATAATTCTTCCGCTGACACTTTCCTCCTTCCAGCTTCCATTTCAGATACTGATGGCCGATGCAAAGATAACATCTTTGCCACTTGCGCTTGTGAAAGCCCTGCCATCTCCCGCGCCAAGCGGAGTCTTGTTCCGATTGCAGCTCTTTCCGTATTATCATCTTTGCTCATATTCAAAGCTCCTCACTCAGACTAATTTTCCACCTGCAATAAGCGATCTACAATTTCACCAACAGTTAATGCCTTTTTCCCATCTTTCGAAACGCATAGATTCCTTCCCTCCCATTCAATTTCATCCGGTAGCATCATAGTCAGTTCCAATCCATTTAGGCTATCAAATCCTGATAATCCCCCAATGGGCCTTGTTCCTGAGTCCATATCTGGAGGCACCTCCCGCCCACTTATATCTTGAATCTGGACTAATATCTGGATTATCAGCTCCGTTAATTTCTCTCTGTTCATAGCTAATTATCCTTTCATTTCTTACCTATGGTAAGGATTTCTTACCTATGGTAAGGATTTCTTACCATATTACAGATACTGTTTCAACAAAAAAATATAAAAATTCATAAATTTCTGTAAAATTTCCTACCCACCGTCCCGTAAACCCCTAATGGCCGATTTTTGCCCTTTTTTCTTGACTTTTGTTTGAAAATCTGTTAAAATACCCGTATGTTGCCTAACAGGCAAACATAAACCGCCCCCGGGGGCAAGGCCTTCAGGGCCAGAAGGCCCAGTCAAATAACCAATTAACCAGTTAACCAATTAACCAATTAACCAATTAACCAATGAACCAATGAACTACCTAACCTGTTACGCACTAAGAACTTGCAACGATTCACACTATACGAATTTGTCATTGCCAGTCCGTCAATGGCGGACGTGGCAATCTCATCAACGCTTAGCCCCGTCACCTGTGGGCGGGGTCTTATTAACCAATGAACAATGAACAATGAACGATGAATAAAAATATGCAAAACAAACCCAATTTCCGAAATGACAAAATGAACTTAACTCTCTATTCAACAAAGGATTACGAAAATGTTTACCCTCTCGGACGCCGCAAAAACAAAGCCAATTCAAACCCAATCAAACCCAATCAAAGCCAAAACAAACCCAATTTACTAAATGACAAAATGACCGTAAATACAGTATTTACAAAGGATTATGAAAATATATGCCCCCTCGGACGCCGCCAAAACAAACCCAAAACAAACCCAATCAAACCCGATCCCCCAGCGCGATACGCAATACGAGATACGAGATACAAACCCAATCCCCCAGCGCGATACGCAATACGCAATACGAGATACGAGATACAAACCCAATCAAACCCACCGCCGGAGGTTGAGATATCGAGCAAGGAATAATGAATTTCGAAGTGGGGACCTCTCGCTTACGTCCGGGGCCCTGATGTCTTTAGTTTTTCGGCGAGGTTTATTATGTATTCAGTGAGATTTTCGGCCATATCTTTACGTTTTAAGGCGAACTCGATATTGGTTTTAACAAAGCCCTGCTTGTCGCCGATGTCGCAGCGTCTTCCGTCAAGGACCAGGCCGTACATTGTTCTTTCTTTGACCATTAATCTCATTGCATCGGTGAGCTGGATTTCGCCGTCTTTGCCGGGTGCGGTTTTTTCGAGGTACTTGAAGATATCGGCAGTCAAGATGTATCGTCCGGCGATTGCCAGGTTCGAGGGAGCTTCTTTGGCAGAAGGTTTTTCGATGAAATCTTTTATTCGATAGAGGCCTGTGTCGATTTGTTCGCCGTCGATGACGCCGTAGCGGCTCACTCTGTCCGGGGCGACCTGCTCCAGCAGCACTACCGGCTGCTGATACTTTTCGAATACTTTCAGCAGCTGTTTTGCGGGCGGGGTGGGGGCGTCCATTATGGTGTCGCCGAGCAGGACGGCAAAGGGCTGGTCGTTGACATGGTGACGGGCACAGTAGACAGCGTCACCGAGGCCTTTTAGCTGCTTCTGCCAGACGAAATGGATATCGGCCAGTTCTGAGATTCTGCGTATGATCTGCAGCTCATCTTCCTTGCCGCTTTCGGAAAGCTGTGCTTCGAGCTGGAAGCTCCTGTCGAAGTGCTCCTCGATGGCGCGTTTGCCTTTGCCGATAATCATCAGGATGTCGTTGATGCCTGCTGCGACCGTCTCCTCGACAACGTACTGGATTACCGGCGTGTCGACGATGGGCAGCATCTCCTTTGGCTGAGATTTGGTAGCCGGCAGGAAGCGGGTGCCGAAACCTGCTGCGGGGATGACGGCTTTTTGAATCATAGACGGGCCTTTCTTTCGCCGGTGACGATTTTGGGTTTTATGGTTGTGATGTGTAATTTTCGGAGCTTCTTTTTTAGTTCGTTGAACATCTGCTGGTCTTTGAAAGTACCGACGATGGCGCCACCTGAGCCGGTGAACTTTGCGCTTGCGCCGGTGGAGCGGGCGGTGTCGACCATATGCAGGTTCTGCTTGCTTAGCGAATAGATTTTTCGTCTTCGATTGAAGTTTGCATTGAGCAGCTCAGCGAGCCTGTCGGGCTGGGGCTTGAGGAGGCAGCGTTTGGCCTTTTCGGTGAGTGAGGCCCAGAATTTCATTGCATCGGTGACCTGCTTTTCGCCGCGGTCGAACCTTTCTCGGATGTTGCTATGAAAAATCTCAGTTGGTTCGCTGAAGTCCTCACGGTAGGCGACGTATAAAGGGGGCAGCAGTTTCGGGTCGAGGGGTTCGTAACGGCCGAAGGATTGTTTTTTCATAATGGCTTTTGCAAAGTCCATATAGATAAGGCCCTGGTAGACCTGGATGACTCGGTCCTGGAGGCCTGCGGCGATGTGGAGCTCGTCGACCTCGGCCGAGAGCACGAGATTGGCCTGGGTGTACCTGGGAATGGTGACGCCGTAGAACTGGCACAGTGCCCGCAGGCAGGCGGTGATGATAGCGCTGGAGCCGGCCAGGCCCACGCCGTGGGGAATGTCGGAGCCGTAGCGGATTGTGAAGTTTTTGCTGTGCAGCTCGATGTGATTTTGACGGCAGTAGTCGTGAAATTTTTTGATAGTTGCCTTTAGCAGCCGGATGCCGCCGTAATAGCCGTGCAGATCCACATCTGTGGTGAGGTCGGTGATGCTTTCGAATCTGGAATGGTCTTTTTCGCTGGGGAGGATTTCGAGCTGCGGGGTCTCGTACATTACGACCTGGGCGGAGAAGTTGCTGAAGACAAAGGAAATGGTCTTGCCGAAGTATCCGTCCGAGGGATTGCCGATGAGGCCGGCCCTCGGATAAGCCCTGGTACGAATAATCATAGTATGGGTCCTTATTGACCGCTGGAAGAGAGATTAAACGACCTACGGATTAAGTTTCGCATTTTTGGGGAGGGAATGCAACAACTTTTCCCGGCGACGAAGAAACGAGGGCACCCACCTTCGTCCCTAAGGAACTACGGCGGGCAGGCGGAGGGATAAGAGGCAAATCAAATAGCGGAAAATGTAAAGCGAAAAGCGAAAAAGCATAGTGCAAAATTCAAAAATAGATACGGATTCCCTCGGCAAGTGCGCCAGTTAGATTACTCACTACCTTTCAATGCCACCTAGCACAGTGTGGCAGCCGAATCAAGGGGCGGTGAACGTGAAGCGGGTAGCGGGTAGCGGATAGCGTGGTGCGTGAAGCGTAGGGCGTAGTGCGTATTGCGTATATCGCAGCTCGTATCTTGCAGCAGTATGTACTGCTGTAGCCCTTTCGATTAGTCAAAAGGACTACGAGCCTTTTATGAATTTATGTTTTTTTAATTTATTTTGTAACCACGGATTTCGCGGATTCGGCTTGGTTTAGACTACGCCGCGATAAATTTACGCTGATTTTTTAGACAGGATAACAGGATTATTTATTGAGACCTAAGGCCCAGGGCCGCAGAGGGCGCAAAGAGCGCGGAGATGTTTGTCTTCGATGGAGAAAGATGTAATAAAGTATATAAGTATATGCATATATACTTATGGACTACTCTAACACTTTAAGCTTTAGATGCGGATTATTTCACCACGAAGACACCCACCTTCGTCCCTAAGGAACTACGGCGGGCAGGCGGAGGGATAAGAGGCAAATCAAATAGCGGAAAATGTAAAGCGACAAGCGAAAAAGCATAGTGCAAAATTCAAAAATAGATACGGATTCCCTCGGCAAGTGCGCCAGTTAGATTACTCACTACCTTTCAATGCCACATAGCGCGAGTAGTCAATAATTATGGGGATCTTTTGCAGCGCTACCTTTCAATGCCACCTATCGCGGATACGAGGGATGAGTAGATGGGTAGATGCTGGATGCGAGCGACGAGGAAACCTCCTTCGCTGAAGCTTCCATCTTCGCTAAAGCCACGACGGACAAGTCGGAGGACAAGCTGGCGGACAAGCGATGCTCGATGCTGTGGAAATGTTGAATTTGGGGCTTGTTTTTTGCAATGGAATATTGTCTAATTCAGTCTACAGTTTTGAGGTGAATGTAGTTGATATGTTT
>SDBT01018940.1_pt1 | contig 10799 bp, 16 predicted proteins | sample 2277101 | NCBI WGS metagenome assembly SDBT01 (sample SAMN10404973, study PRJNA504765) | marine sediment metagenome | isolation source: marine sediment core GS10_PC15, 103 cmbsf | place: Arctic Ocean: Southern Knipovich Ridge | collected 2010 | reverse complement strand
CGGGCTCGTACTCTTTCCTGTACTCCTGTGCGCTGCACCCCATAGAGCCGGCCATGATCTTCACAACCTCGCCTGGGTGCTTCGCGGCGACCCACGTCGTCGATCCGTCGTCCACTTTGAACACGTGCAGCGGAGGTTCTTGCTCTTCGTCACTCATCTCCGGTCTCCTCTTGGAGCTCGGCGCTGGGGGTGAGAGGGAGGGCGCGGAGGGCTTCGGCCTTCAGCGCAGCCACTTCATCAGCAGAATTCAATGTGTTCTCCATCCACAAATCCTACCTCAAACCTACCTCAATCCCACCCCGCTACGTCATCCTTCTCCACCCTGACCGCGTCTGGGCCGCACGAAGACCGATATTCGAACGCCGTCCCGTGTGCGGATCGCCGAACGTATCCGCAAATGACTCGGTCCCAGTAGATCGCATTGCAAGAATGTCGGCGTCCCAATGGTCCGGTGATCGCCCGTGACGCTTCTTGATGTCCTTCTTCAACTCGACGATGATCATGGTCCCCATGCCAGTCGTCTCGCGCTGGTACCGAGCCCAGCACGCCTCTTCTGCGCTCTTCGGGAACTGCTCCGGATCGATGGCGAAGTAGCCCTCCTGCAAGCCGCACCGAGCCAGCCAGTGCATCTCAACTCGCTTGTTCGGGAAGCGGAAGTTGCCGCGAAGCTCGGGCCACTGGCCGTCGGGTGACTGAGAGAAGTTGACGCGATCCGTGAGGATGCCCTTGGACGACAGGATGTCGCACACACCGGGGTTGGCGGTGTCGTCGATCGAGACGCGTTCGCCGGTGATGGGGGAGCCGTCCCACTCGTCCGGGTGCAGCTGATGTAACTGCCGTCCCCAGTCCACCATGAGCGCGGCGATCTCCGTTGCCGTCGTCACTCGGGTCTGCTGGTCATCCTTCGGCGGGCGCCACTCCCACGCTGCTCGCTTGACGCCATTGAAGAAGAGCGCGGCCGTGCACGGGTCAGGAGACCCCGTGCCGATGTCGATGCCAATCCTCGGCCCGATGTCACGTCGCGGAATGGTCTGGAGCATGGCCATTGCCGCGCGCAGAATCGCCGACGTGACCACCTTCTGCTCGATCGAGCCACTGGTGAACTGGCCTAGGCAGTCCGACATAAATAGCGGATCGTTGGGCTCGAAGCGCTTGAGCGCTTCCTTCTTGGCCTTGGCTGTTATGAACGTCTCGGGCACCTTCTCAAATATCTTGTCGTATCGGTGCTGGTTCGGGTCAGGGAACTGTTCTTCGGAAAACCAACTGACCTTGATGCGATGGAAGCCGATGTCCCGGGTAAGCGTGTGTACGTACTCGTGATCGTCTTCGAGACCGAGCGCAGGGTTGCCGATCATCAGGCAGTACACGTTGTCCTTGTTGAACATGCCGCGGAAGATGTCGAATACCTCCTGCTGCAGGCCCTGCGGCTCATCAATGATCAGCAGTAGCCGCGTGCCGGCCAAGTCGTCGAACTGGGCCTCCTCAAGGTCCTCGACAGTCAGGCAGTCAGCATCGGGGTCTCCGCCCATCATGGGGTCGGCGTGCCAGCCACGAATAGCGTTCGGGTCCTTCGATGGGATACCGAGCGCGTAGTGCCGCGCATCCAGGTTCAGTGAAATCATCCCCAGATCGCCCTGCAGCGGAACCACCGACTGAGCCATCACCTTTCTGACTTCCGACCAGAGCACGTACTTGACATGCCGCAGGCCGGGCCCTGTGGTCAGGATGCGGGACGGGGCGGTGTAGAAGAATGTCGGCAGAATGTAGGAAGCGATGAAGTCCTTGCCAACGCCCCGTGCGCCATACACCGCAACGCGCTTGTACTTGAACAGCGCCTCGAAGATGTATCGCTGTGCGGCCCACGCAGCGATGCGCTTCGTCCGCTTGTGGCGTAGTCCCAGGATGTCGGCAGCGAACTCAAGCTCGCGCCCCTGGTACTCAGGGAACCACGGGCTCTTCTCGTCTACGTCTCCGTCAACGAAGTGACGTGTCGACGCCCGACTGCGCAAGCCTTCCACGAAGCACTTCGCGATCAAATCCAGCGAGGACGAGTCCGACATACTGTTGGGGCACCTCTCTGACGATAACGTCGATGAGCGCGCCGATGATCGCCATGAGATCCGAGTCGTTTACGGAGTGTGCAGCCATGAGCCGAATCTTCCAAGCCGTTTCCATGTGTTTAGACATACGTGACACGTGACGTGCCACCTCCTCGTTAGCGTTGTCTTCCCTGGCGCCTCGGCGGAGCAGGTTGCCCAGCTCTCCCATCGCCTTGCCAACAGCGTCAGAGTCAAGATCATCAGGTGCAACCTCGATCTGCTTCTGCAGGTCGCTGAAAAGCTCTATCGCTTTTCCTCTAAAATCCGGCGTGTCCAGCTTCTCGCGCCGCTCCATCGCTTCGGCAACGCCGGTGTCGAGCGCACCGATCGTACGGCGTAGGTCTAGCAGTTCGGGATCGTCGCGCGCCGCCTCGTACAGTTTCGCCCGTGTTGGATTCAGAGCCTTTGACCAACGGCCATGTATGTAGTTCGCACTCGCAATTCCGCGAGGCGTAGGCCCCCCGTGGTAGTGGCAGCGCCCGTTGTCGTACAGCGACGTCTGCTTGCAAGGGCCCTTCGGCGAGAGCGGGTGTGCGCCACACATCCGCGCCCCGCCCGATTTCCGCCAGTGCTTGCCCTCAGCGTCCCATGTGCACCCGTGTTCAGTGATCGCCGCGGCGTCAGCTTCGGGTGCATCGGCATGAACCTGGACCGTGGGGCGAATCTCAGCCTCAGCCTCAGGCTCCACCACAGGGGTGATCGCCGGCACGATCGGCGTTTCCGCTGAGACGCCCTGTGTTGCGCTGTGCTGGCCGTCGACCTGAGGTGGTGTAGTCGTCGGTGTAGGGGGCGCAGGAACGGGTCCACGGCCATTGACGTGCCCGTTGGTGGTCTCAGGGCCATCGGCTTCGGGTCGGTCTGTGTCATCCATGGGGTCTGCACTCTAGACCGAGGGGGTCTCGGGTGCTAGGGAGGGGGTTGGGGGTGCGGGCGCAGGGGATAGGAAGGGACGTAAGCGGTGTGGATCCAGCTTGCAGATTGGCGTACCATTCCCCTCATACCCCCTCCGTTGTGGCGCGCAGGGTGACCGCCAGGGACCTTAGTTCCCGAGGGGAGTAGCTCCGGGCCAGACCGTTGCGGCCCAGGAAATAGCACGGAAGGTAGCCGTCTCAGACCGTCACTGGCCTGCGACGGCTACTCTTAAACGACCTCGCGCGAGAACCTGCAAACCGCCCTAGACGTCCACTAGGTTCCTGCGCACGTCAACCGGCTCGAAGTCAGTAGCGAACCGCGCAGACGCACCAAAGGCAACTCCCTGTACCTCCCACCGGCCACGATCGTTGAACTCTGATGCGGTCGCCCGGTATCGGATTCGCCCATCCGTCCCATCCGTCACGAACGGCGCAGCGTTCTGAGTCACGACGCCATCACGAGTGTTCCGAATGTCGATGCGCTGCGTGCTTGTAGCGCTGATGTCTAGGGCAAGGCCCGTCTTCCGGCTGATAAACGTGATCGTGATGTCGAATCCGAAATCGTCGTCGTGGAGAATCGAGACCATCAGTTGCCTACCTTCAGTTGCCTACCTTGAGGGAAAGTTCTAGGTCGCCATCTCGCGCCAAGAGAGAGAGCTCCAAGTCCGGATCCCTTGCGAACAGCGACAAGTCTAGGGGTGGGCCAAGGAACAGCGTATTGCCGTCCACCAGATCTCCGGCAAGGACGGCGTCGCCCACCACAGCGGTTGCGATAGTGCCGATGGCTGTCAGGTTGTCGGGGAGGGTTGCGTCACCAACAAGAGCGGAGAGCAGGCTTCCGATGCCGCCAAGGTTCGAGGAGGTAGTCGCTGTGCCGACCATCGGCGTGACGAGTTCGCCGACGCCAGTGAGGTTGCTGGTGAGCGTCGCCGTCGCGACCATGGCCGAAGCTACAGTGCCTACGCCCGTGACTCCATCGGGTAGCGTCGCAGTAGCAACGAGCGAGCTTGTGATGTCTGGGTTGGAGGCCGCGGTCAAGCCATCGGGGAGAACGGCATCGCCGACCATTGCCGACACGAGTGTGCCAATACCGGTGATCCCATCTGGCAACGAAGCGGTCGCGACGAGCACAGAGGTGATGTCGTTGTCGCCCGCACCTGTGATTCCATCGGGCAACGTAGCGGTCGCGACCATCGCGGACGCAAGCGTTCCAATGCCGGTCACGCCATCAGGAAGTGTCGCTGTTCCAACTTCGGCCGTTATGAGCGTTCCAATGCCGGAGACCCCATCGGGCACAGTCGCTGTTGCTACGAGACTAGATTCAAGCGTGCCGACGCCAGTAAGAACACTCGTAAGAGTCGCGGTGGCTACGGCTGCCGTTGCGACTGTGCCAATGCCGGTCACGCCGTCCGGAAGAGTTGCTGTAGCTACCTCCGCGGTCTCAAGCGTGCCGACGCCCGTGATGCCATCGGGGACAGTCGCCGTGCCGACAAGCGATGAAACTAGATCGTTACCCGGAGTTGGTTGCGCCGCAAACGACGGTTCTGGAGCCCGAGGGAATACAACGGGCCTGTAGACTCCGCCTTGTACGACGTTCCAGGTCACGCGTTAGACGCCCCACTCAGCCCATGTCACTTGGATGCCTACGCCCGTGTGCGCAACGGAGGTTGACGTGAAGATTCCGAAATCATCGTTTGCCCTGAGCGGAATCTGTAGCTCCGGAGTCGGCAACCATTGAGCTTGCTGGAGCAGGTTGAATCCCACGCCAATCTCCAAGTCGGTCGTCGCAACGTCCGCCGTAGGAAGAGAGCGCGCCACCCATGCGGGGGCGGTGCCGGAAACGTCGTACGAATACTCCGTCTCGGCAGCACCGGCAGGAGTCCCGATGACCCCACGCCGCATAATGATCGTATCCATGACCAGCGTGACGGCTCCTCGTTGCCACACGCGAACCTCTAGGATTTCCGCAGCACGGTCAGCGGATCCCCCCTCTAGGTTGAAAAAATCCCCGGCGTCAGCAAGCAGGGTCAGGTTTTCCGCGCCAGCGGTGTAAATGCGTCGGTTAGCCATAGGGTCACATCCTGAGCAGAGTATTCGTAAAGTTTTTGAGCGAAGCAATGTCCGGTGGTCCGCTCACCGGGATCGCTGAATCGTCGTAACAGCCCATCTCCCAACCGGAAGCCCCAGAGTCATGGTCCACGCCCGGCTCAAATGACTCAGTGAACGTGCCCGAGAGGTCGGTACCTGCGTCCACCTGATTGGAAGATGCGCTCGCAGGCCGATAGTCGTTCGCGGTGTGGTCTTCGAACAGGAGCGCCGGGTCCTGGCTCGTGATGGAACCCGTACCGGAAGCTGTGGTGTCATCGGACGCGTTGAAACTCTCGGTGCCGTTCCCAAAGAAATCGTTGGAAGCGCCGCGAATGGCGATGCAGTTGGTGACGACGCCGTTGTTCTGCATGTGAAAGCCGCGCCCCACGGAATAGAGGCCAGCCTTTTGGTTGTCCGCGACACAGTTGAATACGTCCACGCCATCGTTGCGTAGCTCGTAGGTCCAGTCGCCACCGTGCCCGATGCAGTTGCGAAGGAAGCACGTCTCCGAAGCGCTGCCATTCTTCCAGCAAGATGAGAACGTGCCGTCACCAGAGGAGATGTCGACAAAAATTGCTTCGAACAAAGCTGACGCGCCGTTCAACTGGAAGCCCAGGTTTGCCGCAGTTCCCGTGGTTACGATGCCAAAGTGTGCAAACTCTAGGAATTCCTCGTTGTTGATGTAGGCCCCGCTCGCATATGTGGAAAGGACTCCAGTACCCGCCACTGGATCGTGCTCTTCGCCGCTTGCTGCAAAGAGTCTGCGGAAGCGCGTCGAGTCAACCGTGGAACCTCCCGTGGTCAAAGGGGTAGTGAAGTCGCTATCGTCGTGGATCTCACCCTCGCGGATCTCATCGGCAGCAACATGATCATTGTCGGTAGCCGCCTCCCACGCAACTTTTGTGGAAAAGTCCCGCGCCGCAGTCCCGATTGTCTCTGTCACGACCGTAGGCATCAGACCGGCTCTTGGTCTTCGGTCGTCAGGAGGCCGGGACGGAAGAGTGTGACGCTGCGGTCACACGGAACGTAGACCGAAGGGTCGATAACATCGTCAAGCGTCTGGCCGGACAGCAACGTTCCGTACTTGATGCGGTGCGCCCGACGTGCCCACCTGCGCCTGGGCCGAAAGGGGTCCGACGTTATGTCGGTTGGCGCTACGGTGAGGTTCTCGCACTGGTGCCAGGTTAGGTCCGCATGCACCACGGCGTGCACCGCCAGGTCACTGAACCCCCAGTTGGTGTCCAACCCCAGGACGAGGATCTTCCACACAGTGGCCTGCGTGTCAGCAATGCGGGAGGTCATCTCCGCGACCATCTCGGCCTCGATGTCGCTGGTGGTCCAGTCGGTCCTCCCGTCGATCTCGCGCTGGTTGTTCCCGTCGCGCTCGGCTCTAAGCCACGCGACCCAATTGAACTCCTGACCCTCCAGGGTGCGGATCTTCCGCATGGCGTCCACCTTCTCCTCGTCCGCCATGAGCGGCGCCAGGTACGCACGGCGCCGGATCATGTGAAACTGAAGCTCTCGCCGCTTGTACCTGGGCAGCGACGAGAACCCTGGCGGCATGGTGTCGCTCACCATCCAGGCGTTGAAGTCGTTAGGCTCCACCCGCAGCCCGCGAGGCATAGCCACAATCGGGTGCCCATCAGCCCAGTTATCGACAGGGCTGTGGTTGGCCGGGTTCGAGTCCCCAACCTTGAACAAGATCTCAGCGTGCATTTACGCGCTCCTGCGAATCAAGTCTCGTCGATGTCGAGTGCGCCGATCGCGTACTGCGGGTCGACGCCAGGCGATACGACAAGCGCAGCGTTACCGTAATATAGAATCTCACTCGCGGACGGAGTGGCGTTGTTTCCAACAGACACGGTTGCGGATGTTTGAGAGGATCCCGTGTTATTCCCAAACTGAAGCAGTGCAGCGTTGCTCACGTTCTGGGCTGCGACCGTCCATCCAGCGGTCGAGCGCGCGACGGCAAGTGGACCAAGGTAGCCCGTGTATGTCATCGGCGTCTGGAGATCCTGCGTCGCCGTTGCGTCGACTACGGTGCCTACGTGTAGCTGAATATGCAGGCTCCCCGGAGTTACCGTGGCAAGAAGGCCGGAGCCGATGCCCGTCGCAATCGCCGTTGCTACGGTATTGTTGAAGATCAGCAGAAGGATTGCTGTCTCCCAGAGGTTTGACTTGGCTTCTGTCATGGTTTGTATCCCTGGCTAACGAGTCGACTTGGGCGAAGGTGAGAGACCAACCTGCCAACCGTGGCGGGTGGCTCGGGTACAGATTCAGATTCAGCCTCCACAATCTCACGCCACTGTTCATTGCCGTCGTGAATTTGCATCGGCCAGCCCTTCCAGTCGTACACGCCAAGCCACGCCATCAGACGCCGGCCTTCGTCCTCGGGACGCGATACGATATCTTCGTACACCACAGGTAGAACCGAGATCCCGCGCACCGCCATGTAGCGAAGCACGGGAACGAAATGGTTCACGTGATGCATTCCTTGATCGTTGAACTCCACCTCGTGCCCCGTGCCCTCGGGGTGTCGCGCGCAGAACGAAAGCCACCGGTAGGCTTCGATGCGCAGCGGAACGATGCAGTTGATTTCTACTATGCCGCTGTCTTCCCACGCGCGAATCTGTTCGCTCGCCTTTGGAAGGCCCCGCTCCCAGTGAGAGATCAGCGGAACGGGGAGGCCGTGGTGCGTTAGCAACTGGTGGACGATCCGGTTGCCGCTGCACGGAAGGCCGCAGATCAGAACGCCCTGCTGATCGCTGTTCATGCTGGGCTAAACCTCGGCGTGATCGTCAGCTTGTGCGAAAGGAGCATGCGGTTGCGCAGGCTCATCGCTCGATACACGTCGCCAGCAGCGATGGCCTTGCCGAGCTCGATCCACAACGGATTCTCGGGATGAACGAGGATCAGGTTGCCGGTCACCTCCTCAGCACGCTCGCGCAGCGGGTCACGATCCTGGACCATGCTGACCACCTCTTGCACCCTGCCGGCGTCAGTCAGGGTGCCGCCACGGATGGCATCGAACACGTCCGGCTCGCGCCTGGTGCCCTCCCAAGGCCGCTCGGTGGTAGTGGAGCCCACGCCCCGCTTGGTAACACACCGGGGGGGGCTCGGTCAAGAAAGTGGGCTCAGGGGGACTGGGAAGGGTTGTCTGGGTCGTAGACCACGCAGGACGAATAGCCCGAGATGACGCCGGGGCCGTGCTCATCGACGAACGGAATCGGGCTGTCGAGAGCGTGGTAGTTCAAGATCCCGATCGGCTCGACGTCTCCAGGTCGCCAGTTGCCAACGAGGAACCGGTACTCCCAATCGTCAAGCAGGTTCTGCCCCGCCTGCCTGAGTCGCCGCCGCTCCTCCGTTGACTCACCGACCCGCGTTCCGTCGTCGAGAATCTTCACCGTCTGCCGCTCTCCCCAAGAGCCGCAGTCAGAAATTCCAGGCTCACATACCGGCAGTCCTGGCGCGGCGTGATCCAGCCACAAATGCGGCACGTTTGCGCCGTCAGCGTTCCAAGCGTATAGCACTCCCGTTCAACTCCGAGACGTTTGCTTACTGAAACGTGGCACTCATCGCAAACCCACCCACTTCCCGCCGATCCCATCACGGCACCCCCAATATCTTGTGCATCTGCAACGACACGCGGTACCCGAAACCGATCGCAACCTCCGCGCACGCTTTTGCGTTCGCAGCGTTAGCCTCCACTTCACCCTCGTCAAGCGGAGACACGTAGATCGGCACCCATGGACGCTTCGGGCGCGCAACCTCTTCCGACTCCCCGACCGTCTGCGTCGACGTTATCGGAAGGCCGTCTCCTATGCTCACCTCGTCGGCGCGCAGGATGTACTTGTAGGCGTCGATGTGTGGCTCGATCTTCGCGTGGATCTTCGTGAGCTTAGGCGAGCACACGATCGTGAGCAGCGGGTGCCCCCACCAACCACGCAGATCCTGGTACGCCGAGCCACTCGTCTCAATCTGCACCAAAAAGCCTTGGCCAAGTAGCTGGGCAACGAGCGGCATAATGTTTTGTCGGAACGGCTCGCCTCCAGTGATCACTACCAGCGGCCAAGCAACCGGCATGCGGTACGTCGAGATCTTGGCTAACACATCCGCCGTGTTCCACGGCTTCTCGTCCTCGTGCACCGCGTACGCAACGTCGCACCACCAGCACGCGAGGTTGCACCCTCCAAGGCGCACGAAGATCGCCGGCCAGCCAGCGTGCGGGCCGTCGCCCTGAATCGTCGGCCAGATGGATTTTATGGCGAGCGTCTCGCCGTCGGTTTTTTGTTCGATCGGCAGAATCTGTGCGTTGGAGTTCATCAGTTGAGCGAGAAAGGTGTAGGCGACAACCCGTCCCCCGAAAGCGTCTGCACAAGCTTTCGAACAATTGGCCCACTCACCTTGAAGGCGTGCTTGCAGTCGTGGCAATCGAAGTCCAGCCAATTGCCTTCGTCATTCTCGAAGTAGTCACCCACGATCCCCACGTTGAGCGAGTTACATTCAGGACATGCGCCGCACTCCGGAACCGGAGGACACTCAACTTGGATTGTGATCTGCGAAAGAGACGGCACCTCTACAGTGAATTTCTCTTTTTCGCCACACTCAAGACATGTGGCCACTCCGCTGAGAGGATGCGATTCGGCATCTACTGAGCAGAAGATAATCCGAGCGCCGCACTTCAGGCATTGTGCCGGAAGGCTCATAGACGAATGCGGCAATCCGGATTCGGCGGGATCGGGACAACAGAGATCTCGATCAGCCGTATTCCGCGTAGAGGAATCCATGCCTCCGGCCCAGGCCCTTCGCCGCCAAAAGTGACAACCCCTACACTCACGACTCCACCGCGCGCGTAGTCGCATCCAATCAACATCCCCGGCCGCGCCACCGCAGCAATGGCAGCGCGGCCCGCGATAGGTGCCACGACAATCGCAGCAAGCAACTGTCGACGTGTACGGCGACGTGTCGGGCTCATCCGATCTGGGACCTCTTGGCCATGCCCTCCAGGTACCACTTGACGTCGCGCTTCGCAAGGCCGGAGACGAGACGGACTGTAGTGCCGTCCGCACGGATCAGGTCGATGCGCTTGCCACCTTTGTTGATGGACGAGATCTCGATATCCACCCCTTCCGGAAACGTACCCAAGACCTTCGCAGTCGACGGTTCTAGGTCGATGCGCTCGGGATCCTTTTTCTTTTTCTTCTTCGAGGCTGCGTCGCTTGTCGTCGCCGGAGTCGGCTCGGGGGTAGGCTCCGGGACGGGAGTAGCTGTCACGGGGGGCGGGGTTGCGTCTGCTGCTTTGGGAGGCATGTGTGTTCTCCTGCTAGGTTTTCTTTCTCCGGATCGCACCCGCAGGACATACCTTCGGGCTGTAGTGATCGATCATCGTGCAGCCGCCATCGTCGGTGATTGCGGAGTTAACGTCCAGCGCTGCACGTTTCCTACGCTTCGTCTTGATCCGAGCTATGGGGGCTCCGCAAGCCTCACACTCTGTAACGCGTGAAACCTGATCCTTTGGCAAGCGATACACCTGCACGCCCCGAGGGTGGGCCTTGCGCGCCGGCTTCTCTTCGGCATGTGCCGCGTTGAATGATTTTCGGAACGCTTCGGCGTCTGCGTCAGGATCGAAAGGCTCGTCGAGTTCACGGAAGTCAACGGGGTACTTGCGCTCGTGTTCCTCGAAGATCGGCAGCGGTATGGG
>SDBT01018939.1_pt1 | contig 10800 bp, 8 predicted proteins | sample 2277101 | NCBI WGS metagenome assembly SDBT01 (sample SAMN10404973, study PRJNA504765) | marine sediment metagenome | isolation source: marine sediment core GS10_PC15, 103 cmbsf | place: Arctic Ocean: Southern Knipovich Ridge | collected 2010 | reverse complement strand
GTCATTTCCAATCCTTTCGTCAGTTCAACTTTTGGTTTCCATCCTAATGCCGTAATACGGCTGATATCCAACAGTTTTTGTGGAGTTCCGTCTGGTTTGGTTGTATCAAACGTTAATTCTGCATCTTCGTATATGATATCTCTAATCATCTGAGCCATCACGCCGATGGTTGCGTCTTCGCCCACACCAACATTAAATATACGGTCGGGCGCAATGCCATCTAATGCTTCATCTGATTGCTCCATCGTAAAAACAGCTGCAGAAGCAAGGTCATCAACGTAGAGAAACTCGCGTTTTGGAGTTCCTGTTCCCCAAATCTCAACACTCTTTATTCCAGTAACTTTTGCTTCATGAAATTTGCGAATTAATGCAGGAAGAACATGAGATGTTTCCAAATCAAAATTGTCTCCCGGACCGTATAGATTGGTTGGCATAAGGCATATTGCGTTAAAACCGTACTGTTTTCGGTATGCTTGGCACATCTTTATTCCGGCAATCTTGGCTATTGCGTAAGGTTCATTAGTGGGTTCTAATAAACCTGTTAGAAGGTGCTCTTCTTTCATTGGTTGTGGCGCATGTTTCGGATAAATACAGGATGATCCAAGGAAAAGAAATCCTTTGACGCCATTTCGGGATGCTGCCTGTATTATCAAAGTTTGGATCATCAGGTTTATGTAAATAAAGTCTGCCGGATAGGTTTCGTTTGCGTATATTCCACCGACCTTAGCTGCAGCAAGGAAAACATACTCAGGCTTTTCGCTTGCAAAAAAACTGTCAACACCGGTTTGGTCAGTCAGATCAAGCTCATCCAGATCAACCTTAAGAATGTTATTGTATCCGGATTTTTCGAGTTGGCACAAGATTGCCGAACCAACCAAACCCCTGTATCCAGCCACTAATACTTTACTTCCCTTATTCAAATTAGAACTCCTGTCAAGAGATTACACCGTTAAAGCCTTTTTCTTTCAAAGTATGTTCTTGTTCGGCAAGTTTGAGATCGTGTTCTACCATCATCGTGACTAATTCCTTAAAAGAGGTTTTTGGTCTCCAGCCTAGTTTCTTGCGTGTTTTTGCTGAATCGCCCTTCAAATAATCAACTTCAGTAGGACGCAAATAACGCTGTTGAATTTCTACATATTCGTGCCAATCCATATCAAGAATGCTAAACGCTTCCGAAAGAAAGTCTCGAACAGAATATGCTTCGTCTGTTGCAACGATATAATCATCCGGTTCATCCTGTTGAAGCATCAGCCACATCGCCTCTATATAATCACCAGCGAAACCCCAATCTCTCTTGGCGTCGAGATTGCCGAGATAAAGCTTCTCCTGAAGTCCCATTTTGATGCGTCCTAACGCCCGTGTTATTTTTCGGGTTACGAATGTTTCCCCGCGGCGAGGTGATTCATGGTTAAATAATATCCCGTTTACAGCAAATATTCCATAAGCTTCACGGTAATTTGTTGTGTGAAAATAGGCGGCAACCTTACTCACGGCGTAAGGACTGCGCGGATAAAACGGAGTTTTCTCGTTCTGTGGCGGCGGAGAAGAGCCAAACATTTCCGATGAGCCTGCCTGGTAAAACCGGACATTCTTTTCGGATCTTCTGATAAAATCGTGCAAAGCAATTAAGATACGTAATCCGCCCATTCCAACAACATCAGCAGTATATTCTGGTTGTTCAAATGAAACCTTCACGTGTGATTGAGCTCCCAAGTTGTAAACCTCATCAGGTTGAGCTCTTTCCATTATTTTATTTAAACTTGAGCTATCGTGCAGATCGCCATAATGAAGCTGAAGAAGTGGATTGTGAAATAGATGGCCAATTCGCCTGGTGTTAAAGGATGAGGTGCGGCGGATAACACCATGCACTTCATATCCCTTATCTATTAGAAATTCTGCTAAATATGATCCATCTTGACCAGTTATACCTGTAATTAAGGCTCGTTTCATTGGGTAAATGCTTCCGCGTTTATCGTATACTGCTAAATATTTGCAATCACATCCTGTGGTTAATACCTCAATAAAGGTAATTGTTTAGCTATATCGAATTATATTACAGAATGTAACTATTTACTGATTATATACTATGAATTGATTATGTAATTCTGTACAATCGTACACTAACTATTATTTGTCTTAAACCACACAAACCTGTTCACGTAATCAGTGTAACTCAAAATAATTCTGACCACCTTTTCCGAAACATTCGGCGTCGTGTAATCCTCAACAATCTTCAATGTTCTATCCTCACCCCGCGACTGGTTTTCCAGGATTGATAAGGCATCTCTAATCCGTTGCGGATTGAAACCAGTCATCATCACCGCACCCTCTTCCATACCTTCTGGTCTTTCGTGAGCGTTTCGAATATTGAGAGCAGGAAAATTAAGTATCGACGACTCTTCGGTTATCGTACCACTGTCAGAAAACACCGTTTTCGCATTCAGCTGAAGTTTAACATAATCACAAAACCCCAAGGGTTTCATCAGTTCTACTAGAGAGCTAAGAGCAACTTTTTCATCCTCAATTCTCCTTCTCGTGCGGGGATGCGTAGAAACGATTATTCTCTTCTTATAATCAGCGGCGAGGTTGTTCAGCAGATCTACTAAACCCGAGAACTGCTGTGGATCGTCAATGTTCTCTTCACGGTGCGCGCTGACGAGGAAGTAATCATGTTTTTTCAGCTTCAGCCGTTCTGAAACATCTGAGGAAGTAATCCTCGGCATGTAATAGTGTAAGACTTCATACATCGGACTGCCAGTCTTGATGACACGGTCAGAGCTGATTCCCTCCCTCAGCAGATATTCGCGAGATATCGTTGAATAGGGCATATTGATATCACTGATATGATCGACAATCTTGCGGTTAATCTCCTCCGGGACACGTTGATCGAAACAACGGTTCCCCGCTTCCATGTGAAAAACCGGTATTTTCAATCTCTTTGCCGAATAAGCTGCCAGGCAGCTGTTCGTATCACCGAGGATTAACACCGCGTCCGGTTTCTCTTCTCTGAAAACTCGATCCGACCCAGCAATGATGTTTCCGATAGTTTCCGCTGCTGTGCTGCCGGCGGACTTGAGGAAATGATCCGGCTCCCGGATTTCCAGATCACTGAAGAAAACTTCGCTCAACTCATAGTCGTAATTCTGACCGGTATGTACCAGAATATGTTCGACGTATTTATCGAGAGCGGCAATTACCCGGGAGAGACGAATTATCTCTGGGCGGGTGCCGATGATTGTCATTACTTTCATGATTTTACCGCCAGAAAAACTGTGTCCGGGTTTTCTTTATCATAAATCTCACCTGCCCAGAATAAAACTACCATAGTTCCTGAACCGACATTCTCTATCGAATGAGTGTAACCCGGTGGGATATCAACCACCCTGTAATCTTCTCCATCAACCTCGTAACGGAGGACGTCATCACCGTTAATATTCCTGAAACGGATAACGCCTTTTCCTTCCAGTACAAGAAATTTCTCTACCTTGGTATGGTGATAGTGATTACCTCTCGTGACTCCCGGTTTGGTACGCGAAACAAACATTTGTCCCATATGTGGTGATTTAATGAACTCAGCAAGCGATCCCCTGTCATCGGTATTAATTGGAAGTTGATAGGAAAACTCATCTTGAGGAAGAAATGAGAGATACGTTGCATACATACATCTAATCAATTCGTCTCCCATCTCGGGCGCTATCAATGTCTCCCTCGAACTGCGAAACGATTGTATCATCTCCGCCAGTTCTCCCAACGTTATTGAATGAACCGGATTTACTTCGACAAATTTGAACCCTTTATCAACTCCATTTTTTAACTCTGACCGAAATGCTCTTACTATATCGTCAATATAGACAAGTTGCAATTCGTTGGATGGATTTGAGATTTGAATTGGTAAATTACGGGCGATTTTGTCGCAGAAAGTCGCAACAACCGTATTGTAGTTCGGTTTGCTCCATTTACCAAACGCGTTTGGCAAGCGATAAATCGCAACCTCTGCACCCGAGTTCTTGTGATAATTCTTTAGAACTTCTTCAGCTGCTTTTTTGCTGGCGCCATAAGGATTATCCTTGTCAGCCTGAATGGAAGATGAAAGAACGATTTTAGGTGAACGTTCATTCTCGATTAGAAAATCGCAGATTTCCCGCGTCAAGCCAGCGTTGACCTCCACAAACTCACTATCTTCACGCGGTCTGTTCACTCCTGCAAGGTGATAGATGATATCAACTTTTAGTAACGCTTCCTGCAATTCTGTATTGGTATTATCGATATCATATTCGAAAACATTGAGTTCATCATCCCGAGCCAGAACAGCGACGAGATTGGAACCGATGAAACCCTTCGATCCGGTTACCAATATGTTTATCATTTTCCCATCTTTGCTATCAACTCACGCACTTCCCTGACAGATTTTAACAGTTTAATCAACGGTTCAAGTGACAGCCGTTCGGTATTGTGAGAATTATAATCAAGACTGGACGAGATCTGTTCTTTACCGTTCGAATAGTAGGATTCGTAATTCAGATCCCTGTTATCAGCAGGGATGCGGAAATATTTCCCAAGATCAACAGCCTGCATCATCTCCTCACGAGTCAGTAGAGTCTCGTACTGTTTTTCACCATGACGCGTTCCGATTATCTTGATAGGATAATCAGCATTTAGCATTTTCAGGAGAGCCTTGGCTAACACCTCAACTGTCGCTGCAGGAGCTTTTTGCACGAAGATATCACCTGGTTCAGCATTCTCGAATGCATAGAACACTAAGTCCACAGCATCATCGAGAGACATCATAAAACGGGTCATGGACGGATCGGTTACCGTAACGGGTTGTCCCGACTGTATCTGATCCAGAAACAGTGGGATAACCGATCCGCGAGAAGCCATAACATTGCCATACCGTGTCCCGCATAGGATAATATTTTTGTGGGACGCAACGCGTGACTTCGCTACCATCAACTTCTCCATCATCGCCTTGGAAATACCCATAGCGTTAATCGGATAAACGGCTTTATCCGTGCTTAAAACCACAGCTTTTTTTACATCTGCGACAATTGCGGCACTTAACACGTTTTCGGCGCCGAGGGCGTTTGTCAAGAGCGCTTCCTTGGGGTAGAATTCGCAGCTTGGCACTTGTTTCAACGCTGCAGCGTGGAAGATATAATCAACGCCTGTCAGAGCGTCGAAAACTGATTGATAATCGCGTACGTCTCCGATAAAGTATTTCAAGCGTTTATCGCCATAATAACGGCGCATATCGTCCTGTTTTTTCTCGTCGCGGCTGAAGATACGGATTTCCTTGATATCCGTTTTCAGCAGTCTGCGACACATGGCATTGCCGAATGAGCCGGTGCCACCGGTGATTAGTAGTGTTTTGTTATTGAATTTCAATGATAATTATGTCCTCACTATGAATTAGCTATTTCTCTCATGAATCCAAATGTTTCCTTGGCTGTTCGCTCCCAACTATACGAAAGTGAACGGTTATAAGCGTTTATTGCACATTTATAACGAAATTCATCGTTCTCAAGTATTCGATTTATTGCATCAGCAATTGAAAGCGGATCTTCAGCCTCAAAAACGACCCCATCTTCTCCCAACATATCAGTCATTGGACGACGGTTGGAATAAGCAATTGGTAAACCGGAAGCCATGGCTTCCAAAAAAATTATTCCTATAGCCTCAACATTAGAAGCAAATACAAATACATCACTGTTATGAAAAATATCAGGCATTGATGAATGCGGAATAAAGTCTGTAATGTTAAGCCAATCAGGATTATTTAATTTAGAAATAAGAGGTTCAACTTCTTTCTTACCTGGTGCAGTTATCTTTCCAACCAGGTGCAAGTTCAAATCCTCACCTGTCAAATTACGCAGAAAATTCACAGCTTCAATTACTGATGACTGATTCTTATAGTCATGAAAATCCGATACATAAAGAATATTGATTTTTCCACTCAACCGGTTTTTTTTAGGTATTCTCAAAAACTCACTCGAAACTCCATGAGGAACAACCTTAGATTCTTTAATCGTTAGTCCAATGGAGAGAACCATATCCCGCGCATATTCAGTTAGGAATATAACTCCATCCGCTCTTTCAAATGACGAATTGAACGTTCTTCTCAATCCTTCTAGGCGCAATCGCTCATATTTATAGTATGGTATACATGTGCGCTCTGATTCCAAATAGGGCTGTAAATTCTGGGACATAGTAATATGCAGAATATTCTTCCTGCGGTTTCTTTCAATGTATCCTGCTGGCTGGAAATGAATGTCCGTATTAAAAGCACTCATTATACTATTCAATTTTTTCAATCGCCACAGTTTCAATAACAGAGGATTGATCGGCAGATCATCATCAATGATAATCTCTACATTGTCATCTACGCTACTTAACTGATTTTGCATTTTCAATGTGCAATATAGTAATATTCTCATGTCATTAGGCACATTGCCCTTTGCGAGAATGCCTCTCAGATGAGCCAGATAACCACCGCTCCAACGTGGATTAGTGTCTATGAATATACGCATTTAACGTCCAAATTGACAATTAATTAACATGGTTGACAGCAATCTCCTAATCCCAGCCTTGCGGCTTTCTATCGTCCAAAGACTTGACCAGTTTCCTAGATAACTGGCGCGTTCCAGGGCTATTCCCTGACATAGTATCTATAAGCAGTTGCATTAGAGACCCGACAATGTTATGATATAACTGTTCAGATGTAACATAATCTTCAGCTCCAGCGGGGAAGTGTGTCTTTGAATACTTGCATCTATTGCTTTTGAGTTGTTTTTCTACCTTAAATACAGTTTTACTTTGTGAATTGTTTTCATATAATCATAGTTTCCCATTATCTTCGCCCTAAAATCTGAAACAGTATCATAATAATCAATTATTTGTCTTGATAATAGATATGTGTTACTTACATTCGTAATGCAATCCCACCTTGTCGTAAGTGCTTGTTTATACCCAATACGCTTAATAATATCTTCAAGCTCATCCTTACTTACTCTGATCGGTACTTCTCCATTTGGAAAGCAGAACGATGTTACTTCTCCTCCAATTAAATCTTCCAGATATTTTTTGCTTCTTTCAAGTTCATCGTAAATCGTTTTCTTATCCGCGTTTCTAAGTGCACAATGACTCCATGTATGACTGCCTATTTCCATTCCATTGTCTGATAATTCTATAATTTGCTGTTTAGTCATAAGCGCAATGTCCGGATAAATTGGGCGACTGGTACTCTCAATTTTATTCTCAACTATACCAGCAATAATGAAAAATGTAGCTTTAAAGCCAATTTCATTCAAAATTGGAAAAGCATACTCATAATTATCAAGGTAGCCATCATCAAAGGTTATACAAATTGAATCCTTATTTATCTTCGCGCTTCTAAGATCATCTCCTAACTCACACGCTTTGCAAGGGATTCTTTTCAATTTAACGCATTCATCCAACATTGATTTAAATACTGTTGGCGTGGTGGCTAACCTGTAATCAGGTAGAATGCTATGGAAATAAATAATACGTGCACCATCGCGTTTGAACGCATGTCCGACTGTCCGAGATAGTGTTTTTTTTATGATAATTTTCATTCCACATCGAAATCTAAATTAGACAAAGCAAATGGTTTTTTCTCTAGACCAGGAGGACAGCCTCTAAGCGGATAGTTTACAAGTTTCACTGTTACAGGTGCTCTGTAAAACCCTTCACTCGCAAACTTTTCGTAGTATGGATGATCGATTGTTAGAGATATTGAAATAAAATCTGGCTTATAAAATTCTCGAATCGTTCTACACAAGTCCTTAACAGCCTTTCTTATCAGACTGTCTTCTACTCGAAATAACACATCAACTAGTTTTACTTCATGTAATCCACTTCGATACCCTCTCTTAATAAATGCTGTACAACGATCATCTTCCACATTCTCATATGTATACATTGGACTGTGAAAAAGTCGCCAATTATAATAATCACTATTTCGTTCACCATACCAAAGGTTCTTAAAGTTATTATCCCTTTCAGTTTTAAGAACATTATCATCAATCTCTAAGGATGTAAAACGCTTGTTCATCTCTTTTGGGTCTTGCACAAAATTCTTCATCTCGTTCTTCTTAAGGATATAATAATAGGGCAACTTAAAATAATTCCCTGTAGGTTTGATAAGGTAGTTTAACTTTCCGTAATCAGTAGCTCCTATTCTTAAAAGTATTGGATAACTTATTTTATTGGGAAAACCATACCAGAATGATGCATTATTGTCATTCATTACTTGAATCCCATGATTAAACAGTCTACTCCATAAACCTTGCTTACGATAATCTGGTGAAGTGGCGGAATTTCCAGATTCATAACAAATAATCCGAAAATCATTATAGACAATTTTTCTAACCATAAATGTCTGAATTGACGCTATTACGTTCTTTTCTACGTCAACAGCATATAAAACGATAGATGAGCCAAACGGATTTTGAGTATGTTGCCAAATAAATTGATCCCTGACATGTGATATATCTACTTCCTTATTGAAGGATAACTTCAGAACTTCACAGAATTCGTTCACTATGTCACTTTTTGTGTCCCATACACAAATAGCAAACTGATCATCCAATTCCTATCTCCATAATTTAGAAATGTTGCATCCTTAGTGAGAATTACATTTTCCCCAGCACAAGTCTCTTGTTAATCGTTTGAGTTCTTCTATAAACAAACCACTATGCCATGTTTTTTCAATTGTTTGTGCATTTTGTGACATTGATGTTCGTAATTGGTCACCCATTACTAAGCTCTCAATAGCACTTGCAAGTGCCTCCGGAGATCTAACAGGTACCTTGATACCATTCCAGCCATCTTCTACCATTTCTGATGCACCGATACGATTAGTGCAGATTACCGGTTTACCCATAGAGAGCGCTTCGTTCACAACTAAACCCCAGATGTCCCCTTCGCTTGGCAATACCAAGAAATCTGAAGCGGCATAGTATTTCAACATTTCTTCGTAAGAGACTGCAGGTATCCATTTAAAACGCACATTTTTACATGTTTCGAGTAATCTCAAAGGTGTTTTGTATGGTCCATCACCGATTAATAAGATATAAAGTCGTTTTTGTGTTTCTGAAGGTATATACTTCAGGGCTTCTGCTAAATCCTCAACTCTTTTCCAGTCAATAAGACGACTGACACATAGCCCTAGAATATGATTTTTATCAAAGTGATAGTCGTCTCGGATCAAGTTTCTGTCTTTATATGCTTGTTCACTTTCGCGGTATTTCGCATAGGTTTCAACGTCATGACTAAAATAGCTATTGTAAATCTGATCTTTTGAAAAGCCCCATGCTTGCATATATCTCTGCCCCGCCTCACCGGGTGATAAAACTCCATGACATCTCTTACCAACGAAGTTCCAGCGAAGTCTTTGTGAAAGACGGCGAGTTTGCTTTGAGAATCCTGCATCATTCGCAAGCAGAAATATATTTCCACTGGAAATTCTCATAATCCTAAGAACATTAAGTCCCGAAACGCTCCCGAACAAATGTACCACCCTTCTGTTTGCTACTCTTTTAACTATTTGTTTTATACCTCTCGACAATGCAAGATGGTATGAAAAATGGATGGTTTCTGGAGCATATACACAAGGGAAACCCATCTCTTCTGGATTGTAAACCCATGGACGCATAGGATCTGCCTTCGTAGTCAATATCACCAAACTACCCGGAAACTCGTTACACATCATCTCCCACCTATGGAATTGATAAGGTGCAAGGATATTTGTGTACAAATAAAACATTGGTGTAGTTATCATGTTATTCCGCTATGGTATAGAAAAAGGAACTTCTTGTTAATTGTTTTTGCTAAGTTTAATGCGGTCTATCACTTTGCGATATAAAGGAACATTACCGAATTCAGGTCGTAGATTGGAGTTGTTATAAAACTCAACAGTTTTTGCCGGTACTGATTGGTGTTTCAATAAACCTGCTTTCCGTCCCTCACTATGTGCTTGCATTATTCTTAATATATCTTTAAGTCCATTAAACTTTTGCGTCATCACCCACGAACGTATAGCTATGAGAGTATATCTACGGCTATTTCGAGATGCCATACTTACCGAAAAAAACTTATAATAGGTTCTAACATTATTGAAAACACGACGCATCCGCCTGAATTGAATAATTTTCAACTCACGGTTAATGGTCTCAAGAGAATTATGGTATACTATCAATTCTGGTACATATAACACTTGCCAACCTTGCGCATGAACACGAATTGCAAAATCTAATTCCTCAGCACCAAAATCGCATTCCTCATCAATACCTCCTAGAATATTCAACAACTCTCTTCTGATAGCAAATCCGGCACCATGATGATTCGCAACTTCGCAAGGGATATCTCCATGAGGATTCTGCAGATAACCTGTAATAGGATGAACCACCCGAAAAGCGAGTATTCCAGCTCTATTGTACTTCTCAAACAGTGATGGTATCTGCCGTAACTCATCTATTGCTATTGAAGTATCATCATCAAGAGCTACGACATATTTTCTGTTCACCATGGAGAATCCCGAATTCCTACCACCTCCGACACCCTTGTTTTTTTCGTTGAGGACTAATATGATTTCAGGATGTTCTTTCTGTAAATTTATTAAGAACTCTCTCGAACCATCTGTAGAATTGTTATCCACAACAATTATCTCAAATTCATCAAAAGTTGATCTTTCTGAAAGCAGACGTGGTAAATTCCTGGATATTTCATCCAGGCGGTTGTGCGAGAGTATCACGACAGATACGGAATTATTTTCAGTGCCAG
>SDBT01018938.1_pt1 | contig 10801 bp, 12 predicted proteins | sample 2277101 | NCBI WGS metagenome assembly SDBT01 (sample SAMN10404973, study PRJNA504765) | marine sediment metagenome | isolation source: marine sediment core GS10_PC15, 103 cmbsf | place: Arctic Ocean: Southern Knipovich Ridge | collected 2010 | reverse complement strand
CTTTTGTGTTTTTGTAAAAGACGTGTACTAGTCGGATTTTGAGTCTTTAACAAAAACACAAAAGTTGAATCCGTTTTTGCGTAACCGGGATTCAGGGTCCCAAAACACAACTATTCAAGACATGTACTTCGTAGAAGTTCCGAAATTCCAACAATCACTAACCGTTAATCGGCTCGGTTTGAAGATCCATCGGGCCGGTGTCCCGGTAGCCAGACACCGTTCTATTTTTGGCACAGCCTTGCGTCTTATTGATGCTCGCGATTCCCCAGCACGGCAAACGCGGCGTCGCCATAGCGCTCTCGAGCGAGATCAAAGACGGCGTCCATCTTTCCGTCGTTTTCCGTCATGGCTTGCCAGAGATCGAGCCACCAACCAAAGGCGTGGCACCGCGCCCAGACACCCAACTCGTAGTCACGAAGAAACGTGCGATACGTGGCCAAAACGGTCTTCAAAAGAGCGAGTTCGCTCGCCGCCATGCCACACTCGCTCACGAGCTGGAGCGTGATGATCACGCTGGAGACGATCATATCGATAACAAGCGGGCTATCGATCGCATCGGATCCAACTGTAGGAGAAGGCTCTTGGTCGCCAATGCGCTGCGCGGAAACCAGCAACTTCACGTGAGAGACGTGCCAGCGACGGATCATCCTGTACACCCTCTTTCGAATATTCACGTGATCAAAGAGCTCGGTTCGAACCGCGGGAGGCAAGTTTCCCAGAAACGATGGCGTTGCTACTTGGGGAATCACCGGGCTGCCGCCCACGAGTGAAACGCGCAACGTGTCTCCCTCGGAGACATCCTCAAGCGCCACCAGGAGAGCATATAGAGAGACACGGTCGAGCTCTTCCCCCGACGGCTTGCTCAGAGCGATAAAGAGGTATGTGTTGGCCGCGGTTTCGCCGGACGGCGCAGAGGCCAGGGCGCTATGCAGGTTGTGGGGAAGGAACACGACGGACGAGGGCGTTCCCGACCAAATATCATACATGAGTACCGCCGTTTTGCACAGCCGTATACCGAGCTTCATGTGGTTGGCCGATTCTGTAGGAACCATTCCAAAATGCTTGACTACCATCTGTTGATAATCGTTGATGTAGACTGGAAACGCCTTCTCTTGAGTGTGTTTGTCCACGAGCACGCCGCGGTCGCTCAAGCTGTGTGTCACCAGACCGCGCAGACCATTTTGCATAATGGCCCAAACATTCATGGGGTGCGTATTGAACAGCTGCTCCGGATGCTCCTTGATCGACGACGATAGGGCGGGAGAAAATGTGACCACATTCGATGCCTTAACGTCGGACACGTCGTCCAGGGCGGGCCACGCCGCCACAAGTCGATCGCGATCGATTTGGCAAGCCATGCGCTGGCTCATGGAGATGCCATAGGGTAAATGCACACGCCCAATGGGTTCATGTTTGTTGTAAGTGCGCCGCGCCTTTAGAACAGTTTCGGCCATGTTGCGCTGAAGGTATCCGCTCAATACCGGATGCAGCAGTGCTCGTGTGACCTCGTGAATGCAAGAAAGAGAAACTGAAACGTATAGAATTCATTGCGATATCAAATATTGTCTTCCCTTTACATTTTTTGTTCTTGTCACTTTTTGATGCATTTTCTTGAATAAGGACTCTTCAACTAGGAATCTATACTATTTCCAGTCTCGGCCTATGTCGTCTCAGGGCCTTCTCACGTTCCGTGAATATCCCGGTGGTCCTCTGTATAAAGTGATGAAACCACTGCCATTACCCCTGACCATTCACTCTGTTCGTGCTGCACTTTTAGAGGCTCTCCCAAACGATAACCATCACCGCCGAGAAATGTATGTTCGCGTGGAACCCGACGAGTACGAAATGACCATTTCAGAACTTCTCTCAAAAGAAGACCGGCTTCTCTTTATTGCGCGACCTCCATCCAATTCTCGAAAAGATTTATAATACACTTCTGTTTTTGGTTTATCAAAAGACAGCATTGAAGAGCAATGAAGAGCCGTGAAGAGCAAGGGCTGTCAAGAGACGAGTCTTCCTTGGCTCAATTCTTTATTTGCAATAAGATTAATTCAGTTCTTTCAAAATGAAAGTGATTACCGTGATGCAAACAAAGGGTGGTGTGGCCAAGACGACCACCACCTACCTTCTGGCCATTGCTCTGTCCAGGCGTGGCCAGAACGTCCTGGTCATTGACGCGGATGGCCAGATGGACCTCACGCGCCTCTTTCTGGAACCTATGCTAGAACCTCAGGACGACGGAGATACAATGTCAATCATTGACCGGCACGGTTTGATCTCGTTGTTTGAAGCCATGCAGAAGTTTCGCCAAGAAAATCGCCTGTCTGACCTCCTTACCAAGACGCTGGATCTCCCCGCTCAGGCAACCTACACGGACGGTCGCGACGATGTTGGCAAGATTCATCTCATGGTGGGTCACCCCGATACAACCTCGCAGGACGAGCACATTGGTGCTGCACAGAGCACCCTGTGGTCGTTCCCCATTAATCGCAACGTGCCCAATGCGCCCGGGTATATTGTTCGCTTCGCGGCCACCAACCTCGCGGTTGACATTGTCCTCATCGATACGAACCCGAACCAGGGCCTCCTGAATGCTTACCTCTGGTGGGCGTCCGATTTCTACTTGGTCCCCTGCGCCCCGGAACCGCCTTGCTTCCATGCCATTGGCAACCTGGCGAATCGCCTACAGAAGCGCACAGCCAGCATCCTGAGCATTCTGCCTGAACTGGAGATGGCCAAGACGATTAAGCCAGTGAGGCAGGAAGCGCCAGTGTGTCTCGGTCTCGTCATGACCACCCATAACGATTGCAAAAAGGTAGTTACCTCTGTGTTTCCCTGTCTTCTAAGCTGCTGTTAGGAAGAAGTTACCAAATGGTCAGGGAGAATTCTGAAACGGGCGCGCGAAAAACTGGACCCCGTTTACACTGAGTATCTCTTTGAGCGATGGTATATGCCTCACTGGAGACGCCAGCTCTTCTCTGCCACAGAGGATCCGTCCGGTCTGATGAGATGCATGGACCAGGCAGTCTCGGTCATCCTGGACCATATCGAGGACCCTTTGTTAGGTCCTAGCACAAAACGTAGGAAATTGAAATAAAGTTTCTATGCCATTCCCGTACGTGTCCAATCCACCTAGCCATCATCTCAGCTGCGGGGCAGGCTAACTGACGAGCTAATAAATATCAACTGCTGCCAGTTCTCTTACGGCCAGGACGAGAGCTTGCCTGCGGTACCAACAATATGGATCCTGTTCAGATGATGAAAGCCCAAAATATGATGATGGACTCCCGCGCCAACGCCTATAGGAGGACGATGCAGACCGTCGAAGAGCTTGTGAGCCAGGATGCTGAGATGCTGGCAGAAATGGCTCGCCTCCACAAGGAAACGCACGCAGCCTACCTTCGCGCGGAGGGCACAGCGGAGAGAGCTGTTCCTGTGGTGCCTAGCATGAATCAGTATGGCTCAGCCCACTCGCCGCTTGTTGAGGGCCGCATCTTCAACCCCGATGGTAAGTTCGACAGTGCCGTCCTCGACTACGACAAGGACTCTGGCTTCGTAAGGGTTAGAGTTGACGACAGCCGCAGTCCGACATTCTGGCTGGAGTTTAACTTCAATCTCGCCCAACTCTCCTTCGGCACAACCACCCCGATAACTGCTCGCGGACGCCTGGAAACTGTCGACATTTTTCATGGTATGATGGGATTCTCGAATGGCTCGGTGATCAACAACCCCGGAGGCGCCCTCTCTACTGCCTCTGTTACTATGCCGCCGCCTGCTCAGGCTACCAACGCCGGCGACCGCACTGCGATTCTTCATGCGAAAGATGTAATGTTCCCTGCCTTTGCCATCAGTGTCTATATACCCCTGGAGTCCATTGGTCTGCAGTAGTATTAAATACACTCGTCGTCTCGCGCCGTATTTGTAAATATGGTTGTTATACATTGCGAAGCACTCGTCTATCACCCGCCAGTCCAACAATGTGGTGGATGGAACAGCGTCACGCGCCTTGGTGCCCATGGCTGCTTTCATGGGGTTGGGTATTCTTGTTGGAATTTCTATCCGCTTCTTCCACCACCATAGGTCTCTTTGCGAGACTGTGTTCATTAGTGAGCTTGATGGTTGTCGAGATGATGGATAACATTGCTATGGCATGCGCAATCAGTTGCCAGGTTGCAGCGGATCGGGACGCTTCGTTGTATGCGCGTTTCGCGACATACGGCGCGGTCAATCCCGTCCGACGAGATGTTGGACGTGGCAAGGAGACCGTCAATGAGGACGGGACAGTTAGTTAGTTAGTTTGACCATACGTCATTTACGATTGTATCTTATACAATAGATTCCATGCTAGTCATCGTCACCTTCGCCCTCCATGATTTCATAGTCCATTATAAGGGGTGATCTCGATGGAGCCACAGGTTCCTTGCGCACGATCCGAAATTGTGCTGTAGCACGCGTCATGGGACCGGAAGTGTCGATCGCGAGGCCAGGTTCCTTGGCCTTGCGGACGCGCCGAAGCCATGGGAGCAGACCGATGGCATAGTCGTAGGCCGCGAGGAGCCAGCTCGAGAGCAGTATGAGCGCAAGGAAGAGGCCGCCCACGACCGCGACCTTGATGAGCACGCCGGCGAACGTTGAGTCGTGTCCAAAGACCGCGTCAGTGCACGACACGGAGCCGCACATGTGCGACTCGTGCCACGTGGCCCAGAACGCCTGGTACCACAGCGAGTGCAGCGTGAGGTGCTTGGCCTCCTTGCACTGATCGAAGAAGGACGTGCGCGTCTCCGCATCGTGGCGACACTTGGCGTCGCGCACCACGGCGTCGTAGTAGCTCGGGCCCAGTTCGTGGTGCCTCTCCAGGATGCGCAACGGGAAGGAAACGGCCCAAAACACAACGAATGCTATGACAGTCATTTGCGCCACCAGAACCGTCCGCCAAAAGACGTTGCCCTGGTAGTGTCCCTGGTACCGTTGCCACCAGCGGTGGGCCGCCGATAAGGCAGTAAGAGGATTCATCAGGAGGAATTTTTCTCGCGCCCTACCTTGGGCGACATGGGCCACCTTCGTGACGCACTAGTTCCGGCCGGCTCGCGGCCAGAGGCAACATACCGGTAAAGCAAGAAAAACCGCGGTCAAACGAGTTCGTGGCGATGACGATGAAAGCACCCCCGCCGGGAGCACCCTCTAGCACATTCGGTGGCTGGGAGGAGACCGCGGTGCAGATGGACTCGCGCGGCGTCACGTCACGGCGGCGAGGTTCCCCTGATACCGTACGGTCCGCGGCGGTCGAGGACGGGCACCCGACGGATGCGTCCACGAAACGGGGCATGACGCGGTTACTGCGCGAAACGGTCATTATTCGCTGGACGCTCATCGTCGTCTTCGCCGTCGTCTTCCTGACCCTGGGCGTCATTGGCATTGCTTCCTACATCATCACAACACAGGCGTCGACGGCGGTTGGCGAGATGCGCAACACGATGCACGACGTGTCGAACGCGTCGCAGCATCTCGTGGCCATTGGCCAAACGGTCGAGTCGATTCTTGGCAACGAGCGCATCCAGAAGGCCATGCATTCGCTGTCCGACATTTTCGACCACATGGACCTGATCAAGATGCTCTTTGGCAGCAGCGAGGAGGGCGGCACGTCGCTCATTGGCTCGCTGCTGACCGCCGAGCGTGTCATGGAGATTTTGGACGATGCGCAGCACGTGCTTGCGCTCATTGCCAAGATTGGGCGGCTGGAGACGCTCGTGCAGCCCGAGGAGATTGAGGCCGTCGTCGCCTATGTGCGGCAAGAGCACGTGCTGCAGCAGGTCGCCTCGACGATCGCGTCGCTGCAGGAGATTATGGCCGCGCTGCACGGCCCCATCACGTCGGGTGCGGGTGGCGAGCAGCAGACACGGATCAGTGCGATTGTCACGCAGCTCGTGGATGTGGCGGCGGCATTCAACACGACGCTGACGAATCTCCACAAGTCAGGACTCGTGATTAAACTATAGTAACAATGTATTCGCTGTTTATTAATACCATTGTAATCGAATCCGACACGATGTAACGCTTATGTATCAGGATGAAAACGCTCGAGAATGGTTTCGCCATTCGGTTTATCCTCCTTGATCGATTCCAATACCAATGGTGAAATAATGGTAAAGATACGTGTTCCTCCACGTTCTCTAATATACGATTCGGCAACGAGTTTCGTGCGCACGTTGCCAGTGTCCAGAATCAGCGGGTTGGGTTCCTCTAAATACACACCCTCATCTTCGTTGGGTAACGCGATGTATGTATTACGTGGTAGACGAACACGTGACGCATATTTATGGCGCAAGGGTGCATCTTCCGGTCCAGTCGGAAACCGAGCCTTCTCGGGTCGGTTTACTTGGACAGGCCGTGCCATTTTCGTTGGCGGTTTCACAGACCGCATCTTCTTCACTGCGCGTGGCATGTCGCGAGGAAACCAGAGACACTGACTGATTCACTCAATAGCGCATTTTATCCGGTGGCGGTTTTGCTGATTTACTGTCGTCTCATTTTGGAAGGGCGATGATAATTCATTACGATCGTTCAGTTGCATGCCGACGGCGCTGTTGACACGCGATCCTGCCATGGCCATATCCTATGGCGTTAAAGTTGCTGCACTTCTCGTGTCCCTTTGCGTGGCCATCGCGCTGGCCATGGACGACGATCCGGCCACGCGTCTCTCGCGATGCTGGGTGGACGAGCTCGGGTCGCGCATGAGGCTGACGGCCACGCCGACTGGCCTGTTGCATGGCCAGTACACGGCAGCCGTGGGCACCATCAACCACACACGTTCGGTTTCCATCCAGGGCAGCTGGGCGCCCGCTTCGGCCCTAGGCAGCCAAGCGCTCATAAGCTTTACGGTCGTGTGGCCATACGATAAACGTGGCGATGCGCATTCAACAGCGGCCTGGTCGGGGCAGCTGCTTCAGAAAACGACGGGCGGCAAGACCACCTGGTGGATTGAAGCGCTCTGGCTCCTCACGACCAGCCAGTCGCCCAAGAGCGCCTGGTCGGCGACGCGCGTGGGACGTGACCGTTTCGTGCCGTGTACTTCATGGAAATAACAGGCACACGGATATGAAAAAATAAAATCTTATTACAGTTGAGTCTTTTGTTTGACCATTCAGTTTTCACGAGATGGCGGTAGTACATGCCACCGAGGATGCGGACACAAAGGCGAGGGTAACGTCTGACGCTATCGACGCGGCGGCACGCCGTATTGAAGACATTGACGAAGCCGATACGGATGCCAAGAAAGAGGCGACAGAAGAAGATATCAATGCCTATGTACGCCATATTGAAGCGAGGGTGGACAAAATGGATGAAGCAGAAAACGAAAAGCGTGACGCGGTCGTGGAAAAGATTGTAGCGAATGTTTCACGCGCCATTGAAGAGGAAAACAACACCCCATCGCCCGACGAGCGTGCGCCGCCTCCCAACCAACAGATTTTCGACGAGGTGCACATTGTGACGGAACCGCGCTACAAGAAGAGCAAGCATTCCGGCGATGAATGGCGCATCTCGTCCAAGGTCACTGTCAGTTACAAGGGGCGCATCATTGAGGAATATTATGGATTCGACGTACCCCGATCCGTCGACGAGCTTGCGAAGTTCTCCAAGAAGCGGAGCTTCTCAGAGGCGCGCATGAAGATCGATACGAGCGAACTGTGCGATCAGGAGGGCTGCAGCGAGCCCTTCACGCGCACCTACAAGATGAAACAGGAAGCTTGTTACCAGTGTGGCCACAAGAGGGTTGCTGGGACGTGGCGCGCCGGAGCGATCGTGCGCAAGTTCTGCGAGCGCCACGCCAAGCGCGGCGACTGCGGTCTCGAAGACGCCGATAGCAACTACGAGCAGGTGGACGGACCCTCTGCATCGCCATCAACGTTGCGCTCGGACGAACGGAAGTCCGTTTTCGGAGGCGTCGTCGTGGTCTCGCCCAAGGAGTAGTGGCGGTGGAACGTCAGTACAATCAATTGGGTTTTTTGGCCACGCCCTCGTGTAGTGACTGGAGCATGTCCAAAAAATTATTACCAGCGCAGTGGAATAATTAGTTAAAATCTTGTATCAAGATCATCTCATTTATTTAGCCAGATTCAGTCTGCTCCCGCGTTAAGGTGTAGAGCACACATGTCGGACGCTGGCAAGGGCTTGGGCAAGGGCGGTGCCGTGCGCCACCAGAAGGTGATCAAAGATTCGGCCAAGGGCATTACAAAGCCGGCCATCCGCCGCCTGGCCAGGCGTGCGGGCTGCAAGCGCATTTCGGGCGATATTTACGGAGAGACGCGCGGTGTGCTGAAGGCGTTCCTCGACCTGGTGATTCAAGACGCGGTCACGTATACGGAGCACGCGCGCCGCCGCACGGTCACGGCCATGGACGTCGTTTACGCGCTCAAGCGCCGTGGGAAGACGCTGTACGGATACGGCGCGCAGTGAAGAAAGCGCGTGTTGGGTGTTTCGTGTAACCGGTGAATACAAAAGGGTTATACATGATCTGGACTACCTTGTCAACCACCTTATTATCTTTGTCGTATAATCTACAGTGAGTCGCGGATAGTGATCAACAGGAGGTGTGTAAAGACTGTAGTCACCTTCTTGAATATACGTGTCGAGGTCGTAATGACGAAGCATACTCAAAACCTGTATCAGCCGATCGAACCACCGTTCTTCGAGTTTCACAGTCGGAAGCTGGAAGATATAATCGGTCACGGAGTAGACGACCGACTGGATATTGCCATCCGAAACATACTCCTCAGGCAAGCTAGCGACACATGCGAGTAATGCAATCCCCTTTGCAATCTTATCTGATTCTTGTGCTTCGCGAAAATCCGATACCATCTTGTCAACCTCGTGCACGCTCGGCAGTAAATAATAAAGATGTGAATTGTCGCCATAGACATCTCGTCGCGTCACCATGTTACTGTGAACCATGAAATCATGCAGTTCATCAAAGTAGTGCCGTGAAAATCGATCTTTTTTGGCAAAGAAAACACAAAGCGCCGCAGTGATCATCTTGTCGGGATCTTCTTTGCGAACATGGAAACGCAAATGCCATAGATAGTTCATCAAATCAGCGGCCTTTACCCGAAAACGAATCGCGCTCCAATAGCTATCAAGGTAGCGTTGAGAAAATGGTTCGTGCACATGATCGACAATGTGGGTGGAAAATACGCTTGCATAAAGCGCATCGATCGTATGCGCCACAAGCTCGTCCAGCGGCGTCACAACAAACAGATAGACGGCTGCCCACCACACAACATCCGAGTGCCGTTCCAATTCGCGTATAGACGTTAATATGATAGGGTTATTATTATCGATAAACGTTTCCCGATAAGACCGAATCCGTTCAAACCACTTTGGATTTTCGAAGAGACGTTCTTGTTTTGGATGCCGCGCGACAAAAGAGAAGAATCCAGAGGTAGGTAGTTCTGGTCTATCCACGATCGCTTTCAGAGAATGAGTCACCCTACGCATGAACCCCTGAAACTCCATCTCCAATTCATAGCCAGTTTTCGTCGTAAAGAAGCCTTCTTGGATGGGGCTAACCGTTAAGGCCAATGCCGTATGAGCATTGAAATTTAGAGCCGCTAACTCCCCGAAAAAGTTCGTAAATGCTTCACAATTTCTCCGGGAAAAGCTAATGGAACTATTCGTGACGCCCGTGGCTTCCTCGAAAAGTTTCCTGTGGCCACCAAACAGTGGCGGAAGTTTACGAGCGTAAAGAATGCAGTTATAGAACCGTATCAAACAGATTGGATGCATGCCGGAAAGCAACTGCTTCATCGCGCCCGTTGGCGCAGCCACCCGGTCGATATACGGAGACATGACGTAAATCATGTGATAGGCGTTTTCCGGGGAGAACAGATGCCCAAATAGGTTGTTCACATCCTCGTTCTTGGATGCTTGCAATGTGCAGTAGAATTTCAGCATGGAAACCGGTGGCAGCCTGGCCACAATGAGGCTCCAGCAGTCGACCGGTAGACGTGCTACGGACACAGCCACTCTTGGCCGCTTCGCTGGCCGTGGATCCTCCTCGCGACCGGTCGCCATGAGGCCGCCCCTAGCCACAACAGCCAACTGATATCACGCAACGCGTCTGCACATTTAATGAGACACGTGTCAAAAATAGTTTTTCCACTGAATGATTGTTCGCATATAGTGATCAGAGTACAGCTTTGATAGAATACGCTCTTCGTAGAAATCGAGAGAATGCGGATGCGAGTCCATATCCGGGTCAAAAGTGCGCTTTATAAGCATGGTGAAAACGTCCATTAAGCAATCCATGGATCTTCCTGCTATCTTCTCCAGCGGAAGCGCGAAGAGCTTAGCCACCGTCAATGAAATATCGTTAATGATGTCGTGTGACCAACTAGTTCCTGCTTCACCAGAAACGTCAGCAAGAACAGCAATCACGTCTTCAAAGTGAGGTTCTTCCATCTGACCAAGGAACTGAAGTTGCCTTTTAGTATCCGTCAACATGATGGATTTTAAAAGACGAGAATCGAGGCGTTCTGCGCGTTCAGAGTTAGGAATACGGCCGATTTCAACCATGAAAGTGTGTAACTCATCAAAGTATGTCGCCGAAAATCGATTCTTTTTAGAGAAGTAAGTATCAAGCGCGGATGCAATCATAGTGTCCGAATCGTCCGAACGAACGTAGAAACGCAAATGCCAGAGGTATTTCATTAAATCAATTGCGTCTACTCGGTTGTTATTATCACGTTGCCAAACCGGTATATCCAGATGGTCATGAACATGGTGGCAAAACACGGTTGCGTAAAGC
>SDBT01018937.1_pt1 | contig 10801 bp, 1 predicted proteins | sample 2277101 | NCBI WGS metagenome assembly SDBT01 (sample SAMN10404973, study PRJNA504765) | marine sediment metagenome | isolation source: marine sediment core GS10_PC15, 103 cmbsf | place: Arctic Ocean: Southern Knipovich Ridge | collected 2010 | reverse complement strand
CCTTGCCGCCGTAAATTTTATCGGTTCCAGCATTACCGAACAGAGTATCATTCCCGAAACTTCGGCCGCCGTTCGTATCACTTACTGTCTTAGTCGAAAGTATTACACGTCCGGCATCACCAAGGAGAACGTCGTCATTGGCTCCACCATAAATCTCGTCCAAACCGCCGCCGCCGATGATGATGTCATTACCACCATCGCCATACAGGATGTCGTCCGCGTCATCGAATTTGACCAACGCCACCGCGTTGGCGCTGACGCCGGTGGTAATTTCGCCAAGGTCGCCAAATATTATATCGTTGCCGCCGTTGCCATATACCGTATCCTCACCACGGCCGCCAAAGATATAATCATGACCGCCACCGCCGGTTATTACGTCATCGCCGTCATCACCTCTAATTACCGCGTTCCCGGTAGCTGCCGCGTTCAAGGTTATTATGTCGTCTCCGACACCGCCCTCGATAAGGTATCCGACAGAACCGGAAACACCGCTGAGGTCAATTATATCGCCTCCCTCATCACCGTAGGCGATGATTTTTCCTGAAACATCATAATACTGCCATGCATTCGCATCAGCGCCTAAACCAAAAGCCCGAACCTCCACGCCTCCCGAGGCGCTTCGAACCTCGAAGTGCTCGGGACCATCGACCAGCATATCAATACTGTCGTTAGGATCATCAACCACGCGATCCTTGGCGTAACGGCCCATGTTAAGGATGAGATCCCCGTTATCCAGTTCCGTAGCCAGAACCGGTGGCCGGAAGAAGTCGATATCGAACTCAAGAAGTGTGATCTCCGGTGTGATATCCCAGGATTTGTCAATCTCGAAGAAGAAAAGGTCAATTTTAAGAAAGGCGAACAGTTTGGCCGTTATTTCCCCATGAACATCGAATATGGCCAGTGGCGCGAGCAGTCTATCCGCCGCGTCCGGCGCATTAAGCTGATTTTCAATGTTCATGACAAGTTCGCTGATCCGTACCCGGCCATCCCTATTGGGATCGAACAAGTCAAGCTCTATTGCAGCAAAGATACCACCGCCCACACCAGCCCGGGCTACACCAAGGTTCAACTCAGCCGCAGCCCAGAGGCTGCCGGTCAACTGAATTTCCGGCACGTCAATACCAAACTCACCAGTCGGTATGTCGGTATCACTTATGTAAAAACCGTTTAAAAGTTTGAAAGGATTCTGGAAATTACCCTCGATGAATTCCTGGATTCCCAGCGTGTCGTAGCCAAAGGCAAAATCGATATTGGCTCCGAAACCGATATTTATGGATACGCCCAGAGGCCCAAAGATCGAGAAGAACGTTGACCACTCGAACTCAAAGACAAGAGGTTCCATATCATAAGTGACCAGGACGGCCGGGTTGCCCATCAGCAGCCCGAAAACCTGGGATGGATCTTCAAAAATCGGGAAAGCGAATCCGCTGCCCGCATCGCCGCTCACCAAATCATTCATGGTCGATTTCGTGCTGGCATCGCCACTCGAACCGTCCATTGCAGTCAGGAAACCGTCTATGGTATTACCCACATTCGATATCAAGCTGTTTGGATTATCCTTTAATTGATCGAAGAGACCTCCCGCTCCGCTGGTTTTCAATCCCGGATTCCAGAGCTCGCTCAATATTTCTGTTCCACCCGATCCCGCCGCCTCCATATCATCAAATATAACGAAGTCGCCGAAATCGATAAGCAGAACCCCGGAGGCTGAGGGATCGGGGATGCGGTTGATCAGAGAAATAATGTCCGCGATGGAATAGATCAACCCGGGATCAATGGACCCGTATGCGGCCGCGATATCGAGGAGCGTAATGGGTGGACCAAGGTCCGAGAGGACCGGGATCGGCGTGGTCATAACATCTATAAGCGGCTGGAGCGGATCGGTTATCGTTTTTACCTTGGATACAATTGGTCCGAGCACATCGCTAAGGAAAGAACCGGCATCCAGGGATACGTGATTGAAAGCAACCAGGTGCAGGCCATCCTGAATAGCATCGCCTATATTCTCTACCGGAATAAAGATACTGCTTTCGACATTGCTGTTATATGTCCCGATTCCCCAGTCGAGGATAAATTCACTCTGAATCTTGGGTAAACCTTTAGCCAGAGAGCCAGCCCCGATAAGATCCTCGTTTATCTCCAGATAGAGCATCAATTCGGCTACCGCCTCGGCGGCAATTCCGGCTTTGAATTCGATGTTCCCGAATTCAGACATAGCCAGTTTAGTATCGGCTGCATCAGCCGAATTTACGATATCGACCGCGACTGCCAGGGAGAGGCTGGTCATGCCTTCATGGGCGGCGTATACTTCAGCGTCCACGGCCTTCAACTGCAGGAAGGCCAGCTTACCGGTGAACGTGTCAGGCAGATCGATGTTGACGTCCACAATAAGTTCATCATCGTCGGAAATATCGATGTAGAATCCATCATCCATACTGAGGCCGAAACCGAGATCGAGATCCCACGAAAACGATATACCCACGCTGCCGTCGGCTTCCATACCCAATCCAGGGATACCGATGTCCATATCGATTTCAGTACCCACGCCGTACTCACCGCCAATGGAGAAATTCCACTGGACATACTCATCCCCGTCGGTGTCGAGTTTAATGAAATCCTCCACGCCGTTGGGAACCCCAGGTGTATCAGGGTTATCCAGATGTGCCGGGTCCGCGGGCAGCGCTTGAAGGATATCAAGAGACCAGGGTTTTCCGGTCAAAAGAGGATCACCCAGTAGATCGAATAAAAGGAGGGAGACAAAATTTTCGGCCGGGTTGGTAAAATTGTGCGACGCGTCGTCAGCCGCTTCCATGAATGAACGGAAGGGATCGACAAAATCCATCCGGAAATCCTCAATAAAACCGATACCGGCGGAAAGCTTATCACCGAGAAAAGGTATGCTCAGCCCGAAAACCTCACCGTCCAGTACATCCTGCAGACCCCCTAAAAAAAGGTCCAGTCCATCCACGGCCAGCATAATAGTGTCGAAGAGTCCCAGATCCTCGAAAAAATCGAGGGAAAAGGTCGGCAGGGTAATAGCACTACCCAGATCGAAGCTCGGGTCGTCCCAATCTGCACCGGTAAGATTCAGCCCGAAAGCTCCGATGCTGTTGTTTTCAGTGGGGAAGTAGGTTGGCAGATTAATATTCAGATCCCCGTCCACTTCTATAGCGATATTGTCAGCCCCGGCAGGCAGACCCAAGCCGCCAAGCAGGGTGGTCAGCAGAATAATTTCCGGGGTTCCCACGCCTTCGTCCACCAATTCATTATTATCCAGATCCACCCCGGCTTTCACGTTACCGCTAATCGTAGCCACGCCGTCCTTGATGAAAAGGCCGAACGGCCCCAAGGCGGCCATGAATTCAAGATCAGTGGCGCTGGCGGCAATGGTGCCGGTAAGCGCGGTAGTATTATAGACATAGACATTCAGTGGATTGGCCATGTCAATGCCTATGTCAAGATCAAAGGTGAGATTACCCGACACAGCCAGGTCGGCGGCACCACCCAGATCAAAGAGTTCGCCGAGAACAGGGATGTTAATGCCAGGAATATTGAAGCTCGTGCTTTCAGAAAAGCCCGTATCGAGACTGATGCTCAACTTAAGGAGGTCCATCCCACCGACAAGATCAAGTTCTAACGCGAAGGCCAGGGGATCCAGATCAAGGGCAGCTTCCAGCTTTGCCTCCAGCGCCTGGATGGTTCCCGCCGGGTTGGCCAGCGCCTCATAGATGGCGGCGTCAAGGCGGTCGGCGAAATCAAGCATGTCGTTCAAACTAAAATCAATGAGCGGGAGATCCTGGTCGAGAAAACCAAATGACTCGAATTGGCCCAGGAAATCAGAAAGCTGGACCAGGGCGTCAATGATTGCACCGAAACTAAGATCTAAATCAAGATTATCGAATTTCAGTAAATCTGCCAGGTCAATAAAGTCAAAATCAATGGTGGGCAGTAGATCGCCGAGCAGATTGAAATCATCCGCCGGGAGGAGACCGAATATGGCCTTGGCGACGCCGGTACCATTATCAATGGTGAACTCCGAAATGCTGAAGTGGCCCAGCCCTATTTCGATGTCTTCCAGCGCGTTAAACACCAGCTTGTCCGGATCAAAATCCAAATCGCTGGCGATGGCCTGGACAGAGAAAAGCTGTGGTATCAGGCCTACACCAAACAAGCCCTGCAATGTCAGGTCAGCGTCGAGTGCGGCCTGGATGGCGGCGTTGATGTCAAAGGCTAAATCCGCGAGGTTCAGATTGCCGATGGTAACCGGCACATTGACCGTTATCTTCATACCGTCCAGCGTTGGGTTGTCACTCGTTAACGTAATGTCGAATCCCGCGACCCCAAAATTAAAGGTTGAAATAGCCTTTGATACCAGTGAGGCCGTAAAGGGGTTCCCGAAGTCCGCCAGGTCTATTACTACTTTCGGCGTGGATCCCAGGTTAATCAGGGTACTCATGTCCGGAGTGGTGGTAACGGTCAAATCCAGGTAACCGCCCCCACTGAAATTCGGGGTCTCGACAATTGATGATATATCGCCCAGACCACGGATAAGCTCGGACATGGTTATCCGGCCGCCCAACACACCGGTGTCAGGATCCTTGAGGCCGAGTTTAAGGCCGGCCTTTAAATCACCGCTTCCATCCAGGGCAATACCCACAAAATCGGCAAACAGGGCCGAGGCGTGAATTCCGCCCGGAGTAGATATGGCCAGGTCTCCGCTGATAACTGCATTCTCCAGATAAAAGCGGTCCGCAAGCGTGACGCTGGCGATTTGACCGCCAATAATGTTATCGTCGAATTCCTCACCGTCATCCAGACCGTCTACCCCTACTATACGCAAGTCCAACGCGGCCAGACTGGCATTGGTTGACAGAACGGAAAAAATCCCGCCACCGGTAGTATTATCGGTAAGTTGAAGGCCATCTCGACCCTCATTAAAAGAAACGGTCACATCTCCAAAGGTCAGGCCTTCTATAAGTTCCGGGCTAGTGGGTGTATCGTCGAAAGAGCCAGACCCGCCGGTCCCGAGTACAATCGATTCGATGATGTCACCAATATGGGTGTCACCGTCGAAGGAAATGTAGTGGAGGCCGCCGTCTTGAGTTGTAATGATCAGGTCATTGTCGTCTGAAGCAGCTAAACCCGAGGCGAGCCCTAACTCAGTCGTTGCCGGGCTGGCGGCGGTTAGAGTAAAGGTGGTTACACCGCTGCCGCCGGTAAAGAGCAGACGGTTGCCCATGAAATCAACACGTAAGTCACTGGTGGCATCTATCACGCCGTCAGTCTGGGTTTGAAGCCCGGCTGTCCTGAGGGCTCGGTTGACATCGATGACAAGGTCAATAATGCTATTGTTGGTAGAGGCGTCGATGCCTGCCGTACCGTCTGTATCCTCACCATTGACAGTTACCGTAACACCGGATGCGCCATCAATACTCACGGTAAAGGAGATATCGGAGCCAAAGCGGCCATAGGAAGTTCTAAGTGCTGAATCCGCGGTAATGACCTTGCTTACAGAACCCTGGTCCAGCCCGAATCCAAGTTCACGCCCCGCCGGGTCCGATGGATCGGCCGAAAGGGTGAAGCTTGTGACACCGCTGCCACCGGTTAATTTCAGTGAGTGGGTGTCGGTGGCAGAATCGTAAACTGTCGATGCCGTGATGCCTGAAGTGCCTGAAGGAAGTACAGCGTTTAAATCACTGACAAGCTGCCCAAGTGAATTATTATCCTTCGTATTAGCCTTTAAAACAGTAAGCTCTAAGACCGGATCGGAATCAATATAGAGATCAAAGTGGGCGTCGCCGCTCAAGCGGTAATTTGTTTTGTGGGCGTCAGAATCCGCTATGAGACTCGGCGAGGTTTTTATATCTATGCCGTCTCCGCCATTCAGGGCGGACAAGGCTGTGTTAACGGTGAGAAGTGTGCTGGGTGCCGCGTCTTCCAGGTCGATGCCTATGGTAAGCATCAGCCGGCCATCCGCGTTCATGGTAAGGTTTGAATCACTGTTCAGTTCGGCAATGGGTGAAAGATCGAGGTTGAAATTAAGCGGCAGGGCCAGATCGAAAAGTGTGTGAGTCAGATCAATCTCGAAAGAAAGAGTCTTGTTTATAGGATTATAGATAAGCGGGACCGGTAGTTCGGAGCCAAGTAATATGGTTGCGAGACGATCGGCGAATTCCTGCGCGGATGAGAAGGTCGGGGAATTATCACCAAATAATAGCTTTGGAATATTGTAACCTACAACTAGATTATCCAGATACAGTGCTTCGGCGATATCCACCGCCACTGCCGTTGCCCCGTTAACGCTGATATTGATAGTCGCGGTACCTAGGCCGCTTGTGGCCGGAATGTTCGCGGCGCTTGAGGCGGTTATGGTCAATATTCCACCCACCGATCCTGCAATTTGAGACGCGCCGAAACCAAGCTGGGTCACCGCGGCACCGGCTGCGGTCAATGAAAATGAAGTGACCGAAGGATCCCTGGCGATGATCTTAAGTGTGGTGCCGTCGCCCTCAGCCCGAAGCTGAGAACTCAGACCAGCCGCGGCCAGGGCATTGTCCAGGTCATTCACCAGTTTCTTCTTGACCAGGATGGAACTGTCACCATCATCAAAGAGCAGCATATCGCCAATCATATCCCTGAAATCAAGGACATCGCCGACATTGGTATTGGTAAAGGGGATATTTATCTGGCTGAACTGGCTCTGTCCTAGACTTTCCAACCAGCCGGCCAGTTGCCCTAGAAGGCCGGCCAGACCAGCGGCATTCATGTTATCGAAACTGAACAACTCGGCAAAATTGCTGAACGTAATGTCAACGTCCCTGTCTCCCGTAAAGACGTCCGCGGCGGAAATCAGTATGTTGGGCAGGGTACCCGGAACAGAATAGCCATTAAGGGAAGGTGTAACTGAAACATCCAGATCCATGGCTAAATGACTGTTCGGGGTGATGGACGGTGTCAAGGCGGCAATATTTCCGGCCGCTAGTTGTGCCGCGGTTATCCCGGTTCCGCCGCCCAGAGTAATATCAACTTCGGCCAGCAGGTCGATAGTTCCGGCAACGTGGGCGCTCAGAAAACCGACGCTCAAATCAGCGCTGACCGCACCGCTGACCGCAAGACCCGCGTGGATGTTATTGAGGTCGAGCAGGAAATCAGGGGTCGTGTCGAGGAGCAATCTCAAGCCCAGATCGGCTGAAAATTCAGATAACACACTCAAGGTAGCGCTGGTGTCGAATGATATGCCTTCGGTTCCAGCTTTTTCCCCGAGATCGATATTAAATGTGTTGGTCCGGTTCGCGCCGTATGCGAATTCCAATTTCAGTTCAGGATATCCGCCAGCACTAAAATCGACTGAAAGGACGACGCCTGCTACCACCGGAATGTTCAGGTTGCCCAAGCCTTCCAGAGCCCCGGCCAGAACCGACTGTGCCCCGGACTTAAAGCCAAGCTTGCTGACCGCCTGATTAAGGGCCGTAACCGATAGTTCTTCAACTTCTGAGCCAATTGCCTGGATGACTACCCGACCCTCGCTAACCACGGCCTGCACTTTACCGAGCAGGTCTGTAGCGGCTATAGCCCCATTTATCACCGGTAAAATGTCATTTACGGAGAGGTTGGCGGCAAGCGACAATAAATTCGGAGCTATCGATATGGGAGCTTCACCATTGATCCGTATTTGGAAGTCAAAGTCATCAGTATTGACAAATACATTGGAATTAAGGTTAGGAAATATAAAATCAGATTTGATAGCTCGACTCAGGTGCTCGATAGCCCCGTCAAATCCCGGTACCGCCCCGGTTATGGCGTTTATCAGATCGTTCGTGGTTACCGTGGCCAAATCCCTTGTTTTATTCAGTATCTTGATCCTGAGTTGATCCAGCGCCTCCGCAATATCCAGGGCCTTACCCACTGCGACTTCAACATTACCCGCTATGGCCGGTAATTCCATGCCAAGCTGTTGATATTCGTTTAATTGGTTAGCCCAACTGGTTAAATCCTCAAGCCCGGAAAGAAAACTAGCCAAGGCCGAGCTGCTAAGTTGGATATAGGTGCTTGCCCCTTGTGTAATTTCTTCAAACGCACCTGACGGGAAATTGATGGAGCTTCCGTCCAGACTATTGGCCAGTGTATTGGTGAAACTCGTAAGTGTGTCAGCGAAATTACTGAAATCCAGCGTGTCCGTACCGCTGGTGTCAGTGATATTGATTGTTCCAACCGAGCCGCCGGAGTTATCGAAAGAATAGGTGTCACTACCGGTTCCACCGTTAATATTTACGGTTTTTGCGCCTATGGAGTCGATGGTAATATCATCTCCCCCGCTACCACCATTGATCGTATAAGTTCCCGTACCAGTAACCGCGTTTACGGTGACGGTATCATTGTCAACACCAGCGTTCACGGTTAGATTGGCGTTGAAGGAGGCTGGTAGTTCATCGATGGTAATGATGTCATCTCCACCGAGAGCGTTAATGGTAATGTTGCCCGGATTGCCGTAGGTAATGTTTTCAAAACCGGGACCAGCTATGGTCACTTTGCCCCCTGATTCTGAGATATTTATCGTGTCGGGGCCTGATGTGCCCGTAAAGGTCTTATTACCCGGGGTGTTGTCTGTAATAGGTTCTAGATCGGCAAAGGTAATTACATCTCCATCACGGTCAATCGTTCCGGAATCCGCACCGGTTATCGTGTACGCCACCATGTTAAACTGACCGCTTGAGAGTTCCAGGCTGTCGAAACCTCCATCACCGCCGTCGATCAGGCCGCTGATACCCCCGCCTTCATTGATGAGAAATGTATCCTCATTGTCCGCGGCTCCGGTTAGGTTCTCGATGCCGCTGAAATCGACACCGGCGACGTCACCGGAGCCGAGGCCGGTAATATTCCAGGTAGTATCACCCTCAGGACCGAAAAGAGTATCTTCACCCCCACCGCCCTCGATATTTCCGGAAACATCTCCACCATGGAGATTAAAAATGTCACTGCCGGAACCGCCTTCCAGATTTTCGATACCCAGAAATTCTATAATTCCCGCGCTATTGACATTTCCGGCGTCTTGTCCGGTGACGTTCCAGACATTATCTTTACCGATAATTGTTAAACGGTCATTATCCCCTGAAAAAGCGTCGGTGAATTTAATGCCGTTGGATAGCTGAAAAGGAGTGCTCAAATCGATAGTCAGCTCGTCATCATGGTCGGCTCCGGTGATTTCCACTGCGGCCGTATTACTAAGCGCCTGTCTTCTCAGGATTGAATAATCGCTCTGATCAATCAACTGAAGCTCTTGCGTGGTGTCGTCTAACTGAAGCAAGAGATCAACAGATGCTCCGGCTGCCGCAGCGAAGGACAGCGTTTCACCCGAAAGAAGCAACCGCGGTTCCAAAGATTCCAGCATAGCTCTGCGGCGCTGCCTTTTTGCGTTCGCCTCCTCATTTCTTTTTCTGAGCCTTTTAAATCGTCTGATCGGACTCATGACAAGCCTCCATATTTATAATGTTGATATGCGTAAATGTTGATCCAACCTACCGACTACACCCGTCCTGGCCCCTCTATCAAGGCACCAAGAACGAAAGCCTCCCTGAGCATAGAATATGCTTATGGAGGTCTCCTGATCACAAGATTTTATGTCCTCTATTAAAGGCAGACTAATATCTCGCATTTTCAAATTCGGAACTCCTCTGCCAAGTTAAAAACTTCCCTCGCGTTCGGAGTTCGGTGGGTATCTGAGTCTGATGCCTTTTCGAGGAGGTGACTGCCTCCTCATAGATTGATTTTTAGCTGTTGCGCAGTAAGTAGGCGAGAAACGATCACAATGTTGAGATTTGGCTATTATCCTTAATAACCGTGCAGATGAACCGCTACAGGTAGACATCAAGATAAATTAAGATTATGGAATCCGGCAATATCTGTCAATAGGAAAAAAGTACCAAATATGAAGTATTACTTGAGTAATCTTTCTCATACCACATTGAAGGAGTGAGGTCCTGCTTGGGGCAAGGCTGTTTGGAGTGATCTCGCACTAGACAAGAAACGTATTTGAGAAATGTTTTTCAGCAATACGAAATGACCGCCCTCCAGTTCAATACAATTCGATTTATGGAAGCCATCCCTCTCTAGTTGAAACATGCAGCAAGACGCTAGCCTCACGTGGATCCTTAGGTATATTACGCGCGTGATAGGTGGCTTATTTAGTTGTTTTTGCTTGGAAATTAGCTAAATTAGTAAGACAAACCAGGATTTGGCCTTGCGGAACTGGTTTAAGATGGCTATAATCCTTATTGAATTGAAGGATTCCCTTTAATAATTTTGGTGGTTCCGAAATTGCTGAAGCGAGAAATTCAGCTGTAATTTTGTTCAATATTTTCTAAAATTCGATGTCCGAGTTTCACCGGTCATCTTTAGAGTAGATTGGCAAAAAACTTTGAGAACAAAAGGAGGCCTTATGGCTGCTGACGAGAAAAAAACAATTGAAGAAACCAATGTTACCGAAGCCGGAGGACAAGCACAAGCCAAGGTAGTATATGATGATTCCAAAATGCGAAGCGTGTATGCCAATTTCGTGAATGTGACCGGCGGTCGCGAGGAACTGGTGCTTCTGTTCGGCATGAACCAGGCCTGGCACGCCGGGCAGCAGGAGATAAAAGTTGAATTGACTGATCGAATTGTCTTAAATCCTTTTGCGGCCAAGCGATTAGGAGTTCTGCTTACAAATCTCATACAGAATTATGAGTCTAAATTTGGAGCATTAGATATCGAGACTCGCCGGCCGGATGATTCCGCTCTGCAATAGCATGCCAGCTCGTTAAAA